>ERZ1034385.287-NODE-287-length-10302-cov-2.305260_pt1 | contig 10302 bp, 8 predicted proteins | sample MGYA00520612_ERZ1034385 | MGnify/ENA primary metagenome ERZ1034385 (study PRJEB33736, sample SAMEA104288468) | Azolla filiculoides | biome: Urban; feature: water surface; material: ditch water | place: Netherlands | collected 2014 ... | reverse complement strand
TCAAAGTTCTTCATTATTATCATCATCATCATCATCATCATCAACAACAACAACAACAGGAGGAACCAATTCATGACGATCATATCAACAATTTCTACGAGTCTTCTGAACTCTGCAAGATCCCTCTCTCTGCGAAGATGTTACCGTAGGAACTGCTGATGTTGCTGATTCTTCTGGTTGCTATGCTGCTTGCCGGGCTGGATATCTTGTTGCTCCTCCTAGAGCTCACTCCGATCCTTCTCTTGATCCTCAGTAAGCTCCTCCAATTTGCCACTTTTCTGTTTAACTCCTTGCTTTTTAAGCCAGCTAATTCATTGCCATATGTTTGCTTGTTAAATGTGTCACTTCTCAGTTTGGTAGTTCGTTTTTATTATTATTTTGCATCATGATTAATTGTGATGGTGCAAATCTTCACAAATCCTCACTTTCTGTACATAAATTAATTGTAATCATTGATTCTTCGTGAAATCTTTTGGAATTCGGTCCTCCTCTCTTGTGTCTTTATAGGTTGTGTTTTCTTCGTTTTTTAAACTGTTGCATTTTTACTATGTTCTCTTCTGTGTCACTGTAGTTACTGTTACTTTTTGTCGTCTCTTTGCAAACCTGTCATTGTTTCGCATGTCATGTTTTGGTAAATTTTCGATTTCCAATATGTCGTTTGTTTTAGTTTGTTGGGTTTGATCGCCTCTTTTTCATTCACCATGCTTTCATCGTATGTAAAGCCTAATGTTGCTCCTTTAAAATTAATTCTTATCCTTAATTTTTGTAGCTTCTAATTGTCATACTAATTAGAAGGTAATTTGTTATTTTCTTCATATTAATTTCCTACAAGGTAACGCTGTTGTTCCTTGGAATCTGCTTAGTGTGTATGCAATGCTAATTTGAAAAGAACATATGTTCTGACTGCCGTGGAGAGAATCATGCATTCTGTGCACAATATTATTATAACAAGCCAAATGATCCTTTCATAAGAATCGTTTGATGCGCAAATGAAGTGTATACAGACCAAAGTTAGACTAAAGTTTCATACATGAATTCGGATGCCCTCCTTAACACTAAGGAACTGCACTTACATGATTGAAGTGTATACAGACCAACCAAAGTTAGGGAGCCGCTCTCACGTGGATTCAAGTGAAATAAAAAAACAAGTCTAACGTAATTTCCACTGTATTACACTTTTCAAAGAAAAGAAAAGTAACTAACTATTAGCCTACAGGTGATCATTTATAAGATGGCTAGCTTCTTTACTGTGAGATACTCATCGATAGTACTAGTATGTCTTACTTTAATCATATCATGATGCACACAGTAAGGATCCTTTCAAACGCAGAAGATATCTTTCAATTTAATAATCATTTAAAATGTCCACTCTTAACATGGTTGTTAGTCTTTACGTTGGTCAACTATCCATCTATTTAGCTCCGCTGAGCTTTTTAAATGTAATGTTTTGATCCATCACATCTAATGTATTAATAACATCCCTCAGGAGTCTTGAAGGTCTCATGAAAAGAAATGTTTGTTAACATAACTGAGCGTTGTAGGAATCATCATCAGTATACTTTTCCATCTCTTTTAATTTAAATAATTGTGGCCCTGGATATAATTCAGAACTCAAGGATTATATAATGTAGACATTTTAGTAAAGTTTTCAGCAGATTTATAATCATAACTTGGAATCATAAGCAATGTCTGTTTCCAATCTAATTTAAATTTAATGACTGTTTACTCTACAGATTCAAAACCTGTAAGGATGAGATTTTTCAGAATAAATAGGTAACCTAATACTGATAGGAGCTCACGTAACTGGTTTGACAGCTCAAATTACCACTATACCAAAGAGTTGAACACGCGCAGGAAGAAAGCAGTGATTATTTGCAACATCTTGAAGTCTAGAACAACTCAGGGTCTGAACACTAGAAAATCAAAATTTTCAAGCTAGATTCTTGCAAGATATAACAGAAACTAATTTAGATTATCCAATCTGAACGAAGATTGTTTTCTAAAGTCAAACATCTAAGCTAACAGCTAACTAAATGATAGTGTGGTAGTTTGTAATGTCTCAGCTTTTCTTGTTTCCCCAGGTTTTTTGAGTTTGGCACAGTGCACATCCCGGTAATTTTGCAACATGGGAATTCCACTCTGAGGGAGATCTTCAAGCCGTGCAATAGGCTTTCTCTTGAAGTATTTGGATATCATTGTAAGTTTTAACCTCTCTAGATATATTACTTCCTGTCTTCTGATTATGGAAGGAAATAAAGACCTCTCAAAAGGATCTCAACAGAAGTTCCAGAAAGCAAAATAAGTTTCTGTATTATTTTTTATGATCCATGGGGAGCGGGTCACCTTCACATACGTTACTCTAACACGCGAATTAAACAAAAAGTAGTAGCAAATCACTCTGTTTTTACATTTTTAAAGAAGGGTGCCATTTAGAAGGGTTATTTACGAATTGAATAGTTACATTGTATGTTAAGTTTTAGAATGTCCTGGACGGACATCACATAGAGGGTTTGGGTATAATATGAACCTGCACGAGATTTTATCTGGAAGAAGTTTACCGTGTTTAAAGATTTGCATTTTCAAACATCAGTCTAAGAAGGAACTATTCTGCTTGACATCACATAACTAGAGAAAATTATTAAAGTAAACAATAAATAAAATTGAAGCTAATCTCATGTGACAACCCAATGCAGTGGGTGATGGAAAGGCACTACTACTACAGCCAAATTGGGCGGAGTTAACTGAAGATGGCAGCAGCTGTCCTTATGGATCATATCAACAAAAGAATTTGACCCACAGTTACAAAGCTTTGATTGATGAGCTAATGTAAGGATAGTAGGAACAGTATAGACGACAAAATTGAATCTTCCTGCAAAAAAATAAATAAATTAACAATATTCTTGGGCTTCTCACGTAGAAAAGGAGCATCAATCCGTATATATGGAGAAAAATAATGCCATTTATTAGATGAAAAAATATATTTTTTATTTTCTTTCTGATGATCCATATCTGGAAGGTGCCTTACTGATAAAGATCATAGTCCAAATCGAAATGTCTGGTTCTCATATGTTTCTAAGGATATTGTATATAGAATCGAAAATTTTGTATGAACAATGGTAATAGCGTCAGAGAAGAAGTTTTCATTCTATTGTCAAGATGCAATAGAACTCTCTAATGTACCACTATTGACATTTCAGCTTCAATGAAGCACAAGGACAACTCCAAGTGATGATTACACCTTCACCGGAGCTAGAGTTCGATCTAGAGGGAACCGTTGATATAAAGGTGTTCTTGAAAAGACAGAGAGGTGATGAAGTGCTTGTCTTGAAGGAGCTTCTGCAGGAATTCTTTCCGCAAGATTGTGAATTACATGACTGCTTGAATGAAGTTGAAGAGATAAGGAATTGGTCAGAAAGGACTGATGATTGGACCACATTCTCTGGGTTGCTCAGTGACCTTGAGAGTGAAGGATATGATGAGGCACCACATCCTGTTGGGCTTACTGTCCCTCTTCGATCTTATCAGTTGCAATCATTACAGTTTATGCTCGATGCAGAAAAGAGAGAAGGTGGTCTTCTCAGCATCAATTACCACAAACTTCCCTCAACTTCTACGTCATCGGAACCTCTTTTATACTCTGCATCCTTTGGACACCTCATGGAGTTTAGGAAAGGTGTTTCTTGTGGAGGATTCCTATGCGAGGAAATGGGACTTGGAAAGACAATCGAGGTAAACATTTGCACCGTCACGTCACAAGATTAAATAGCATTAGAAAAGAAAAAACACATAAATTTCTATTCGTATACCATATATAACTAGAAAACAATGTTTAACTTTTCATCTTAAATAGGAGAACTTTGATTTATTGTGGCACATAAATCGCTAAGAGAAAATATTTTCCTTCAACCTATTCCCAGCTATTTATTAAACATGAGGTCGTTTTTGTTAATACTCTTAAAATCCTTAATACTGTAGCAAAATTTGTGCTTTTGAATTCATTAAAACAATGAAGTGAATGTGGCTATTGAGTCTATGTTGTTATAAGTTCATAAAGTTGCTACTAAATCTTGGTACAAAGGCTTCTTGTGATACTATTTTCAATGGTTAATTGAATTTCAGAATTAATGCGTTTAGTGGCAAGCATATTTCTTGTACATTTTGAATTACTTCCCAGTTCTAAGAGACAGATTTGACATTCTTTGCAGATATTGGCCCTGATTTTATCTAATCCATGTCCCATTGATAAAGCAACTGCCCCAAGCTTTTCTCAGGGGACTCTTAGTAAGCTTTTAATCCTTGTGCGTGCATGAATTCTTGTTGAATACTATATGTGATTTCCCATTACATTAATATTTTCCATGGGTGAGGAATAAAATACTTTAAAAAGGTGCCTGCTTATTATTTAATTCCTCATATTGTGATGTTTACTACAGTTGTTTGTCCTGTGTCTATTGTTGGGCAATGGGCTAACGAGGTGAAGAGTAAGCTGGCTGCAAACTTAAGCATCTACATGTACCATGGCTCCAAAAGGCAAGAATAAATGTCTTCTTTTGTTCATGTGTGTAAGCATCTTGCTTGTTTTAGTCAATGGCTGGAACGGTAGTTATTAATTCCTTATGTGAAAAGAGGGAGTATGAAATCATGTGTGAAAGTCTTTACAACCTCATATGGTGGAAAGTAAGTAGATTACTAATGCACAGCCTCAAGATAATTGCATACACAAAATTAACCAGAGCCGAAAATAATTAATCAAGAATACAAATGGAATTGCCAAATGGAATGCCTTGCATTTGCATACTTGCAAGTTTCACATGCAGCAGTCCTCCATTTTGAGTTCATTAATCTTAGCCTATATATTCTCTCAAAATTTCTCGTTTTCGTTTTCAGGATACGAGATCCAAAGAAACTTTCAAAGTTCGACATTGTATGGATTCTTATTCCAATCCATTGTTGAATACTTACTCGTTTTTTGCTGTAGGACCCTTCAAAAATGCATGGTATCTTTAGTACTTTGCGAATCGTTTCTAACTCTACAATTCTTCAGGTTATCACAACATATGCCACATTGGGTAGTGATTTTAGCAAAGCAACACAGGCAACTAGGCATGGGTCTGGATTTGCAGAACAATTTTGTCCCCTCCTCAGTGTGAATTGGTGGAGGGTTGTTCTTGATGAATCTCATACGGTAAAATGTAAGCTTGATGTAAATGTAATAGGAAAAAACTGGCAACGAACCCTGAGACCCAAATGCCCTTGGTTTTCTTTATCATGTGTTCAATTTTTTCTTGAATGTCTTTGCAATTTGACCCATTTTACGGTTGATTCATCTCCTTTTTCTTTCTTTCTGGGTTGACTAATGATGTTTAATAGGAATAATGAGAAATAGGAGCATATGGTGAATCAAAGAAAAACCCAAATATAGTCCCGAAAACATTTGTGAACTGTACATTGAATGGTGGTATGTTTGATTTGTTGTAGGTGAAGAACCCTGCTTCTTTGCACTCAAGGGCATGTGCAAGGCTGAAAGCAGAGAGACGATGGTGTTGTACTGGAACTCCAATTAATACAAGTATATATGATCTTTATATACAAGTAAGTAAACATCTTCTCTTATTTACAACCTGATTCCAATTTGGACTTGCATTATTAAACTAGCTTATTTCGTTTAGATGTGCTAGTTTTTATTTCTCAAATTGGAGCCTCTAGATAACAAAGATATTTTCCGAAGGAGAATTGGACGATCATATGAACGCCATTGCAAAAACGAGGACCAGACAGTTCTCCTATGGACTCTTTAACAAAGTAAAATATAGAGTTCTTTCATTTTTTAGTGTCATTTTACAACCTTTTCATGCCTTGTTGGGAAGGAAGATGTTTTTTTTTTTTTTGGGTTTATTTTTGGATATAAGCCACTATTTACAACTGGTCAATTGATGCATCAGATGATGATAAGGCACACAAAACAGCAAAAGCTTAATGGAAGGGAACTTTTAAAATTGCCTCCAAAAACTGAGCAAGATATCGTTGTTACCTTCTCTCCAGAGGAAAGAGTTGCCTATGATGCAGTTCATCAAAAGGTTCTTGCCAAGTTTGAGCAGTTCAGATCTTGGGGTCCAACCATAGTGAGCAAAAACATACTTCAGATTATGTCGTTACTTTTACCTCTACGCAGGTAAACACAAGTGTCCACATATATGGCATTTACATGTTAATTCCATCTAATCTTTCTGGTTCTTTATTGACTTCTCTGAAAACATAAAACAAAAACACATATTCTATTAGAATATATTTTCTTCTGGTATTGATTTGGGCATTTTAAAAAACTAGACTCTGTTGTGGTGGCTTCATCTCAAAAGTCGAGCTTCATGCTATGGAGTATGTAAAGGGGGAAAACAACACTGCTGCATTTGATTCAAGCCCTGACAGTGGAAAGCTATCCGCTACAGTGGAAAAGGAAGGGGAACAATTAGAGGTTGAATGTGGAATATGTTTTGAAATTATGGAGTGCCCTACCCGAACTCCATGTAAACACTGGTTTGTAGTTCTACCTTTATTTATTTTGGTATTTTCTTCTCCAAGATGATACTAAAATTCCCTTATATTTATTAGGTTCTGTTTCATACAACATTTTGACCTCTTTACAGGCATCAGTATATGGTTCTTTATTTTCTTGTTTTATCTTCTTTCCTCATCAAATTGGCCTTTATTAGCTACCCAAAAGGACAATACTATTGGTACTTCTGAATTGTCTCATAAGCCAACTCTTCTGTTTTCCTGTTCCCCATTAGCTGCCTATGCTCTTCCGTTTACCAAAAATTATTTCTCCTTTCTTGAATACCAAGAGCACAGTTTTTTCTCGTCGGCTGATTTTGGCCTCTAGTTTCTGGTTCTGTAGTATCTTGTTTCGTTTCATAGGACATTGTGGTCTTTATTCTTTATTACCTGGATGATCGGATGTTTTTGCTATTTCTAGCAACAGTTAGTCAAACACTGAAGTTTTTCCATTGTTTGCATATGGTAGTTTTCTTAGGCCCTGATAATGAACCTATACAGCTGCTGACTATTATGAACCTAACATGGATTATTTCAGGTTTTGCAAGGAATGTGTTATGTCAGTCTTACGTGCTGGAACTCTATCTTGTCCAACTTGTAAAAGTTCTCTAAAATCAGAGCAACTCGAAATATTTGATAAGCCATCAAGTTTGCCATTGTTTGATACTGATTTCTCGATTCCTTCCCCCTCATCTGGAAATGGATGTGATGAAAGACTAGTCACGGGTGTCCATATGAACTCCAAATTGGAGACCTTATTGGCAGATTTGGCTAAAGTAAGGGAAGAGAGTTCAGGAGCAAAGGTAAGATAGGTACTGTTTTTATGATTCTTAGAATAAAATATTGTTCTTTGTATTGTGGACAAATCTTCAGTGTCAATTTAGGGGCAAACTGATAGTATGCATGTTCTAGACTGAACCCAACATCAAACTAAATATCTATGTGTGTCCCACAATATTTTACTGGTCTATTATCCTGGGGTGTAAAACTACGCATTCAAAGTTTGGTGCTGAGCAAGAGTTTGGAACCTGAGAATTACCACAACACCACATTAACAAATTTGAAATTTACAATATCAATAGAATCTAAAAGAAATCATTTGAATTCTATGTAAGGAAAGGCCTGCATATTGTGCTTTAGCATGTAATATCATTTTTTATTGCATACCTTGACTAATATTGTTTTTGAAAACCTGTAATCTGCAGGTTCTCATATTTAGTCAATTCACGCAGACAATTGCATGGTTGAAGAATGAGATAAAAAACCAAGGAATAACTTACCGCTTCATCAGTGGAGACACAAATGCCCATGAAAAAAAGGGCACAAGCAATTGAAGCCTTTCAAAAGGTGAACCCTTATTCCCTGTCATGCAAACAAAGCTATTCAACTACTGAATTCATCACATAGCAGTTATCAGCACCTGATTATAGGTTTTTCCTTATTGCTACTTCCAGGATCCGCCAACAACAGTATTTCTGCTTTCTATTCGCACGGGTGCTGTAGGTTTAACTCTCATTGCAGCATCTCATGTTTACATGGTATGAGATTCATTCAAACTAGAGACATAAGGCCTTTTATGTTATTAAATGAACTCATTAGATGTATACTTGTTGAGGATCTATGTTCAAGTAAATTGTCATTTAGCATGTGCATTCATCTCATTTAATGCATCGTTTGAAGCCATTGAACACGTACATCAAAGATACACTGATTGAGGATTTTCAATAAATAAAAAGATTGTTAATCACGTGCATTCACATTCGGTCTTTGACTGATCTCAGGCTGATGTATACGTACTGAGGATTTGGATTCAAGAAAATTCTCAGAGAGTATGCGGATTTCAAAAATCATTTGCATTATGCAAACTGTAAGTAGATAAACATAACCATTTTGCACATTCTAAAATACGCATCCATAGATTACAATTCGTAAGAAGTTGACAGGGCCCAACATGAGCCAAACAATCTTTCAAGGCTTCCACCCAAGTCTGGGAGGTGCTAGATTTTTATAATGGCAGACACAAAAAAGAAAATGCAAATGATTTGATGGGTGTTGATATTGCTGAACTCGGAGTTCTTCATCCAAAACTTCAGAAAACAAAAATGTGATAGCAAATTTTTTGTATTGATTTTACACTAGAGACATGGAACCATGTGTGATCGGGCGGTCTGTGTACATACACAAACTTGCTTGACATTAAACACGTGGAATGAAGTTCTTGAACAGATGGGCTAGAAACTTATATCCGAACAATCAGATATCTGAGCAAGGAATTTGAAAATCGGATAAATAGATGGATTTTATTGTCATCTTTGGACACGGTCCTTGAACCTTTGTCCACACTTCGTTACAACTTTGAGAAGTCTCAAATCTTGGCCTATATTTCCTGAGAGCCATTTTGCCTTTCTCGCGCCGACAACATAACATCTTAGGTTGTACATGCTCAACATTGTCCATCCTAGATAGATAAATAGAGGGATTTTATTTTCATCTTGGGATGTGCTATATGGACCTCCAAGACCAGACGATATAACATTTTCATGTCATATATGTGAAAGTGATTAGAGACTCTTAATGTTCAAGAACTTGATTAATGAATGTTGCAATTGAGAGTGTGCACTTTGTAATAATGTGTGAAACATGACCTTGCACATCATTACAAAGTTGTTATACATCGACATTGCACATTCAGAAAGGGAAGATTCTATCGAAGTGGATGAATAGATTGGCTTCTTAAACAACAAACAATGTTAGGTGGCGCGTTGAAACTACAACTAGGATTGGCTTACGAAAACAAAATCGAATCCCAAAACCCCAGAGACAATGATATCGAGGGATTTCATTCTTGCATGAAAAATGGTTAAAGAATAATGTAAACCAAACCGATCATCTTCTTTGAACGTGCCTACAAATGAATAACAACAACGTATTAGAAAAGTGTGACACACATGAACTAGGTACAAGACAGGAAGCCCAAATGGGTGTAGTTAGTTCATTAGGTCTAGGGTGTTAGTTCAATAGGTCACGTCTATTGATGACCTTCTTGTCTATCACGTCCCATAGTTCATAGATGAATTGGTCCTCATCGTACCCTAAAGAAAATATGTGGCCGACTTTTGTTGTCCAATTTCGATCTTTGGTCCTTTGCCACATGCACATATGTCAAACAACCGAACACCCTCAAACGTCGGTATGACACATCTTTCCATGTCCACGCCCTATGTGGGACATCACCATCTAATGGCATTGAGGAAGACCTGTTTATAATGTAAACAACCGACATCATCGCCTCAACCCAAGAGGTATTAGACAACTTGACATGTGATAGTATACATCTGACCTTTTCCATGATTGTTTTGTTCAGTTTCACAGCCATTCCATTCAGCTCAAGAGTTTTTGGTATCGTGTAATCAATCATTATTCTTTGGCTTCGACAATACTCTTGAAACTGTCCTAATTAACTTGTTGATTATTCAAATACTAGTTGTATGTCTTAGTATCACTCTTTGTTCTATCATCTTATGAACTCTTCCCCATGAAATGTTACAACCATCTCCTAGTTTAGAACCATGATAGTTCCATCTAAGCATGCATGAATCTAGAGCTCTTACCCACGACAACACTTGTGGAATTATAATAATGTGCGTGAATTGAGGTACAAAATGTTAAACCAACTTCAAGCTCTGTTTTATATTCAATATACATTTGAATGAGGTGTTATTGTACTTTTGTAATCCACAGTTAAGATTG
>ERZ1034385.283-NODE-283-length-10388-cov-16.262073_pt1 | contig 10388 bp, 9 predicted proteins | sample MGYA00520612_ERZ1034385 | MGnify/ENA primary metagenome ERZ1034385 (study PRJEB33736, sample SAMEA104288468) | Azolla filiculoides | biome: Urban; feature: water surface; material: ditch water | place: Netherlands | collected 2014 ... | reverse complement strand
AACATGAATCAGACTTTATCATTGATACTCTTATTATGATACTTCGTATTCTCACCAATCATTTAATTGAAACATGAACTGCAATCCAACCCTACGACTCAACACAGAAACACACATTTGCACGTGTCTTCTTGGGGGCCAAACTTCCAAACATGTTCGAACTTGTTTTACCCCAAGATACCAGAAAAAGGCTTGAATAGAGTTATCAAATAACATTCTTATTGATTATCTCCTCGAAGAATGCAATACAATTAGGGTGCATGTCTATTTTTAGTAATGTAATTGATGCTTGATATTTTGAATAGCATGTGTATGTCTTGTACAATATTTAGATCAAAGCATGCAATATTGTTACCATCCTGATCATTTTAATTAAGAAGGCATTGCTTAATATTATAATTTATAACACGGCAATGAGATATATTTAAGATATTTCATATTCTAAGTAGGATGCGTCCTAATTATTTTGGTGGACTGAGTATAAGCTTTTGTTGAAAGTACAATAGGTATATCACCCTATATATTAGTTGATGTTTGTATATTTCCTTATCCATCAACAATATTACATATGGCACATAAAGCTAAGACTCTTCATTGCAATCCATGCATTGTCAACATCATATCTAGGCATAATATGGCATCTCTTGAAATTGAAGTTATGAATTCTCTATATCTAGTAGAATATGCATATTAGATGTCTTGTGAGTCTATTTTGATGACCAACATGTGGTGAGCTTGTCATCATATGTGGCAAGCTTATTCCAACCACAAACTTTTGATTGGTGATCTTTTTTAAAAGTGTTTCTTTGTGGGGTTGGGATCAAGTCCAACCTAAGATATGTATTCATTTTCCATTCTTCATATCACTCTATTGGTAGTTCGATGGGTGTGAGCACATTAGAAAGGCCATAATCCATGTAGGGAACTAGTATTAGAACATGGGGTGCTTAACAAGAAGCAAAGGCACAAGACTGTGTCTATTGAATAGTTAATGGAGTGACCATTGTGGTTCTCTTGGTCATACCCCAAATATTCTGCTTCCTTGAGTTAATCTAATAAGTCATATTGTAGATAAGTTAGGCAATTAGAAGAGTAGTAGTGACCAGTCAAAATGCATCCACTAAAACTCATGGTATTGACCAAGAAGGGGTCAATAACATTTGGTGACCACGATGGGACCCCTTGGTTCAGAGAAATAGAAAGCAATCTATGCATTGCGATTACAATTACATGACTTCTGCAAGCTAAACATGACATTTCCACTCATTTCTAGGTCACTCCACCACTCCGGCTACATCATCTCTTATCAACCCTCCATTGTCAATGTTCATCCATCTCTCCCACACTCTTGAGCCTACCAACCTCACCTAGTTTCACTTTGCTCCAACAACTTCCACAACCCCTTTAGTCTTGAAAGATGTGAGTATGACTATTGAGGTCTTGAACAAAGAAGATGGATTTGGTGGCGTTTCTTATGAGAATTTGAGGGATTCAAATACGTATGTAGGCATGTGGTTGTGTTTTCGGTGTTATCTCCTCTCAAATAAAATGGCTACAAAGAATCTGAGTCAAGAGTCAGTGTTGCTTGCTGTCACGAAGGGCATGGAGGATGTTGATCATTGCGTTGATGGAGATTCCGGCCGGAGAAAGCGGTGTCGTGGATTGTAGTCTAAGTTGGTTAAACTGCCTGCGTGCGCACTTGGATTTTTTAAATGACATCGAGATACAGAAACCCCCGCCCGACCGCATGAACCGCTTCATCGAAAACCCTTCATTTTCATGCTGCGTGAGATAAGCAATTTACGGCTCAACCTCCCATGACGAGTATGATTACTACGTAGACACCGCTATAGACACTTCACAAAGTACAGAAATTGATGACGATGTACTAGAGCTTGATCCGTAGGATCGCTATGATTTAGACTTTGAGGAGGATGACGGATTAGTGAACCAAAAAGAAAGAGTTGTTGAACAAAAGGCTAGATTGAAAAAAATCAGAAAAGAAAACCCTAAATGTTCCGCAAATACGTCCAAAGCGTATGCTTTGTTTTGGAAGAAACGAATGTTACTATGCAGAATGCGGGCCTAGCGAATATAACGAGCGAAAACTACTTTATTTTGCAGATTTTAGTCCCGCAGGACAGGATTTGGCCAAACCAAAGTTGTGTCATTCTGAAAGGATGATTTGTTGTAGCACATGTCGTCTTTTTCATGGCTAATCTGCGGCGTGTTTTTCATAGTAGGGTCACGAGAGAGACTGTAAAGCTTCGCCGAGAAACCCCTGTAGAACAGGGAACCAGCGGTACGACCGAATATAATGTTAGCGCTATTTTCCCACTGAAAACGATTTCTATACTCATTAAGAGGGCAACTTCCGTATCTATAACATCATTGGCAGGGAACCCGGTAGCCAATCATACCATCTAAAACGAACGATCTAGAAGAAATTTGGTAGATTCAAATATATGGTTTAATCATCTACAGTCCAATCAGAATGACAGAGCCAGGGAAGTCTTCGCTAGGTTTCTTGGGAATCCGCTTACCCTTATCGAACCTGCAACAAGTTCAATCTAAGACATGCTCAAATCAACGCCTATTTTGTTTGTCAAATCGATTCTGGATCAATTGGCGAAAGGTCTTTGAGGAATAATAGTCCGATCGTTGATTTCCTCAGCAGAGCCGCCGTTCTTGAACAACAAGACTAAAGCAGCCATTCGACCAACAGGAACGGACTGCAAGGAAGCAACAAAAACAACAGGTTGTAGAGAACCCACGCCAGCTGTTGAGAAGCTGCGAGAACAGCCAAGAAGCCACCAACAGATAGAAATAGAGGGCGAGATCTATCGATACGAGGACCACCAACTGCTACGTTAGCTTAGCTGGAACCTGCATACTTATCATCAATTCCCGTGACATCACTCCTGTACCCCTTGTGACTAACGTTTACGGATTAACCTGCTGTTTCTTCAAGCACCATGAATGAAGGTGCCGGCTTTTTCATCGATTGGGATAGAACTACTGCAATCTGGGTAAGGTATACCTTCTACAAGAACTACAAGAAGGTAGCTCTTCTGTTAGGAGGAATACACAGCTCACTGTAGGTCTTTGGGGAATTTACAGGTCTATCGCTCTTGCAGCAAATTCAATCTAAGACTGGCACTGAAGAGGCCAAAGGGGAACTAAGGCTAACGTCAACGATTCCTTTTTAGTTTAGTGCGATGGAAAAAAAAACAATCTCTTGGTGGAGCCCTTATCCGTATTGAAATGTGAATCATATTGCTTATTCTATTATTCATACTCTTCAGGAAATTACTGTTTTAAACAATATTTTCGGAAATGAAACCTGTTGATAATCTCTCGCTCGGTTAGTTACTGCCTCTCGCCAATAACTAACCGGGAGCGGAACGGCCATCGGCAAGGCGGATCATCATCTTACGTCTTGGGCGTGGGCGGGGGCGGACCCCGCCCCGACGTATACATTCCATTACCTGAAGATAAAAACACTACAGAAGCCATTTATTCACCATTTATTCAATAGTAACGTGCGGTGCCTTCACTTATCCAACCATTCATTAAGCCCCCATCCTGGTACAACCTATTTGTTTTCCAAAGACGTTGCGTGCAATTGTAGGAGTAATATATGCAGAATTAAATATAGCCCTGGTCATCATATTTCACTTTGCCTTCCCTGCACTTTTCTTAAAGCCGCTCCATGAGAAATAAGTCTCCCCTTCTGTGTTGGCTGAAGTGATGATAATTACTTTGAACTCTCAAAGATGCGCAAGAGTCTCAGAATTCTCTTTCAATTACGGAAGTTCCTTTGACAAGAAAGTTGTGGCCATTGAGAAATGGAATTCAATAGAGTTTCTTCATATTTCGACTAGGTAATAGGGGGAGATAATCATACTGAGTTTCTCCAAAAGTTTGTACATAATGTGCCCTCACAAAACGCTCTATGCTAAGTGAGTGACGTACGCTTTTCTCTCTGACTCTTAGCTTAGTAAAGATTTGTTAAATTAAAACAATTTTTTGGTCAAAGCTCCACTTCACGTCTTTATGCGTTTTTAACCACGAGGATTCTCTGTAGCTAATTTGACACTTTCAAGTGAGTTGGAGGGTGCCCCTAGAACTAAAATGGTTTTACACAATCTAAAAACTTCCAGAACATGGGTATAATCAGATTTTGATGGGAAATCTTAGCATAATACGTTTCTGTAATGAAAACGGAGTATACTTGGAGTGAACGTAGGCAAGCTGTGTGTCTTTTCGTGCAGAAACTAAGGTAGAAATGGAAGCACTTTTTGCTATTCGCCTCACGAGCGGGCTCTTATCACTCCGCTCGCGTAGTGAACGGAACGGAAGGGCGTTAAAGAAAAGAAACGTTAGCCGCCCGCTCTTCCATTTCCTAAAAACCCTCAATATGACTAATTGTGTTAGTAGCGGCACTAAATATTTGAATAGGAGAGAAGAGCTAACGTGCTCAGCAACCGCGGAAAGAAACTTTTATTGAATTTGTAAGCGAGATATATAAAGAGAGGCAGGAAGCAAAAAAGAGAGGCGACATGGTGACGTCATCTCTGCACAAATTGACAATGAACTCTCTGTACGGAAGGTTTGGTATAAAACCAGAAATGAATATAACAGAGATCTGTGATCAAGAAAGACTTGACAAGATAATGTCAATATATCCATATGGTATAGCTGAAGCTATAAATAATACGCATTATATATTGACTTATACAACACAAATGCAGCAGAAACTGAGAAATGAGGATTGTAAAGACGATTCATTTAGATCGATGATTCATTGGATGGACTCACGGAACGCCGGCTCTTCCTCAGCTGTACAGATGTCGGCAGCAATAACAGCATATGCTCGAATACACATGTATCCCTATATTTCCCGGGTTCCTACTATACCGATACAGACTCTGTAGTACTAGACAAACCGTTGCCTCCGGAGTTAGTATCTTCGAGTTGGGTAAATTTAAGCTTGAATATAAAAAAGTAATAGAGGGTTATTTCTTAGCACCTAAATGTTATGCATTTAAAATTGAGGATGGTGATATGGTAAGATACAAAGGTGCAGCCAAGAAATTGGTAAATTTTAAGCGAGGAACAATATCAAAACCTTGAACGAGTACAAACCTTCTAACAGCTAACTTTCATATAAATTGGAAAGATCTCAGTCAGCATTTACCGCAAAGAAATGATGCTTAATGTGGGTATTGATCCCTCTCTCAAGCAAGAGATAATTGGTATTCAAGGATGGGCTGTGGGTAGATACAAACCCTAAAAAGAAAGGTTGAAGAACCAACCCAACCCGTGGCTTCACCTAATAAAGTAGCAGCTGTAGAACCTACGCCGCAGAAGCGCAAGAAGAGGAAAGCTACGAGTCGTGAAGAAGTGTTACAACGTCGTGAAAAGAAGATGTTACAAGAGAAAATACAGAAGCTCGAAGAAAATAAATTGAGCGATTAAAACGCACGACAATCGAAGAAATGTTACAGCTTGAGCTTCCAAAGTTCTTCGAAAAGCTACAGAAAAAAGAATAACTTCAATTATATAAAATGGTCAAAAACAAAGAAGAAGATCTTTGGAAGACAACCCATAAAGAAGAGGATAATGGTCTAAAACAGCAAGCAGCAGTTCACGGAATGTACTGGTGGCATAGTCGCTGCACAGGCCAACAACGACATCAAAGTTACATCGAAAAAAAAGGATCAAGCTACTGCCTGCGAAGAACGCCGACTCGCAGCATTATGCTACTCCAACAACATCGAAGATAAGTGAAGAATATAATATAAGTAAGGGCACTCCTCCTTGACTTGATAAATAAGTTGCAGAGAGGAAGGAAGGAACAGGATTGAAACATGCCTCAAAATCTATTCATCATTTCCTAGGCAGAAATCAACGATTGGGCGTTTACCCATCCATCCTAACGGCAGATTAGACTCTTTAAAGCAATGCTTTATAATAGATAGAGCTGCTGCATTGTTTCTTCTTTAACAACTTTATTAGTTGCGGGAGGTTGATAGAATAATTGTTCTTGTCTGCTTGCGTAGACGACATATTGAAAAGGATTGGACCCTCTAGCCGTAACCGTTAAGACAGGTGCTGCTCTCCCAGCAAGCAGAGTTGGTGGGCGGGATCTCGCTGCATCGAAAGATCAGTCTAATGCGAAGACCGCCCGCCAAAACAAAAACAAAATTGCATGATGCAGCTACTCGGCAGGCAAAAATGTCTGCATCGACACTACGTGAAGAACGGGTTCAGCGTGGGAAGAACCGCAGCAGAGTGAAGCAGGATTGAACTCTTCATCCAATGCCATTTCCTAGGCAGAAATCAACGATTGAACCTGAGACGTTTACCCATCCATCCTCTAAAAGGCTGATTAGACTGCGGCTTTCAATATTAATTTATAGAATAGCATAGAAATGAAAAAAACTCTGTGGGCTTCATTGTCGCAGCAGATTCGGCATGCTGATGTAGCGGGGAGGACTCTCTTTCACCATTACTGCCTGCCTGCCTGCCTGCCTGCGCGAAAGGAAAGCAGCTAATCTCTTTTTTTGAGGTGGTGGTAGTGTTCGGCGGCGAAGAAAGTGGTTCATGGTGATATTCTTATTCATCATTTATAAAAGGATCATCCATAAGAGGATTATCATATGCAGTATAACTATGTAACCGGGCGGAGAAGGCAGTTGAAGCTAGATTTTCATCTGTCGCTGCTTCTTTCTGTCGTCGAAGAACGGCGACTTCCCCTACGAGATAGGTCTGTATCAGTTTGTGTTTCGGCATCAGTTGGCCTTTCTTCAGTTTGTGTTTCGACATTGTTGTTTTGATCAACGGGAGGTACAAGAACCTCATCAGCACTGTCAGTGGTAAGAAGATTTGTATTTTCCACGTAAACCTGTTGGGAGGTATAATATCACTGTCACTCTCACTACTATTGGTTAATAGCGATGGACGATTTATGACTGAAACTGAATAACTTTCAGGCAGGATATAGAACAGTATGCATTCCGTTGTTTCTAATAGTAGTTATTGGAGGTATATCAGATGCAGTAAGATAGGAATTAATTTGTAAATAAATTTCAGTGAGTGTCTGAAATACCCAATAATGATGATTCCCTGCTATTAAAAGATAATAATCTTTCCACCCACAATAGTGTTAATTTCGCTTTCTGAAGGCCTGGTATCTAGCCGCATACCACGCTGAATGCGCTCATGTACCAATCTTATACAAATTCAATAAAGAAAACCTTTCAGGTTGCTGTAAAGGATACTGAATTGACATGTAGAATTCGTTGCTGTTATGAAGCAGATAATCTAATGCATACGACGCGCTTTCCATTATTCTACCTGTTGACAGAGTCTATTTCGTTTAAAGCGGTAAATTAAGTCTGTTATGTGGAGGTCTCAGCCAATTATATAGATATAAGAAGGGATTGGATTCACCTATTATGCTACTAGCAGACGGGCTACTGTCACTGCTACCTCCACCACTACTACCGCCAAAGATATAGGTTATTACACATATATTTATAGTAGTGAGTACCACTCCCCAAAAATACTTCTTTTTATACATTGGTTCTTTATTTGTAGCGTCACCCGATTCTCCTAAGACCTGCGCAAGCAACATTTCCCGAGCGAGACCTGCGCAAGCAACATTTTCCGAGCGAGACCTGCCTGCGATTCTACTCCTTCTCTAGCAGAACCTGTTGATATTTTAACTGATTCCGAAGAATAATAATTTAGCTCTCTGTCGTCCTTCACTACACGCTCAGCCGAGAATCTTCTCTCGCAGCAAGCAAGCAAGCAAGCAAGCAAGCAAGCAAGCACTTGAACTACTATCAGCCGTAGTTTTAGAGCCTTCTTCCGGTACATGCTTAGGCTGCACACTAGCCCCACCATTTTCGGTTGGTTGCTGAGGAAGAAGAAGGTTGCGTGCTGACCGCAGAACCAACCTCGAGATGCTTCTATATCTTCTCCGGCTGAAGACATAAAACATTCTAAAACATACCTATAACAAGAATCTATTTGATCTTTTATTAATGGAAGATCTATCACGCCTATAAGGTACCATGTTAGACCACCTAACAGTAAGACTTGCGCATTCGCATATAACTTCTTTTTTGTAATAGTTCCATTCTTTTTTACACTCACCAGTGATAGAATCATACTAGTTATCCCACTTATTCCCAATAGATAGAATAATTGATTACTGTCACCAGCTATAAACTTGTTGCCTTCTGGTCTAAAAAGAATTACCATTATATAACCTAAAAGATGCATACAAACAGCTGTTGTCCAAGTTGAGAGCAAATGATATCTTAAATCTATTAAGAATTTTTTTGGATCGACCGATCCTGTCAGCATATGTAATCTTTTTGATAAACAAATTTAAAGACTTATATATCAAATACTTATAAACTCCATCATAAAATGATGATATTCTTTTTAGTACTTTATATTTCTTCTTATTCCTTGACAAAAAAGCAGCTTCGTAATTCATGTTGCCTGAAGTCGTAGACCCTGCCGCCGGACTGCAGGTCTGGTTTCAACGAACTTTCAGGCTCTAAAAGATACATTGAATCACGGTTTAGTTTACAAAGCAGCACTGCTTTGGTCTCTGCGGCCGGCGGAAGAAGCGTTGAAGGATTGCTTTGATTCATTGTCTGCAGACAGGCCTGGATGCAAGCAACAATTGTGAGCTGACAGGAAGAAATAGGTGATCTCCCAGCTGCTGCTTTTGATTGTGTATTTGATTGTGTACTTGATGAAGGCCTTTTTTGCTGCTGTTTATAACCCTTTCTTTGTTTCTTCGACCCACTCATCAATATATCTTCCTGCTCTGCACCTTCCAGCTGGGTAGAGTGCTTTTTATATGTCGTTTTCGGGCGGGCCTTACTCAACCGCATTCTTAGCGATAGTAAATATCAATAGGCTCGGTCAAATAACCACCACTCAAACTGTTTCACATTCTTTCTATTCTTTCTATTTTATAACCCAAAGTACTAGCAGAACAACCATTGGTAAGTTCAACTTGACAGGTAAGAGATTTCTAATATTGTATAAACATCGAACATAGAGTCTTTTTTTCTTAAAAAATCCTCCTTCCTGCAGAACAAATAACTGGTTGTTCATCCATGTTTGGATTCTCCATAAGTTTTACTAACTCTTTATCAATTAACAATTCCAAAATGTAACATCCCAAAACATTAAACATTTTTTATCTAAATTGTTTTCAATAATATTATTATATTCCTCATTAAAACCACCTTCACAACAAGTACTAAAAGTTAGTTCACAACAAGTACTAGAAGGCTCAATCCTGTTCTTTTTTATTAGAAAATCAGTTTCTCTATAAGCGTTGCGGCCTTTATTTATTTTCTTATATTAGCGGTGTTTTCTGGCTGGGGTAATAAACTGGCATAGCGAAGTGCCGACCTATCGTGGCATCGTCGGCATTCATTATTAATCTGGCTTCTATTTGGCCAAGAATGGGCGTGATAGCAGAATAAGAGGAAAACACTACAAAAGCCATTTATCCAATAGTAACGTGCGGTGCCTCCACTGGTTAACATCCAATCCAACCTAAAAGTAAGCAATCGGCCAAAGGCAACCGAAACATTCTTTAGTAAATTAGTCAAGAACTTAAACTCCGTACTGCGGAAGTGTTAAGGAAAAGTGGGGCCAGTGATGACACAAAAACTGGTCCTGTAGCGGCCACTCCTCCTAATTTGTTGAGGATACTTCACGGAATAGCATAGATTGATAAGGGATACCATTCTAATACAATATAAGCCAGAGTGAACATCGGATTCGCAGGCATATAATTGTCGGAGTATCCCAAGACATTAGGTGCATAGAAGAGCCGGATGGAGAAGAAAATGGCAAATGCTACCCGACCCACCAAATCCTTGGCGTAAAGATAGAGATGAAAAGCAATTTTATCCACAGAAGAATTTATGCCCAATGGATTGTTGAATCCGTATTAATATAACGCAGCCGGATAGATAGGACTAGCGCCTGCAATTACGAAAAGGAGTGAGTGATAAGGACTGGAGAAACGATTTAGGGTGGCATTGTCTACGGAGAAACCACCCCAAAGCCGAGTGACTATGGTATCTCCTACTATAAATACGACACTAGCTGAGCTGGTAGTTACTATAGCTCCCCGAAAGCTCATTTAACCCCGGAAGAGTACATGGCCTGTGAAAGCGGTAACGATCGTTGATAGAAGGGTGACAACTCCGAGACACCGAATGAATTCTCTGAGACTGATATAGCTTCCATGATACGGACCGCAGAAAATATAGATATGAACTGCAGTGAAGAACATACTGGCCCCATTGGCATACATGTAACAAAGCAACCAGCCTCCC
>ERZ1034385.278-NODE-278-length-10498-cov-2.223403_pt1 | contig 10498 bp, 11 predicted proteins | sample MGYA00520612_ERZ1034385 | MGnify/ENA primary metagenome ERZ1034385 (study PRJEB33736, sample SAMEA104288468) | Azolla filiculoides | biome: Urban; feature: water surface; material: ditch water | place: Netherlands | collected 2014 ... | reverse complement strand
CACCCGCACAAGATACGTTGCCAGAACGAGCGGGCATTGGTCAGAGTTTGCATTTCCTGCTCGGCATGGCTCATGGCTTGTCTATCCCATTCTGCAGAACGATCGTGGTTGCGACCGGCTGGGCTGCGGGCTTGTGGCGGTAAACCGGCGTGCCTTTCAGCCATAGCCGCAGCGCTTCCCAGTGAATTCCGCCCATCACCTTCAGGGTCATCAAGGGAAAGGTTGTCAACACCTGCAATAAACCTGGGTCCGACAAGTCCCGGCGTCGTCCGGTGAAGCCGGCGAAAAGCAGCGGTCCATCGACATCGGTCTCTGATGTTGATCACCACGTCGTCTGACGGCGGCCGGATACTGAAACTGTACTGGCAATCCATGGGAATGAACGGTGAGACATACATCTCCTTGGCACAGTGATGATGCAGCACTTTGCCGCCTGCCTTCACCGGGATCACATAGGTATGGCGCTCTTTGAAGGTATTGCTGACCTCGTAGAGAACAGCCGCCAGATCGTCATTTTCGTGATAGCAAAAATAGACCGTAAGCGGATTGAATACATAACCCAGTATGCGTGGATAGCAGAGCATGTGAACCTTGGCGCCCCGCGCCTCGATGCCCGCAGCAACGAGCTGGCGCTCGACCCATTCGTGCAGACCTCCAACGACACCGTCCCCATGATCTTCGTCATGCACCGAATAGACACCAGCGCGGTTATAGCCGAAGAGGCGCAAGGACCGATCGAGCAGCGGTAGTTCGTCAAGATCGACCAGCAGCGAAAACACGCTGTAGCGCAGCTTGTGCTGTTTGGGCCGGTGCCGAACATGCAGCACGTGACCGGCATAAATTGCTGACGACATATTCATTCCGCTGCCTCGAAACTGTGCCTGAGCACGATCCGGCCGGATTCATTGGCAACGATCCACGGTCGGCGAACGCCACCGAGCGCCTCTGCGACGGCAAGTCCGGCTTGCAGGCCGTCTTCATGGAAGCCGCTGCCGAACCAGGCGCCGCAGAACCAGGTGTTGCGGCGGCCCTGCAACTGCCAAAGCTCGCGTTGGGCGCTGATGGCAGCTGTATTGAACAACGGATGTTCGTAGTTGAATGTCCGGACAATCTTCCCCGGATCGATCTCGCGGCAGGGATTGAGCGTAACGAAGAGTGGATGCGCGGCGTCCAGAGACTGAAGCTTGTTCATCCAGTAGGTGACGCAAGGCGCTTCACTGGCCGCATCCCGACCATCGGCGATGTAGTTCCAGCTCGACCACACCGATTTGCGCCTCGGCATTAGGTGCTCGTCGGAATGAAGGACGGCAAGGTTAGGCGTATATTGAAAGGCTTCAAGAACACGACGTTCCGAACTATCAGCATCTTCCAAAAGATCGAGGCTCTGATTGGCATGGGTCGCCATCACCACATCATCGAACTGGTCCCGGTGGCCGCTGACATCGGTGACTTCGACGCCGGCACGACCGCGACGAACTTGGGCAACCGGAGTAGACAACCTCAGCTCGCCTGAAAAATCGGCCAGAATTCGCTTTACGTATTCCCGGCTCCCGCCTTCGACGGTGCGCCAACGAGGCCGATCCGTGAGTGACAACAGACCGTGGTTGTCGAAAAACCGGATGAAGGCATGCAAAGGGTAAAGCTGCATGTCGTGCGCTGTGGTGGACCAGATTGCTGCTCCCATGGGCAGGAGATGGTCTTCGATAAACGACGCACCATATTTGGCGGACGCCAGATAAGAACCAAGACTGACGCTCTCAAGCTCCGGCCGCTTCAGCAAGCCCGGCGCTTCCCGGTAGAAGCGCATTATGTCCGACAGCATTTTCCAGAAGCGCGGGCTGAAGATATTGCTGCGCTGACCAAGCAGGCCGAATAGCCCGGAGCCGGAATATTCGAAACCGCCACCCGACAACGATGCCGAAAACGACATGTTCGACGCCAAAGTCGGCACCTTCAGATGCTCGAAAAGCTTGACCAAGTTCGGGTAGTTGCGGTCGTTGTAGACAATGAAGCCCGTATCGACCGGGATATCCCTGCCGTCCCCCGGCGCAACTACCGTATTGGAATGACCGCCGGGACGGGCTTCGGTCTCGTACAGCACGACATCTGCACTTTTCGACAACAACCAGGCAGAGGAGAGACCGGAGATTCCTGACCCGATGACCGCGATCCTGCGCCTTCCGCCGGCAACAGCCCTAGAAATGTCCGTGTCCATTGTCCGCCCTTCAATTCAATGCCACAACTTTTATGTGTCCTCACTACGGTTGCGTGCCGTGAACGGATTGTTGGCGGCGGAATAAAATCTCAACGGTGATCCAGCCACGCAAGGTCACCGTAATGGCTGCCATGATGCTCAACACGATTCCCATATCGGCAGATGCATGCCAGAATGGCCCCAGGCTATTGACGCGGCAGACTGCCGTGGCACAGCCTCACAAGGGGAAGACAAGCGTTTCTATGTCAGATTCTGCAGACGATCTTGCGCAGCGCAATTTTTCGAAACTTCTGGCGGCCGTTGGCCGGGACAGGGATATCGAAGCGTTCGAGGAGATCTTTCGGCACTACAGCCCGAAAATTCGGGCCTATATGGCCAAGCTTGCCCGCGATGGACAGGCGGCCGAGGAATTGATGCAAGAGACGATGCTGGCCGTCTGGAACAAGGCCGAACAATTCGATCCGTTGAGGGGCAATGTCTCCAGCTGGATCTTCACGATCGAGATCGCGAAGACGAGCACCACGAACAGGCCCAGCAGCACCGCCATCACCCGGGCCCGGCCGCGCTGGCGGGCGCGGATCAGCTCGGCCTCCTCGGCCGGCGTCGCCGGGGCGGTGGGCGGAGTCCGACATTCGATACCACCGACCCGGCTTTCATACCGGACGATGTACCGCCTGCCGACGTCGAGTATGAAGGACGCCAGGAGGCCGATCGCCTCCGGCGTGCCATGGAAACACTCCCTCCCGAGCAGCTCGAACTCCTGAAGATGTCATTTTACAAAGAAGCCTCGCACAGTGCCATTGCCGCCGAACTCGGCTTGCCGATGGGCACGGTCAAATCCCGTATTCGCCTCGCATTTGCAAAATTGCGGGCAGCCCTGGAGCAACGCGCATGACGGTCCAGGTTCAACATCACATCAGCGACGAACTGCTGCTCGCCTATGCCACCGGAGAACTGGCAGAAGGTTGGAGCCTTGCGGTCGCCACGCATCTGGCGCTCTGCCCGAGCTGTCGCAACCGGCTTTCCTTCATGGAGCATGCCGGTGGCGAAATGCTTGAACTGGCGACACAGGAAACGACAGCCGAGACGCCGGCTGGCAGTTGGGACGACATGAAGGCGAAAATTTCGGCGTCTGAACCGTTGAAAAAGCCGGAGGTCAAGACCGCGCCAACTCAAACGCATCCTCCGGTTCTGCCGGAACCGCTTCGATCCTATCTCGGCGCTGATGTCGGCCAACTGAAATGGAAAGCGCTCGGACGGGGTGCCTATCATATTCCGATCAAGACAGCGGATGGCCAAACCCAAGTCAGGCTGCTGAAGATCCCCGCCGGAAAGCCGGTTCCAGAGCATTCGCACGGTGGACGTGAGCTGACGCTGGTTCTGAAGGGTGCCTTCACCGATGGTGCCAGCGTGTTCAAGCGGGGTGATCTTGAGGAAGCCGATGAGAGCCTGACGCACCAGCCGGTGGCAACGCCGGAAGAGGACTGCATCTGCCTGGCGGTAACCGATGCGCCGCTGAAATTCCAAAGTCGGCTTCTGCGGATCTTGCAGCCTATTCTCGGCATCTAATCAAACGCGCGGTCACGGCAGGCCGAAGAATGGAGAGACACGATGACCTATGTGGTCGCCTATCTTTCGACAGCAGTCGTGTTCTTTGGTCTCGACTTCCTGTGGCTGACGCGCATTGCCATCGGATTCTACCGCCGCAATATCGGCGACCTGATGCTGGCGCGCCCCAACTTTGCAGCAGCGGGTGTGTTTTACCTTCTTTACATCGCCGGCATCGTCTATTTCGCAGTTTTGCCCGCCGTCAGTGCCAGCAGTATCACCACCGCGATCGTTAACGGCGCCCTGCTCGGACTGTTGGCCTATGGCACCTATGACATGACCAATCTGTCGACCCTGAAAGGCTGGTCTGTTTCGGTCAGTGTCGTGGATATGGCTTGGGGGGCGTTTCTCACGGCCACGGCCTCAACAGCGGGCTATCTGGCCGTCTCACGTTTCGCCGCTTGAGCGTCTGGCAGGGCGGTGTTGGCCGCCCTATCTTGTCAGCATGATTAGACCAGAGCATCTGCTGCATCCCACACCCAACGGGCTCTATTGCCCGCCCGGCGACTTCTATGTCGATCCGGTTCGCCCCGTTGGACGGGCACTGGTGACCCACGGTCATTCCGATCATGCACGCTCCGGACACTCCCATGTGCTGGCGACGCGCCAGACACTGGATATCATGGCCATCCGCTATGGTGACGACTTTTGCGACAGCGCCCAGGCCGCAGAGTTTGGCGAGACGATCCACCGCAATGGCGTCTCTGTCTGTTTTCACCCGGCGGGCCATGTACTGGGCTCGGCGCAGATCGAAATCGAGTACCAAGGTACACGAATTGTCGTTTCCGGCGACTACAAGCGCGGTGCCGATCCGACCTGCGCGGCTTTCGAGCCCGTGTCCTGCGATGTCTTCATCACCGAGGCGACTTTCGGATTGCCGGTTTTCCACCATCCCGACCCGCAGGTCGAGATCCTCAAGCTGATCACGTCGCTCAACCAGTTTCCCGAACGCAGCCATCTGGTCGGCGCCTATGCGCTGGGCAAGGCGCAGCGGGTAATTTCACTCATTCGCCGTTCCGGATACGACAAGCCGATCTATATCCATGGGGCGCTTACCAAACTCTGCGACTATTATCGCAACGAAGGCATTGATCTCGGCGATCTCCGGCCGGCAACCGCCGAAGATACAAAATCCGGTGCCTTCAAAGGGGCAGTCGTCGTTGGACCGCCATCGGCATTCAATGATCGCTGGGCGCGCCGCTTCGAAGATCCACTGTCGATTTTTGCGTCCGGCTGGATGATGGTTCGGCAGCGGGCGAAACAGCGCGGCGTCGAGCTGCCACTGGTCATCTCCGACCACTGTGACTGGCCCGAACTGATATCAACGATCACCGATATCGCGCCGCAGCAGGTCTGGGTCACGCATGGCCGCGAGGAGGCGCTTGTCCGATGGTGCGAGCTTGCCGGGATCAAGGCACGCCCGCTGCATCTTGTCGGCTACGAAGACGAGGGAGACTAAGCGATGAAGGCATTCGCGGCCCTTCTCGATCGCCTGGTGCTGACGCCCAGCCGCAATGGCAAGCTGAAGCTGCTGCAAGACTATTTCCGCGCGACACCTGATCCGGACCGGGGCTATGCACTGGCAGCACTGACCGACAATCTCGAGATTGGCAGCGTCAAGCCGGCCTTGCTCAAGGAACTGGTGCTGGAGCGCATGGATGAGGTGCTGTTCCGCTACTCCTACGACTATGTCGGTGACCTTGCCGAAACCATCTCCCTGGTCTGGGAGCCGCCAACCGATGCAAAACCTGCCGAAGGCGCCGATTTGCAGCTGTCGAGCATCATCGAAAGGCTGCAACGGCTTGGGCGGAACGAGACGCGCGGTGTGATACGCACGCTGCTCGATACCCTCGGCCCCTCTGAACGTTTCGCACTGATAAAGCTGATCACCGGCGGCATGCGCATCGGTGTGTCGGCGCGCCTAGCCAAGCAAGCGTTGGCGAATTTCGGCGAAAAGGATATCGGCGATATCGAGGGCCTTTGGCACGGACTTGCGCCACCGTATCGGCAGCTTTTCGACTGGCTGGAAGACCGCACCGAAAAGCCCGTGCTGGCGACGCCTGCCATTTTCCACTCCGTCATGCTGTCGACACCGATCGAGGACCGCGATCTTGAAGTGCTTGACCCCTCGGATTTCGCCGCCGAATGGAAATGGGACGGCATTCGGGTGCAGCTTTCCTGCTCCGACGGGCGAAACCGGTCCGGCGACGATATCTCAGGCGCCTTCCCGGACATTGTCGAAGCGGCACGTTTCGATGGCGTGATCGATGGCGAACTGCTGGTCGGAGGCACCTCGCGCAGCAATGCGCCCGTCCGAACTTTTTCGGATCTCCAGCAAAGGCTGAACCGCAAGACGGTGACCGCGCGCATGATGGAGGAGTATCCGGTCTTTATCCGGGCCTATGACATACTGTTCGAGGGAAGCCAGGACGTTCGCGACGAAGTCTTGCCTGCAAGGCGCGAGAGGCTGGGCAAGCTTGTCGAGGCGCAGGAGGCAACCCGTTTCGACCTTTCGCCGTTGGTTCCGTTCTCAAGCTGGGAGGAGCTGGAGCGCTTGCGATCTTCCCCGCCCGATCCGGTGATCGAAGGCGTGATGCTGAAGCGGCGCGATGCACCTTACCTGCCGGGACGGCCGAAGGGCCAATGGTGGAAGTGGAAACGCGACCCGCACATCATCGATGCCGTGCTGACGCCTGATGCGGACGATCTGCTGATGGTAGCCCGCCGCGCCGAAGCCTTGACCGCCTTCATTACATCGGAAGACGGTCTCAACCTCCTGGCCGGCACCAAGCGCGCCACCCAGCTGCTCGCCGCCGAAGAGAAGAAGGGCACCGTCGTCGCCGACAGCGTTTCTGCCGATCTCCTGAAGCTCGATGCCGAAAAGGCGCTCTTTGCCGCCGTCACCGAGGCGACCAAGGCTGCGGCCGAGGCGGTCTCAAAGGAAGACTTCCGTGCCGCCATGCAGGCGCTGTCTGCGCTGCGTGCGCCGGTCGACACATTCTTCGAGGACGTGCTGGTGAACGACGAGGACGCCGCCATCCGTGCCAACCGTCTGGCGCTTCTGAAAGCGATCCGCGAGGCGACGGGCACCGTCGCCGACTTCTCCCGGATCACCGGCTGACCGACAAGCCCCGCTTCGGCGGGGCTTTTTGTATCGACCCATCCCTTGTAGTATGATCTGGCAACACCGGTCCTAGGCGCACAGGAGCATGGATGAACAAGTCGGTTCAGATCACATTGGGCGAGCCCCTGGAGCGCTTCGTCGACGCACAGGTGGAGAGCGGCCAGTTCGGCTCCGCCCAGGAGGTCGTCGAGGCGGGGCTGCGGCTGTTGAAGCAGGAGCAGGACAAGCTCGAATGGCTGAGACAGGCCTTGATCGAGGGCGACGAAAGCGGCCCGTCCCGGCCGTACGACCGCGATGCCTTGATGGCGTCTGTGCGGGAGGACCGGAAACAGCGTGGTTGAGGTTCGGTTACGTCCGGCCGCTGAACGAGACTTTCGCGACATTGGCCGCTATTCGGAAGAACAGTGGTCGCACATACAGGCCGAAGCCTATCTACAGGCGTTGCTGGATGCTATCGAGTGGATCGCCGCCCATCCATTTGCCGGCCGGGATGTCGGTTGGATCAAGAGTGGTTATCGCCGCCACCGCGCCGGAGTTCACTTGATATTTTACCTCATTATACCCGATGGCGCAGTCGAGATTGCTCGTATTCTGCATGGGCGTGCCGATATCAGCCAGCAACTGGACGAATAGCACCCAGGTTCCCCATGTCTCCCTTGTCCTCCAAGATCTTCATCAGTGCCTGCCTGCTCGGCCGCCCGGTGCGCTACGATGGCAAGGGCAAGCGGCTCGATCATCCGGCCATCGCCCGCTGGCAGGCCGAGGGCCGGCTTGTCGGCTTCTGTCCCGAACAGGCTGGCGGCATGTCGACGCCGCGTCCGCCGGCCGAGATCGAGCATGGCCTGACCGGTACCGATGTGATGGCCGGACGCGCGCGGGTCGTCGAAATCACCGGTGGCGATGTCACGGCGCAATTCCTCGAAGGAGGCCGCAAGGCGGTCGAGTTCGCAACAGCGCAGGGCTGCCGCTATGCGCTCCTGATCGATGGCAGCCCGTCCTGTGGCTCCGGTTTTATCTATGACGGCTCTTTCGCCGGCGAGCGCCATGTCGGCAACGGTGTCACGGCGGCGCTGATGCAGGCGGCCGGTATCGCGGTTTTTTCGGACCGGGAGATCGAGGCCCTGGTTGCCCGGGTCGCTGCGGAGATAGCCGCATAAACAAAAACCGCCGGATCGTTCCGGCGGTTTGTATCTGTCATCGATATGCGGCTGGCTCAGCTCGCCATGCGCATCGGTTGATGGCCTTGAGCTGCCTTGGCGCCGGATGTGCGGAAGCCGCGGATCAGGTCCAGAAGATCGCCGGTATCGTTGGCGAGAACCTCCGCCGATGCCGTGGTCTCTTCGGCCATCGCGGCGTTCTGCTGGGTGGCGGTGTCGAGCTGGTTCACCGACGACGAGATCGAGCGCAGGGTCGTGTCCTGCTCCTGGGCGCTGTGCGAGATCTTCGAGACGATGTCGTTGGCGCTGGCGATCTGGTCGGAAATGCGCTTCAGGGCCTCTCCGGTCTGGCCGACGAGCTGCACGCCCTGTTCGACCTGGGCAGACGATCGGGCGATCTGGTCCTTGATCTCCTTGGCGGCTGCCGCTGAACGCTGGGCCAGTTCGCGGACTTCCTGGGCAACCACGGCAAAGCCCTTGCCGCTTTCGCCGGCACGTGCCGCCTCGACGCCGGCGTTCAAGGCGAGAAGGTTGGTCTGGAAGGCGATCTCGTCGATCACGCCGATGATCTTGGTGATCTCCTCGGACGACTTTTCGATGCCGCTCATCGCCTCGATGGCGCGCGATACGATCGCGTCGCTCTGGCGGGCTTCGGTCGAGACGCTGCCGACGCGGCTGGCCGCCTCGCGGGCGCCGTCGGCTGTCTGGCGAACGGCAACGGTCAGTTCGTCGAGCGCTGCCGAGGTCTCTTCCAGATTGGCCGCCTGGCGCTCCGTCCGGGTGGCGAGTTCGCCGGATGCCCGACGGATCTCTTCCTTGCTGACGGCAATGTCGTTGCCCTTCAGGTTGACGCGTGCCATGGCTTCCTCGAGACGGCCAAGCGCTTCGTTGAAGTTTTCGCGCAGGGTAGCATATTTCGGGCCGAGGTCGTTGCAGCGAACCGTGAGATCGCCTTCGGCAAGCTTGACCAGCGATGCGCCGATGGTGCTGACCACATGCGCCTGCTGCTGCGCTTCGGCGACCTGCATGTCGGCGTTGTGCTGCCGCTCGCCGTCCATTTCGCGCTGCTGTTCTTCCTGGCGCTTGGCCAGCGCATGACGTTCGCGGATCTTCTCCTGCAGCGCCCTTGTGGCATTGGCCATCATGCCGATTTCGTTGCGCATGTCCGTATGCGGAATGGCGATGGAGACATTTTCTTCGGCCACGGCTTCAAGAGCAGCATGGATGGCATTGAGGGGTTTGGTGATGCCGCGCACCACCACGAATGCCGCGCCGAGCGCCAGCAAAAGGATCCCGAGCGAAATGCCGATGGTCTGCATGACGTTTGCACGCACTTCGGCTTTCAGGTCGTCGGTATAGAGGCCGGTGATGATGACGATCTTCCAGGGCTCGAAGGTCTTGCCATAGGCAGCTTTCGGATAGCTGTAGTCGTTCGGATCATGGCCGGGCTTCGGACCGATGAACTCGACATAGCCGCCACCATTCTGTCCAAGCCTGACCAGCTCGTCGCGATAGGCATAGCCGGTCGGGTCGCCCTTGCCTTTGCTGCTCTGACCAACGGATTTGGATGTCGGGTGGAAGACGAGAACAACGTCATAGTCGTAGCCGAAGAAATAGCCATCGGGTTCGAATTTCATCTTGTTCAACGTCGCGAAAGCCTGTGCCTTGGCGTCATCCAGCGAGAGTTCGCCGGACTGTACCCGGTCGTCATAGGTCTTCATGACGGAAATCGCCGTCTCGACCTGCGTCCGCAGCAATTCATAGCGCTGCTGATAGATGGCGTCGGAAGACGCCTTTACCTGGAAAAACGTGGCAATGGCAAAGGCGGCCATCAGGCCGCCGACAAGCAGCATCAGCTGCATGGAAATCTTGAGGCGGTTCATAAACCCTCGCAGGATCGGAATTGAGAGCTTTTGTCCGCCGTGCCCGCTCAAGGTCGATGATGACGGAGGCTGCTTTGTCTCGCTGCCGATGCTGCATTGCATCGAAGGTAAAACTACGTTTCAAACATTAATAAACTAATAGGTACCGATGCGTTCATGCGCATGTGTGCAAGCATTTTGCGTGAAGTCTCTGAGACTGAGGGTATGAATGGCAAAACGCAAACGCTCCGGGCATGCCGGAGCGTTTGTCCGCATTCGCGCGGCAGCCCGCTCAGCCTGGATCGTGCGGCTGAATTTGGGCAGGAAATGGCGAGGTGGTTACTTCAGCCGCAGGTCGAAATTGGCCGTATCGAGATCGAGTTTGCCATTGGCCGGCGGTGCGACATTGACGGCTGCGGTGGTGGCCTCATGATCGACCTGGCCGGCAGCCGGAGCATTGCCGGCAATGACCACCGAGCCATTGGTCGACCAGCCGTCTGCCGAGCTCATGATCACGACCGGCGAGCCGCCG
>ERZ1034385.277-NODE-277-length-10503-cov-2.503637_pt1 | contig 10503 bp, 9 predicted proteins | sample MGYA00520612_ERZ1034385 | MGnify/ENA primary metagenome ERZ1034385 (study PRJEB33736, sample SAMEA104288468) | Azolla filiculoides | biome: Urban; feature: water surface; material: ditch water | place: Netherlands | collected 2014 ... | reverse complement strand
TGCCACGGCGAGGGATTGCAGAAAAGCCCTGACGCACGAGTCTGATGCGGTGAGAATACATCATTTTAGAAAGATGGGGTAGCGGGGAAGGTAAGGTGAAGGCTTCTGTTGCCAGGTGCCTTCGGACCCCGCCTCAAGGGGCTAACCTAGAGGACTTGGTTCGGATTTCCCGCACCGCCATTAGGCAGCGAGAGCATAACCCTTAGCGTTGTTGTCGTTTGCAACTACACTTGTGACCCGATAACGGCGGTATCATGCCGAGCAAAAGTTCGATCTTTACGCCCTTGTCGATCCTATTTCGCCCCCATCAAAAGCCGGTCACGCCCATAGTTCGGGAGACCGACCGGTTTTTGGTGGAGGCGCCGGGTACCGCCCCCGGGTCCAATAGGTTTATTACACCGACCGTTTATTGCCATAGATGGCCCGAAAGCCAACGAAACTGATATAGGTGTTTCGGTCGCCAATGAAAAGGGGTGTTGGCTTGGTGGGGCCAAAAGACTTTGACGGCGGTAAACCACGCAAGCTGTTGATGGCCTCATCCTTCGCGTGAGGGTGGCTTGGTTTGGCCGGCGGCTGACACTAGAATGCAGTCAAACAGAATCGGCGGCCCGACCCATGAAGCAGTATCACGACCTTCTTCGCCATGTGCTTGAGACGGGGACCGACCGCGGAGACCGGACGGGAACCGGCACGCGTTCGATTTTCGGCTATCAGATGCGCTACGACCTGTCAGAAGGGTTTCCGGTCACGACGACAAAGAAGCTGCATCTGCGGTCGATCATTCACGAACTGCTGTGGTTTCTCAAAGGCGAAACGAATATCGGCTATCTGCGCGAGAACGGCGTGACGATCTGGGACGAATGGGCCGATGAAGACGGCAATCTCGGCCCGGTCTATGGTGCACAATGGCGGTCCTGGCCGGATGGCAAGGGTGGGCATATCGACCAGATCGAAAAGCTGATCGAAGGCATCAAGACCAATCCGAATTCGCGCCGCCATATCGTCTCGGCCTGGAACCCGGCGGAAGTGGACGAGATGGCCTTGCCACCGTGCCATTGCCTGTTCCAGTTCTATGTTGCCGACGGCAAGCTGTCTTGCCAGCTTTACCAACGTTCGGCTGATATCTTTCTCGGCGTACCCTTCAATATCGCTTCCTATGCGCTACTGACGATGATGGTGGCCCAGGTTACCGGTCTGAAGCTCGGCGATTTCATTCATACACTCGGCGATGCCCATATTTATTCCAATCATTTCGAGCAGGCACATCTGCAGCTCTCACGCACCCCGAAGGCGTTGCCGCACATGCAGATCAATCCGGAGGTGAAGGACCTGTTTTCCTTCAAGTTTGAAGACTTTACGCTGGTTGGCTACGACGCTGATTCAAGCATCAAGGCGCCGATTGCCGTCTAGGCGCTGCGCAGAAGCCGAGCAAGGAGTTTGGCGATGGCCAGCATTGATATCGTCATCATCGTGGCCGTGTCGCGCAATGGCGTGATTGGTCGCGATGGCGATATGCCGTGGAAACTCTCGACCGATCTGAAGCGGTTCAAGGCTCTCAGCATGGGCAAGCCGCTGATCATGGGGCGCAAGACGTTTGAGTCTGTCGGCTCGAAGCCCTTGCCGGGACGTCCGCATGTCATCGTCAGCCGCAACAGCCGGATCGAGATGCCGGGCGTCGAGACGGTCGCTAGTCTTGATGCGGCTCTCTCCAGGGCGCGGGCTCTCGCGGAGGCTTCGGGCGTGCATGAGGTCTGTGTCGTCGGTGGCGGCGAGATCTACCGCCAGGCGCTGCCATATGCAGACGTCTTGTATGTCACTCATGTCGAGACCGAGATCGACGGTGATACGCACTTTCCCGAAATCGACCCGGCTGTGTTCGAGCAGGTCGAGGAAACCGTCGTTCCGGCGGGCGAAAAAGACAATTACGCCACCTGCTACGCGATATACCGTCGCAGGCGCGCCTGATAACGTAATATTTCCCCTGTCTTTGAAAGAAGTTGACTGGTTTGCGTTGAAAGCCGGTGGGCTGATACCTATAACCATGTCAGTCATTTGCGCGCTTGCCTTCCGGGGTGTCCGCGAGGGGCTTGGGAGCGATTTTACAACAAAAGAGGTATGAATGCCCTGGAGCAATCAGAACGGCGGCGGCGGCGGTCCATGGGGCGGCGGCGGCGGCGGAAACAATCAGGGCCCCTGGGGGCAGGGGCCGAACCGGCCACGTGGTGGCGGTGGCGGCAACAACACGCCCCCCGATCTGGAGGATCTGATCCGTCGCGGACAGGATCGTCTGAAGAGCGTGGTCCCGGGTGGGTTCAACGGTGGCGTGGTGGCAATCCTTGCCCTCGTTCTCGTGGCCTTCTGGCTAATCCAGGCCGTCTACACCGTCCAGCCGGACGAGCGCGGCGTCGAGCTGCGCTTCGGCAAGCCGACGGAAGACATCTCGATGCCCGGCCTGCATTTCCATTTCTGGCCGTTTGAGACGGTCGAGATCGTCAAGGTCACCGAGCAGCAGCAGAATATCGGCGGTCGCGCCAATTCCAGCAATGCAAGCGCTGGTCTGATGCTGACGGGCGACCAGAACATCGTCAACGTTCAGTTCTCGGTTCTGTTCACGGTTTCGGACCCGAAGGCCTATCTCTTCAATCTTGAAAACCCGGCGCAGACATTGCAGCAGGTGGCCGAGAGCGCGATGCGTGAAGTGGTCGGGCGTCGTCCGGCGCAGGACATTTTCCGTGATGCGCGTCAGGACATCGCGGCTGGTGTGAAGGCGATCATCCAGGGCACCATGGATTCCTATGGGGCCGGTATCTCCATCAATGCCGTGGCGATCGAAGATGCGGCACCGCCACGCGAGGTGGCCGACGCGTTCGACGAAGTGCAGCGCGCCGAGCAGGACGAAGACCGTTTCGTCGAAGAAGCCAACAAGTATTCCAACACCCAGCTCGGTCAGGCCCGAGGCCAGGCTGCGCAGATCCGCGAAGAGGCGGCAGCCTACAAGGACCGTGTCGTCAAGGAAGCGGACGGTGAGGCTAAGCGCTTCGTCTCCATCTATGACGAGTACAGCAAGGCGCCTGACGTGACCCGCCAGCGCATCTATCTGGAAACCATGGAGCAGGTTCTGAAGAATTCGAACAAGGTCATCATCGACGAAAAGCAGGGTGTGGTTCCCTATCTGCCGCTGAATGAAATCACACGTCCGGCGCAGACGCAGGGAGGCAACTAAGATGTCCAATCGTTTGGCTGCAATCCTGATCGGTCTGGCCGTGTTGCTGGTGCTGATCTATTCGTCCGTCTTCGTCGTCAACGAACGCCAGCAGGCAGTGGTTGTCCGCTTCGGTCAGATCCAGGACGTCTACAGCGAGCCTGGCCTGTACTTCAAACTGCCGTTCGCCTTTGCCGATGCAGATCGGGTCCAGTATGTCGAAGATCAGGCGCTGCGTTTCGACCTCGACAACATTCGTGTCCAGGTTTCTGGCGGCAAGTTCTACGAAGTCGATGCTTTCGTGGTCTACAACATCCCCGATCCGCGTCGTTTCCGTGAAACCGTATCCGGTGACCGGGAATCGGCGGAAGCCCGCCTTCGGACGCGTCTCGATGCATCGCTGCGCCGTGTCTACGGTCAGCGCAGCTTCGAAGCTGCCCTGTCGGACGAACGTTCCTCGATGATGCAGGAAATCCGCAGCGACCTGAAGGCCGACGCGGAAACGCTGGGCATCACGATTTCCGATGTCCGAATCCGTCGCACGGACCTGACGCAGGAAGTGTCGCAGCAGACTTTCGACCGCATGAAGGCCGAGCGTCTTGCCGAGGCCGAACTGATCCGCGCTCGCGGTAACGAAGAAGGCCAGCGCCGCCGCGCGATCGCCGACCGTCAGGTTGTCGAGTTGCAGGCGGAAGCGCAGCGCGATTCGGAAATCCTTCGCGGTGAGGGCGATGCGGAGCGCAACCGGCTGTTTGCCGATGCCTTCTCGCGTGACCCGGCCTTCTTCGAGTTCTATCGTTCGATGCGAGCCTACACGGCGTCGCTGAGCGACAAGAGCACGACCATGGTTCTGTCGCCGGATTCGGATTTCTTCCGCTTCTTCAACAGTGGCGTGGGGACCGGCCAGACATCAGGTACGCCAGCGGTTCCGGCTCCTGCCGGAAACTAAACTGCCATGGCAGACCTTTTGACAGGTATTGCCTTGTTTCTGATCATCGAGGGGCTGGTCTATGCACTGGCCCCTCGTTTTATTGTGCGCATGGCACAGTTGCTGCCAGGCATTCCCGAGGAACATCTGCGTCTCTCGGGACTTGTCGCGATCATATTTGGCGTCGGCATCGTGTGGTTCTTGCGCGGCTGACAAGATCTGGTCGCAAGTCTGCGCTAGGGGATTTCCGGCAAATGTGATTTCCCCTTCTGCCAATCCGCCTTATGTTTCGATAGCAGGACTGAAACCGACAATGAGGAAGCCCATGACCACGAACGCCCGCACCTTGCGAACGATCCTGCCGGCCTTCCTGATTGGTAGCGCCGTGGCGTTTGGAACCGTCAGTGCGCCGCAGCAGAGTTTTGCGCAGGGACCGGAATCCGTCGCCGATCTCGCCAGTGGCCTGCTCGGCGCGGTGGTCAACATCTCGACCTCCCAGAGCGTCAAGGAAGAGGGCAACGGTCCCCTGCCGCAGGTGCCCGAAGGCTCGCCGTTTCAGGAACTGTTCGAGGATTTCTACAAGAACCGCGAGGGTGGCGACAGCAGCAGCAAGGTCAATTCGCTGGGCTCCGGCTTCGTCATCGATCCGACCGGCTATATCGTCACCAACAATCATGTCATCGAGAATGCCGATGATATCGAGGTTATCTTTTCCGACGGCTCCAAGCTCAAGGCCAAGCTGATCGGCACCGACACCAAGACCGACCTGTCGCTGCTCAAGGTCGAGCCGCCACAGCCGCTGACCTCGGTCAAGTTCGGCGATTCGCGCAAGATGCGGATCGGTGACTGGGTCATGGCGATCGGCAACCCGTTCGGTCTTGGCGGATCGGTTACCGTTGGCATCATTTCGGCAAGCGGCCGCAACATCAATGCGGGCCCCTACGACAACTTCATCCAGACCGATGCGGCGATCAACAAGGGCAATTCCGGCGGTCCGCTGTTCAACATGAGCGGCGAGGTGATCGGCATCAACACGGCAATCATTTCGCCGAGCGGTGGCTCGATCGGTATCGGGTTTGCCGTGCCGACGGAGCTTGCCGCCAATATCGTCAGCCAGTTGAAGGAGTTCGGCGAAACCCGTCGCGGTTGGCTCGGGGTGCGCATACAGCCGGTTTCCGACGAGGTGGCCGAAAGTCTGAAGATCGGTCGGGCACGCGGCGCGATGATCAGCGGCATCGTCGAGGGCGGCCCGGTTGAAAAAGGGCCGATCGCAGTCGGCGACATCATCGTGAAATTTGATGGCAAGGTGATCAGCGAGACCAGGGACTTGACCCGGATCGTGGCAGAAAGCGCGATCGGCACGCCGCTCGACGTCGTCATCCTCAGGGACGGCAAGGAGCAGAGCGTCAAGGTAACGCTCGGACGGCTGGAAGATGACGAAGTTGCCAGCAACGAAACCGAAGACGGACAACAGAGCGTCGCGCCGGAGGACGAGGATCAGGCGATGCCAGAGGACGAGACGCCCGATGGCGAAAACCAGTCCCCCGACAGCCAGACGCCGGATGACGGGCAATCCGGAGAGCAGGACCAGACGGCGCCTGCCGAGCAGAAATCGGCGGCACCTGTGACCGAAGGCCTGATCGGCGTGGAGATCGCAGTGCTGGATGACGCAGCTCGCAAGTCTTATGGAATTGCCGAGAGCGTCGAGGGCGTGGTGATCACACGGATCCTGCCCGGTTCCAAGGCCGAGGAAAAGGGCCTCAAGGCCGGCGACGTCATTGTCGAGGTGGCGCAGGAGTTCATGAAGACCCCGCAGCAGGTGGCCGAGAAACTGACCAGCATCAAGGGCGAGGGACGGCGCAGCGGGTACCTGATGATTGCCGATAAGGAAGGCAATCTGCGGCTCGTTGCAGTCCCGCTCGAATAGCCGATCAGGCGGAGAGACGCAGCGGCGCGCTGCTTTCAGCGGCGAGATAGGCTTCGAACTGATCGATCGGCATTGGTCGACTGACAAGATAGCCCTGTATTTCGCCGCAGCCGAACTGCTTCAAAAGGTCGAGCTGGCCTGTTGCCTCGATCCCTTCGGCGGCAACAGACATACGCAGTTCCTTTGCCAGATTGATGATCGAGCTGACGATGGCGCGGCTGTCGGCGTTGGTTTCGAGGTCGGAGATGAAGGACTGGTCGATCTTCAATTTGTCGAAGTGATAGTGGAGTAGGTAGCTGAGCGACGAAAAGCCGGTGCCGAAATCATCCAGCGCGATACGCAGGCCAAGCCTGCTCAACGCCTGAAGTGTCTCCCCAACGCCGGGCGTGGAGTTCATGAGCAGGCTCTCGGTGAGTTCCAGTTCGAGCCGCGCTGCCGTCATAGAGTTCTGCTGCAGCGCGTTTTCAATCATCGGCAGCAATCCAGGGCTGATAAACTGGCGCGGTGACAGGTTGACCGCGACGCGAATATGCGCCGGCCAATCGGCCGCAAGCTTGCAGGCCTGGTTGACCACCCAGGCACCGATGCCTGTGATAAGGCCTGTCTCTTCGGCGATCGGCACGAATTCCGCGGGACTTATTGGCCCCAATGTTGGATGATTCCACCGCAACAGAGCCTCGGCGCAGACCACCTTTCCGCTCTCCGCGCTGATCAGGGGCTGGAAGTTCAATGAGAGCGTGTCATTGGTCAGCGCCATGCGAAGTTCGTGTTCGATCTTATTGCGGCGGCGTGCCGAAGCGTCGAGCGACGTGTCGAAGAAGTGGAAGCGATTGCGGCCATCGACTTTTGCCCGGTAGAGCGCAAGGTCAGCATTGCGCAGCAGCTGGTCGGCCTCTGTGCCATCTATCGGCGCACAGGCAATACCAATACTGATACTGACACCGACCTGGACCGTGCCGGATTTCAGGGAGAAGGGTCGCTGCAGTCGTTCAATGATGCGTGTAGCGAGGACGCCGGAGCATTGGGGCCCCTCCGCTGACATGTGCAGAATGGCGAATTCGTCTCCGCCCAGACGTGCCAGAGTGTCGGTCTCGTCGCAGAGCGTATTCAGTACCCGCGCGACCTCCCGGAGCAATTCGTCACCGACGCCATGGCCGTGCGTGTCGTTGACTTGCTTGAAGCGGTCGAGGTCCAGCAGCAAGACCGAGAACGGATCTGCGAAGCGCTCGTGACGTGCAATGGCGCGTGTGAGATCTTCGTTCAGCAAGGTGCGATTGCCGACATCGGTCAGCGGATCATGGCGTGCCATGTGTTCGATCCGCAGCCGCGCTTCACGACTGGCGGTCACATCGCGGCCGACGCCACGGTAGCCTGTGAATGTGCCGGAAGCATCGATGATGGCCTTGGCTGTCAGCGACCATATCGCCAGTTCTCCGGCCTGTTCCACACAGATGTCGGCGTCACGAAACGATTGCTTCTGGCACATGCGACGGTGAAAGTCTTCCCGTGTCTCTGTTCCGTCGATCGGCTTGCTGCCGATCCGGGCGAAGGGCAGCGCATCGATGATCGGCTTGCCGAGAATGAATGTGTCGGGCACCTGCAACTGTTCGCAAAAGCGCGGCGAGGCGTGACCAATCCGCATGTCCGCATCCGTGCCCCAAAGCCAGTCTGCGGCGTTTTCCTCAAAATCGTTGAGAAGAAGATTGATCACATCGCGCTGTTCGAGAGCTGCCAACTTTGCCTGCACGCGCTCGGTGATGCTTTTGCAAAGTGCCAGAGACGCGCGGACAATGATGGCGACATAGATCAGGAAAAGTGCGAAAAGATAGAGGCCGATCACATCAGATGTCAGCAGCAAGGATATCGCGACACCCATTCCCATTATGCCGCAGAACGCAATGGCCGCAGCGGGCACGGTGGCGAGGGCAAAGCCGGCACCGGCTGTCATGCCGACCGTCAGTGCAATAAGGACCTGTTTCTGGCTGCCGGTAGCGTCGGCGAAGCCGATAATGTCGATCGTCGCCCAGAGGAAGCTCAGCAATGCGCCGTAAATCACCGCATTGCGCGTGCCGCGAATGCTGGCATGCCTGCGGATGGGCTTGCCGTGCCCGCGCCACCAACCGAGGCTGGTATGAAAAGCGATCACTATCAGCAGCCCGCATACGATGTTGACCAGCAAGGCGGACGGATGGTTGGCAAAGACGATGATGGTCAAAACGGCATTGCCGAAGTTGGCTGCCATCATCCAGGGCGTGCTGTTCCAGACCGTGGCCAGCCGGACGGCCCGAATTCTATTGACTTCTTCCTCGCTGCTGCCTGTTTCCCCAAGGCGGAGGAAAGTGTCGGCCAGCGTCGAGATTTGTGCAGATAGTCGGGATCGCGATCGGTTGTGCATGCAACTTGATATATGCGAAACAACTTAATCTTGAATAAATCGCAAATATCAGATTGTCATCTTTGATGGTTTTGTGCCGCCTGTGCCGATTCAGGGGGCTGTTTTTGCTGCTTTGCGATACAGCACATGCCGTCTCAGCCCCGGATGAGTGTCCGGTACGCGTGGATGATCGAATGCGCCATTTTCGACGGCTGACATGCCGATTCGCTGCATGACGGCAATGGAGCGGGTATTTGCTTCGACCGCAAAGGAATAGATTTCGTGCAAGCCCTTGTTGTCGAAGCCATAATGGCAAAGTGCTCTTGCTGCTTCGGTGACGTAGCCATTGCCCCAGAAACGGGTGGCGAGCCGCCAGCCGATCTCGATTGCATCGTCAGGCAGGATTTCGGACAGACCCGCCGGAGACAGGCCGCAAAACCCCATGGCCTCATCCGTTGCCTTGTCCGCCATGGCGTAGAAGCCAAGACCGGTATCGGCAATCATCGACGTGACTTTGTCCATCAGCGCGTCGGCGTCTTCGCGGCTACGCCGGAACGGAAAAAATTCCATCACCTTTGGATCGCGGTTGATCTCGCGGAATAGATCCCGGTCGGTTTCGCGCCAGTTGCGTAGATAAAGCCTTGTGGTTTCCAGGACGATCATGGCTCTCCCTGCCGGATCAGGCCGTAACGAAGTCCGTCATTCGATAACCCTGCAAATAGAGCAGGGCGGTCAGGTCAGCGTGGTCGATGCGGATTTTCGCCTGGGCTGCGACCGTCGGCTTGGCATGCAGGGCGACGCCGGAACCAGCGATGCCAAGCATGCCGAGGTCATTGGCGCCATCGCCGACGGCAAGCGTGTCCTCCGGTCGGAGGCCGAGCCTGTTTGCGATTTCGAGCAGCGAATCAACCTTGGCCTGTTTGCCGAGGATAGGCTCAGCGACCTCACCGGTCAGCAGTCCGCCGCTTTCCATCAGGATATTGGCGCGGTTTTCGTCAAATCCCAGCGTTGCGGCGATCTTCGAGGTGAAGACGGTGAAGCCGCCGGAAACCAAGGCCGTGTAGTAGCCTTTCGCTTTCATCGTAGCGATCAGTTCCCGCCCGCCGGGTGTCATCGTGATACGCTTGGCGATCACCTCGTCGACCACCGAAATCGGCAGGCCCTTGAGCAGGGCAACGCGCTCGCGAAGGGCCGGCTCGAAGGCAATTTCGCCGTTCATCGCCCGGGCGGTGATCTCGGATACCTTGTCTTTCAGGCCGACTTCGGCTGCCAGCTCGTCGATGCATTCCTGACCGATCATGGTCGAATCCATGTCGGCGATCAGGAACTGCTTGCGTCGGGTGTCCGCGTCCTGGACGACGACATCGATTGGCAGGTCCGCGATGGCGTCGCGCAAGCGGTTTTCGGCAATCACCGCTTCGGTACCGTCTTTCAGAGCGATGTCGCAGGCAATGCCGTCGGCAAGCCAGTAAAGACCAGAGGCTGAAACAGCGGCTGCGGCTCCTTCGCCCAATGCCTGGGTGAGAACGGGATTTGACGGATTGGCAACAAGCGTGGCAACCAAGGCCATGATGGAAGATCCTAGACAAGACATCGACGCGATCCTGATAACCGGGCCGACCGCCAGCGGCAAGTCCGCAATGGCTCTTGAACTGGCGCGTCGCCATGATGGTGTCGTGATCAATGCCGACAGCATGCAGGTTTACGATACCTTGCGTGTGGTGACGGCGCGGCCGAGTGAGGCCGACATGGAGGGCGTCCCGCACCTGCTTTATGGCCACGTACCGGCGTCAACCAGCTATTCAACCGGGGACTGGCTGCGCGAGGTTGGAGTCGTTCTGGGTGGTCTGAAGGCCGAGGGCCGCATGCCGGTGATCATCGGCGGCACGGGGCTCTATTTCAAATCTCTGACCGGTGGACTGTCGGATATGCCGGCTATTCCAACGGCTATCCGTGACGCCCTGCGTCAGCGGGCTGTCGATGAGGGGGCGGAAGCGCTTCATGCCGAACTTTCCGGGCGCGACCCGGTGGTGGCTGAGAAGCTCCGACCACAGGATGGTCAGCGGATCGTC
>ERZ1034385.273-NODE-273-length-10648-cov-2.659681_pt1 | contig 10648 bp, 9 predicted proteins | sample MGYA00520612_ERZ1034385 | MGnify/ENA primary metagenome ERZ1034385 (study PRJEB33736, sample SAMEA104288468) | Azolla filiculoides | biome: Urban; feature: water surface; material: ditch water | place: Netherlands | collected 2014 ... | reverse complement strand
CGCCACCTTCTGCAGCATGGCATTGACGGTGACGAGCACGATCGCCGGATGCGGCTTCAGATAGAGCGAAATCAGGCCGGTCAGCGCCGAGAGGCGACGCGCCGAGACATCGGCCGAAGGCGAGACGCGGTCATAGGGCAGGCAATCCCAGGCGGGCAATGTCAGCACCGGGATTTCCGGGGCGGCAAAGCTGAGGATCTGCTCGATGTTCTGCAGGCGCTGGCCATCGGAGACGACATAGGCGACAGGCCGGCCTTCGCGGGCAAGTTCGGCGAGGATGAAGGCATCCATGCCATCGGGCACATGCGACAGGGTCAGGGCAGATTGCGCCTTGGCGATCCGCTTCACATCGATCAGGGACATGTTGGACTACTTTGCGAGCGTTTCGGCATTGACCGGCGAAAAATCGGGGCGAAGGGCGGCGATGCGCATGAAGAGTGGCGTCCGGAAGCGCTCGGGGATGGGCTCGGCGCCGGTGACCCATTTGACCAGATCATTGTCTTCCTCGGCCATGATCAGCTCCAGCTCGTCGAGATCGGCGTCCGGCAAGGTAGCGATTTCTGCTTCACAGAACTGACCCAGCATTAGGTCCATTTCGCGGATGCCGCGATGCCAGCAGCGGAACAATATCCGCCGACGGCGCGGATCAAGCTCGGCACTGCTCATGATCAAACCGGTCATCGGCACATTCCTTCCTGTTGATGGGCCTCTATAGAACTAAGTGGAGCAATTGTCAGCTTGCCAAGGCGGCATTTTGCGGGGCATTTTGCCGGCATCATGCGCCCTACCCTTCTTGATCCCCTGTTCGCCTCCGTTGCCTCGCTTGCCGGCGTTGGCCCCAAGCTTGCCCAGCTTCTCGCAACCCTGATGGGACGCGAGGATGCCGAGGATACGCGCGTCGTCGATCTACTGTTTCTGGCGCCGCACCGGCTGATCGACCGGCGCCACCAGCCGGGCATCGCGCTGACTCAGCCGGGCGCGCTGGTGACCGTGACGGGACGGGTCGACCGGCACCAGCCGCCACCGCCCGGCAAGAGCAACCTGCCTTACCGGGTCTTCCTGCATGACGAGACGGGCGAACTGGCGCTGACCTTCTTTCGCGCCAAAGGCAACTGGCTGGAAAAAGTCCTGCTGATCGACGAGATCGTCATGGTGTCGGGCAAGGTCGACTGGTTCAACGGCCGCGCCTCGATGGTCCATCCGGATTTCATGGTCAAAGCCAGCGAGGCAGAAAACCTGCCGCTGGTCGAGCCCGTCTATCCGCTGACGGCGGGCCTGTCGCCGAAAGTGCTGCGCAAATCGATCGAGGCCGCCGTCGAGCGCATGCCGGACCTTGCAGAGTGGATCGATCTACCGCTTTTGCAGAAACAGGGATTTGCCAGCGTCAAGGATGCTCTGATCGCGCTGCATCATCCGCGTGATGAAAAGGATATCGACCCGCAGGCACCGGCAAGACGACGGCTCGCCTATGACGAATTCCTGGCCGGCCAGGTGTCGCTGGCGCTGGTCAGGCAAAAGCTGCGGCGGATACCGGGCGTGCCGATCAAGCCGACGGGGCTGTTGAGCGACAAGATCCGCGCGACACTGCCGTTTTCCCCGACAAAGAGCCAGGTCACGGCGATTGCCGATATCCTGAAAGACATGAGCTCGGATACCCGCATGCTGCGGCTGCTGCAGGGCGATGTCGGCGCGGGCAAGACGCTGGTGGCGCTGTTTGCCATGGCAGCCGCCGTCGAAAGCGGTGGCCAGACCGTGTTGATGGCGCCGACGGAAATCCTGGCACGGCAGCATCACGCGACACTGTCGAAGCTCGGCGCCTCGGCCGGATTGCGGATCGAGGTGTTGACCGGGCGGACCAAGGGCAAGGAGCGCGAGGCCATTCTGGAGCGGATCGCTTCTGGCGAAGCGCAGATCGTCATCGGAACCCATGCGCTGTTCCAGGACGCGGTGTCCTACAAGAACCTGACACTCGCCGTCGTCGACGAGCAGCATCGGTTCGGCGTGCACCAGCGGCTCAGGCTGACTGCCAAGGGCATCACGCCGCATATGCTGGTGATGACGGCGACCCCGATCCCGCGCACGCTGGTGCTGGCGGCCTTCGGCGACATGGATGTGTCGAAACTCACTGAAAAGCCGGCCGGACGCAAACCGATCCAGACGGTCACCGTGCCGACGGAGCGGCTTGAAGATGTGATCGAACGGCTGCGCGCGGCTATCGCCGAGGGCAAGAAGGCCTACTGGATCTGCCCGCTGGTCGAGGAGACCGAAGAAAGCGAGCTGATGTCGGTGGAGGAGCGCCATTCGGTGCTGTCGATGATGATCAAGGCGCCGATCGGCCTGGTGCATGGGCGCATGAGCGGGCCGGAAAAAGACGCCGCAATGCTTGCCTTCAAGAATGGCGAAACGCGGTTGTTGGTGGCCACCACCGTGGTCGAAGTCGGCGTCGACGTACCGGATGCGACGATCATGGTGATCGAACACGCCGAGCGCTTCGGCCTTGCCCAGTTGCACCAGTTGCGCGGCCGGGTCGGGCGCGGCGACGAGGCGTCGAGCTGCATCCTGATGTACAAGGGCCCATTGGGCGAAAACGGCAAGGCGCGGCTGTCGATCCTGCGTGACAGCGAGGACGGGTTCCTGATTGCCGAGGAAGACCTGAAGCTGCGCGGCGAAGGCGAATTGCTCGGCACGCGGCAATCTGGCACTCCGGGGTTTAAGATCGCCAGTCTCGAAGCACATGGCGACCTGCTGGAGATCGCCCGGAAGGATGCAAGTTATCTGCTGGAGCGTGATCCGGAACTGACGTCAGCGCGCGGCGAAGCGGTGCGGACGCTGCTCTATCTGCATCGCCGCGACGAGGCGATCCGGTTCCTCAGGGCTGGGTGACCTGCGGCTGGGTGACCGGGGGCTCGGCGACCGGGTTTTCCGGCTGCGGCGTCCAGTTGGGCGTCACCAGACCGGCCGAAATCAGCAGCTTGATGCCCTCTTCCGGTGACATTTCGAGCAGTTTGACCTTGCTTCGCGGCACGAAGATCAGGAAGCCTGCGGTCGGGACCGGGGTCGGTGCCATGAACACCGCAATCATTTCCTCGCCATCCTCGTTGAGTTTGGCGGCGATCTCACCCTTGGCATCGGTGGAGACGAAGACCAGAGCCCAGCTTCCGGGGCCGGGAAACTCGATCAGCCCGACCTTCTTGAAGGAGCTCGACTGCTCTTTCAACACCGTCTCGAAGATCTGCTTGGTGCTTTTGTAGACCGTGCGGACCAGCGGCATGCGATGCAGTACCGATTCGCCATAGGCGACGATCGAGCGACCGATCAGGTTCTTGCCGAGGAAGCCAATCAGGGTAATGGCGAACAGTGCAAGCAGCAAGCCGGTGCCGGGAATGGCGAACTGTATATAGTTTTCCGGGTTGTAACGGTCGGGAATATAGGGCTTTACCCAACTGTCTGCCCAGCGGATGAAGGTCCAGGTTAGCCAGATGGTGATCGTGACCGGTGCGCAGATGATCAGACCCGTCAGGAAGTTGTTCCTGAGCCGTGTCGCAACCGAAATCGTATCAGAATTTTCAGTCATTAACCGCCGTTATTGTGCAGTGCCGTAAAAGCCCGGATGGAAGGCGACAATGCCCAAGGCGTCCGGACCATGCAAGAGCAAAGCCTGGAAATGTCCGGGCGGAACGTCGGGAAGCACGAGACCGTGATCCAGACGGAAACCGAAGCGGTGATAGTAAGCCGGATCGCCGAGCAGGACGCAGCCGGCAGCGCCGAATGAGCGCAGCCGATCCAGTCCCTCGGAGACGAGACGCGAACCAACTCCCTTGCCTTGATGCGCCGGCGCGACGCTGATCGGGCCGAGGCCGTACCAGCCTTCGTCTCCGCCAGAAAGCGATACGGGCGAAAAGGCGACATGCCCGACAATCGCTCCAGCCTCCTCGGCCACCAGCGACAGTGTCAGCGCACCGGCTTCGCGCAACCGTTCGATAATCAGCGGCTCGGTCTGGTCGCTATAGGGCATTCCGGCAAAGGCAGCGGCGGTAACAGTGCCAATGGCGGCCTCGTCACCGGCGCACTCTGCCCGAATGATCATTCCACAGTGACCGATTTGGCCAGATTGCGCGGCTGGTCGACATCGGTGCCCATGAACACGGCCGTGTGATAGGCGAGCAACTGGATCGGCAGCGAGAAGACCATAGGCGAGATGATCTCGGCGACGTTCGGCAGGACGATGGTCGCCATGGTCTCGAGCTTGGAGGCAGCAGCGCCCTTCTCGTCGGTGATGAAGATGATCCTTCCGCCGCGGGCAGCAACTTCCTGCATGTTCGACACGGTCTTTTCGAAGAAGCGGTCATGCGGGGCAATGACGATGACCGGCATGTTTTCATCGATCAGCGCGATCGGACCGTGCTTCAATTCGCCGGCGGCATAACCTTCGGCGTGGATATAGGAGATTTCCTTGAGCTTCAGCGCGCCTTCCATGGCCAGCGGATAGCTGGTGCCACGGCCGAGATAGAGGACGTCCTTGAATTTCGCGAGGTCACGCGACAGGGACTCGATCTGTGGCTGGATGCTGTTCAGCACTTGGCTCATGATGCGCGGCATTTCGGCCAGATGCCTGACCAACTGCTTTTCCTCGGCCTCCGTCAGCGTGCCGCGGGCACGCCCGGCGGCAATCGACAGGGAGGCGAGAACGGCGAGCTGGCAGGTGAAGGCCTTGGTCGAGGCGACGCCGATTTCCGGACCCGCCAGGATCGGGAAGATGGCATCGGCCTCGCGGGCAATCGTCGATTCCCTGACATTCACCACGGCGCCGATCTTCAAGCCGTTCTCGCGGCAGTAACGCAGGGAGGCCAGCGTGTCGGCGGTTTCTCCCGACTGCGAGATGAAGAAGGCCGCCTGATCCTTGGACAGCGGCATTTCGCGGTAGCGGAATTCCGATGCCACATCGATCTCCACCGGCAGGCGAGCATATCGTTCGAACCAGTATTTGCCGACCAGCCCCGACAGATAGGCCGTGCCGCAGGCGGACATGGCCAGGCCACGCAGATTGGCGAAATCCAGTTCGCCCTCAAAGGGCTTGATCCGGTTGGCGGCGAAATCGACGTAGTGCGATAGAGCGTGGGAAATCACCTCCGGCTGCTCGTAGATTTCCTTTTCCATGAAATGGCGATGGTTGCCCTTGTCGATCATGTAGGCGCTGGCCGACGAGATCTGCATCTGACGGTCGACCGGATTGCCGTCGAGATCGAAGATATGCGCTCCGCGCGCACCGATCACCGCCCAGTCGCCGTCCTGCAGATAGGCAATGCGGTTGGTAAAGGGCGAAAGCGCAATCGCGTCGGAGCCGAGGAACATCTCGCCATCGCCGAAGCCGATTGCCAGCGGCGGGCCGGAGCGCGCCGCCATGATGGTCGAGGGATCATCCTTGAAGATCACGGCGAGCGCATAGGCGCCGGTCACCTGACGCAGCATCTTGTGCATCGCTTCCCGGCGGCCGAGGCCGTCGCGCATATATTTCGCCAGAAGTTGCGCAACGACTTCGGTGTCCGTCTGGGTCGCAAAAGTCGCGCCGCCTGCCGAGAGTTCATCCTTGATCTCAGAGAAGTTCTCGATGATGCCGTTGTGGACGACGGCGACGCCATCGACGAAATGCGGATGAGCATTGGTTTCGTTGGGAACGCCGTGGGTTGCCCAGCGGGTGTGGGCAATTCCGATATTGCCGGCCAGCGGCTCGGCAGCCAACTTCGTCTCGAGATTGAAAAGCTTGCCTTCGGCACGCCGACGCTCGAGCGTGTTGTCATGGATCGTTGCAACACCGGCAGAATCATAGCCGCGATATTCGAGCCGCTTCAATGCATCGACGAGGCGCGCCGCAACCGGCTGGTTACCGACAATACCAACAATACCGCACATGAAACTCTCCGTCTGGCGTCAATAATTTGCGTCAGTCCTACCGGTTTTGCCGGAATGCGCAATCTTCGGTGAGGTCAAATTGCATTTCGTAACGTAACGCAATGCAGCAATGGTGAACGCATTGCGATACAAGACTTAGTTGCCGGCCTTCTTTGTTGCCTTGATCGCTAGGTTCTTCTCGCGAATCTTCACGGCGCCGCCGGGCTTCATCTCCTGCCGTGAGCGGCCGAAGGCCAGTGCATCAGCCGGCACATCCTTGGTGATGACACTGCCAGACGCGACCAGAGCACCATCGCCGATGGTGACTGGCGCAACCAGCGACGAGTTGGATCCGATGAAGGCGCGTTCGCCGATCCGCGTCTCGTGCTTGTTGACGCCATCATAATTGCAGGTGATCGTGCCGGCGCCGATGTTGCTCTCGGCACCAACAAAAGCATCGCCGATATAGGTCAAGTGGTTGACCTTGGCACCCTTGCCGATCTCGGCCTTCTTGACCTCGCAGAAATTGCCGACCTTGGACCCCTCGGCCAGATTTGCACCGGGGCGTAGACGCGCATAGGGACCTACCGTGGCGCCGGTCGCGACGTAGGCACCTTCGAGATGCGAGAATGCATGGATGACGGCCCCACCCTCGACGACGACACCTGGGCCGAAGACGACATTCGGCTCGATTAGCGCATCCTGGCCGATCTGGGTATCGTGGCTGAGGAAGACGGTTTCGGGGGCAATCATGGTGACTCCGGAGAGCATCAATTCATGGCGGCGACGCTCCTGCCAGAGGCGTTCAATGACTGCAAGTTCGGCGCGGTTGTTGCAGCCGGTGAGTTCACTTTCCGGTGCATCGACGGCAACGGCCCGGCCACCGAGCGAACGGGCGATCTCGACGAGGTCGGTCAGATAATATTCACCCTTGGCATTGGTGTTGCCGATGCGCGACAGGAGGTCGAGTGCCTTGCGGCCATTGATGGCCATCAGACCGCTGTTGCACCAGGTGACGGCACGCTCGGCGTCGGTTGCGTCCTTTTCCTCACGGATCGCCACCAGCTCACCGTCTTCAACCAGCAGGCGTCCATAGCCGGTCGGGTTTAGCGTATGAAAGCCGATGACGGCGACATCCGCACCATCGGCCAGCGCCTCGCGTGCAGCCAGGAGCGGTCCAGGCGTAATCAGCGGCACATCACCGTAGGCCACCAAAATCTCGTCATAGCCGCGCGCGATCGCGTCGCGGGCCATCAAGACGGCATGGCCGGTGCCCAGCCGCTCAACCTGCAGGACACTCTCCACGGTCATGCCGTCGAGGCTGCCCGCCTTTGCCACCCGCTCGGCGTCCCGCCCGACGACAAGGGCGACGTCATTGATGCCGGAGGCGGCAATGGAGGCCATGACATGGGCGATCATCGGCCGTCCGGCCACCGGATGAAGCACCTTCGACATGGAAGATTTCATCCGGGTGCTGTCGCCAGCGGCAAGAATGACGGCGAGACATCTGCGTGCCATGAAAAACTCCGGGCGTTGCTGCAATGAAATTTCACTAGCGAGCCGCTCTCGTGGCCGCAAGCTGAAAAGCAGTGCCGGTCAGGAAGTGTGCACCCGTTCGACCGCATAAATCGCACTTCGCCGACCAAGCTGAACGACGTTTTCCATCGCCGCCCTTGCCGCATCCACATCGCCGCGCTCCACCGCCTCAACGATTGCCATATGGGTATCGCGCATTTCGGCATCTCGGTTCGGCACGGGCGGCTTCAATGCCAACGTAAACGCTCCTTCGAGCGCCGCGCGAATGAAGCCGACCATGCTTTCCATGAACGGGTTTCCACCGACGAGCAACAGGAGCAGATGGAAACAGAGATCGGCTTCCACCTGGGACTGCCAATCGAATTCCGGAGAACCGAGCTTTGCCGCTAAACTGCGCAATTCGGCACAGTCTTCGGCCGTCGCCCTCTGCGCCGCGTAAGCTGCCGCCGCAGGTTCCAGCAACAGGCGAATGTCATAGAGTTGGTCGATAAATTCCGCCGATACGCCACTGCTGAAATGCCAGCGCAGGACGTCCTCATCCAGCAGGTTCCAATAGAACTGATCTGTTACACGGGTGCCGATGCGCGATTTCGCCACGACCAGGCCCTTGGCCGCCAGCGTCTTCATCGCCTCGCGCAGGACGGACCGCGAAACCTCAAAACGCTGCTGCAGTTCCGGGTCGCCAGGCAGAACATCGCCGACGGCAAATTCACCAGCGACGATCGCCAGGCCAAGCTGCTCGACGACCCGGGCGTGGTTCGTCCGTGGCTTCGAGGCCAATAACCAGCCGGCAATCGCTTCCTTGCGCATGCCTGTGCTCCCTTGTGTCTTTGCGATTCGCTACGTTCTGAAGGCTTCTCGTAGCAATGCACACCATCCGCAAGGTCAGTATCTTAGCATTTCCGTATTTTTGTATATCCACAACAAAGAAAGGGCGCCGAGGCGCCCTTTCCGTGATCTCAACGGCAAAGTCCGACCGATTATTGCGGCAGCTTGTCGTCTACACCTTCAATGTAGAAGTTCATGCCGAGAATGGTGCCGTCGTCGGCCGACTCGCCATCCTTCAGCCACGGCGTGCCATCCTGCTTGTTGATTGGGCCCAGTTCGCCTGCCTTGATCTTGGTCATGGTGTCTGTTGCCATCGCCTTGACGTCGTCCGGCATATTGGTGAACGGCGCCATGGTCAGGATACCGTCCTTGAGACCATCGAAAGTCTGCTGGCTGGCCCAGGTGCCGTCGATCACGGCCTGAGTGCGCTTGATATAGTAGGCGCCCCAGGTGTCGACGATTGAGCTGAGCTGGGCGGTCGGACCAGCGGCAATCATGTCAGACGCCTGACCGAATGCCTGGATGCCGCGTTCCTGTGCAACCTGCATCGGTGCCGTGGTGTCGGTATGCTGGGTCAGGATGTCAACGCCCTGGTCGATCAGCGCCTTGGCTGCGTCGGCTTCCTTGCCGGGGTCGAACCAGGTGTTGACCCAGATGACCTTCAACTTGAATTCAGGGTTCACTGTACGCGCACCATGCAGGAAGGCATTGATGCCGCCCACCACTTCCGGGATCGGGAACGACGCAATGTAGCCGGCTACACCCTTCTTCGACATCTTGCCGGCGATCTGGCCGTTGATGAAGCGGCCTTCATAGAAGCGCGAGTTGTAGGTCGCGACATTGGCCGCTGTCTTGTAGCCGGTCGCATGTTCGAACTTCACGTCCGGGAATTTTTCGGCAACCTTCAGCGTCGCATCCATGAAGCCAAACGAGGTGGAGAAGACCATCGCGCAGCCGGAACGGGCCATGCGCTCGATGGCGCGCTCGGCGTCTGGTCCTTCCGGAACGCTTTCCAGGAACGGCGTCTCGATCTTGTCGCCGAAATGGGCCTGCAGTTCCTGGCGGCCGATGTCATGCGCCTGGGTCCAGCCGCCGTCGGTCTTGGTGCCGACATAGACGAAGCAGATCTTCGTCTTGTCCTGGGCGGAGGCCGGTGCTGCGACCGCAGCAAGCGCTGCTGCCGAGGCGGCAAGCGCGAGGAGAAATTTCTTCATGATGTACCCCTGTCTGGTTAGATTGAAGCTTTTGTTTTCGTTTAACGATCCGGCACGAAGGGCTTGCCCAGGGACGCCGGTGTATTGATCAGCGTCGTGCGCCGATTATGGGAGATAATGATCAGGACGACAATGGTCGCGGCATAGGGTAGCGCCGAGAGAAACTGCGAGGGAAGACCGATGCCGAAGGCCTGGGCATGCAGCTGGCCGATGGTCACGGCGCCGAAGAGATAGCCGCCGGCCAGCAGGCGCCAAGGCCGCCAGGCGGCAAAGACGACCAGCGCCAGCGCGATCCAGCCGCGACCGGCAGACATGTTTTCCACCCATTGCGGTGTGTAGACCAGCGACAGCTGGGCGCCGGCAAGACCGGCACAGGCGCCGCCGAACATGACCGCGAGATACCGCGTGCGGATGACCGGCAGGCCCAGTGTATGGGCCGAACCATGGCTGTCGCCGATGGCACGCAGTTTCAGGCCGGCACGGCTCTTGAACAGGAACCAGTTGACCCCGACCACCAGGGCGATCGACAGATAGAAGATGATGTCCTGCTTGAAGAACAGCGGCCCGACAATCGGGATGTCGGCCAGCACGGGAATGGCGATCGGGGCCAACTTGACGCCGGGCACGCCGACCAGGCTCTCGCCGACCATGCCGGAGACGCCCAGGCCGAGAATGGTCAGGGCGAGGCCGGTGGCGACCTGATTTGCCACCAGGGTGAGCGTCAGGAAGCCGAAGAGCAACGAGAAGGCCGCCCCCGCCGCAACACCTGCCAGAACGCCGATGAAGGGAGAGCCGGATGCCTGGGCTGCGGCAAAGGCGCAGACGGCGCCGATGATCATCATGCCTTCGACGCCGAGATTGAGCACGCCTGAGCGCTCGGTGACCAGTTCGCCGAGCGCAGCGATGACCAGCGGCGTCGAGGCGGTGATGACGGTCAGCAGGATCGCTTCAATAATCATGATGCGCTCCTGCCGGCAAGCTTGCGGCCACGATCAAAGACGATGCGCACCTTGTAGAGAATGAGCGTGTCGCAGGAGAGCACGAAGAACAGCAGCAGCCCCTGGAAAACGCGGGTCACCTTGTCGGAAACGCCGATCGACAGCTGCGCGCCCTCACCACCCAGATAGGTCAGTGCCAACACCAGCCCCGCGGCGACGATGCCGACCAGGATGCCGCCGGGC
>ERZ1034385.269-NODE-269-length-10850-cov-2.147754_pt1 | contig 10850 bp, 7 predicted proteins | sample MGYA00520612_ERZ1034385 | MGnify/ENA primary metagenome ERZ1034385 (study PRJEB33736, sample SAMEA104288468) | Azolla filiculoides | biome: Urban; feature: water surface; material: ditch water | place: Netherlands | collected 2014 ... | reverse complement strand
ATTGGGATCACCTGCTGCGCATCTTCAAGCATCCCAACTACGTCATCCACAAGGAGTCGACCGCACGCGTCGGACAGGTGGCCCAGGTGCTTGCCGCCCGCCCGGACGTGTCCGTCATGTGCTGCGATAGCCCCAATCTCGGCCTGGTCGTCCCGACCATGAGCCTTGGCGGTCACGGCACCGCCAATATGGGCGGCAACATCGCGCCTGCCGAAGTGGCCGTCATGTCACGCCCATGGACGAGCTACGCCGAGGCGGAAGGCTTCCGCGACAACTATCTCACCCTGCTGCCGTTGCTGCACTACAACTATTCGGCCATCAATCCGGTGGCGGTCAAGTCGCTGATGAAGGCCGTCGGCCTGCCTGCTGGAGAACTGCGCCGCCCACTGACGGGCCTCGAGGGTGAGGCGTTGGCAAAGGGCATTCGCATCGTCCAGGAACTGGGCCTCGACAAGAAATATGGCTGGAAGCTGACATCGGCTTCGGCCGTAGCGGCCTGAGGTCGGACCCATGGATCTCGGGATCTCCGGCAAAAACGCTCTTGTGACCGGCGCAAGCCGCGGCATGGGCAAGGCCGCCGCCATGGCATTGGCACACGAAGGCGTGGATCTGACGATCCTGGCCCGGACGCCGGAAACACTCGAGGCAGCGGCTGCGGACATTCGTGCGCAGACAGGTGCGCGCGTCACCGCCGTTCTGGGTGATATCACGACGTTGGCGGGGCGCGAAGCCGCCCTTGCCGCCTGCCCTCATCCGGACATTCTCGTCAACAATGCCGATGGCGAACTGCCGGGTGATTTTCGCAATTGGTCGCGGGAAGACTGGCTGCGCGGCATCGACCGAATGATGCTGACACCGATCGACATGATGCGTCTGACAGTGGACGGCATGATGGAGCGCAAGTTCGGGCGTGTCGTCAACATCGTCTCGCGCAGCGTCAAGATCGCCCAGGCGGAACTCGGCATGTCGAATGCAGCACGCTCCGGCCTGGTCGGTTTCGTCGCCGGCCTTGCCCGCCAGACGATTGCCCACAATGTCACGATCAACAACGTTCTCCCGGGCATCATCGCCTCGGACGGCCAGCGCCAGCATGTCCAGGTTCTGGCGGAGGAGAGCGGACGCTCCTTCGATGAGATCTGGGCAGAACGGGCGGCACAGAATCCCGCCGGTCGTTATGGACGCCCCGAAGAAATCGGTGCCTACATTGCCTTTTTATGTTCGTCCAATGCCGGTTTCGTCACAGCGCAGAACCTGCTGGTCGACGGCGGACAGTATCCCGGGACGTTCTGACGGATCGGGAATTTTGGGATCGCTTTACGGTCTGTTTTGACTGAAAACGATCTGTCGATACACAAGAGGTTTGACTGCATCCACCCCCCAAAGCCAGAAGGACTCCATGATGAACCGCTTCGGATCCACATTGCTTGCCCTCTCGATAACGCTGCCGGTTGCCGGTATTGCCATGGCCGATGAATACCCCTCACGGCCGGTGGCCATCGTCGTCCCCTACCCGCCCGGTGGCGCAGTCGACGGGGTTGCGCGGGTTCTGGCAGCAGAACTTTCGGCAAAGACCGGCAAGACATTCGTCGTCGACAATCGCGCCGGCGGCGCGGGTGGCGTGGTGGGATCTTCCGAAGTGGTCAAATCCGCGACCGACGGCTATACCCTGCTGCTCAATGCGTCGATCCATGTGGTGACGCCGCTGATCAACAAGAACGTGCCGTTTGACGTAGTGAACGACTTCACCCATATCAGCGGTATCGCCGCCGGCCCGCTGCTGATCAGCACCAACCCTTCCGTCAAGGCCAACACGCTCAAGGAATTCTTCGCGGAAGTGAAGGCGGACCCGGATGCGTTCAACTTTGCCACCTCCGGTTACGGATCGGCCGGGCACCTGACGGTCGAAGTTTTGAAGGCGCAGGCGGGCGTCGATACCGAAGTGGTGACCTACAAGGGTGCCGGCCCGGCCCTGACCGACATGATCGGTGGCCAGGTGCAGTTGATTGCCGATCCGATCCTGTCATCCTTGCCGCATGTGAAGGCCGGACGGCTGAAGGCGCTCGCTGTGACGAGCCTCACCCGCTCGCCGCTGGCTCCGGATGTGCCCACAATCGCCGAAAGCGGCATGGCGCCCTTGGAAATGCTGTCCTGGTATGGTGTCTGGGCTCCGAAAGACCTTGATCCAAAGGCACTCGATTTCCTGAGCAAGGCCATGGAGCAGGTTGTCACTTCCGGAGAATTCAAGGACAAACTGACGGTGTTCGGTTTCGAGCCTATGTACAAGAACAGCGCCGATCTCAAGACCTTCGTGGTCGATGAAACCAAGCGCTACGACGAAATCGTCAAGGCAGCCGGCATCAAGGTGGAATGACAGTGACGAAGGCTCCGGACATGACATCACATTCGGAGCCTTCGACGAAGCGGCGCCATGTTGGTAGCCATTGGGGTTTCTACAGCCACGATGATGCACAAGACGCCGTTCGTCCTTTCGCGGGCGATCCCGATCCCGTCGATTTCGGAACCAAGCTTCCGGCAGATAGGCTTGCACAATGCAGGATTTTGAGGCCTACGGTCAGAAAGTCCTATCTCGAACATGGTCCGGGCTATGCCGGCGGCAGGCGCGGAAGTGAAGCCTTTGTCGAGGTCTCCTGGGACGAGGCACTGGATCTCGTGGCCGGCGAAATCCGACGCGTACGCGATGATCATGGAAACGGCGCGATTTTTTCCGGCTCGTATGGCTGGTCCAGTGCCGGGCGCTTTCATCATGCACAGAGCCAGCTGAAGCGCTTCTTCAACATGAACGGCGGGTCGGTTCGCTCCGTCCAGACCTACAGCTATGCGGCCGGCGAGGTAATCCTGCCCCATGTCATCGGTTCGCTGGATGGTCTCGTCTCGGGCCATACTCCCTGGAGCCAGATTGTCGGCCATGCCGAACTGATCCTCATGTTCGGCGGTACGCCACTGCGCAACGCGCAGGTCAATGCCGGCGGCGTCGTGCGTCACGAAACGCGCCAGGGCCTCGCTGCCTGCCGGGATGCCGGCGCAAAATTTGTCAATATCAGCCCTGTCCGCGATGATGCAGCCGAGGAACTCGGCGCCGAATGGATGGCCTTGAGGCCCGGCACAGATACGGCTGTACTGCTGGCGCTTGCCCACACGCTGATCGTGGGAAAGCACCACGACGAGACCTTCCTGGAACGCTACACGGTCGGCTACGAAACGCTGAGGGACTATCTCTTCGGCAAAACGGACGGCGTGATCAAGGACGCCGACTGGGCAGCTTCGATCAGCGGCATTGCGGCTGCCCGCATTCTCTCACTGGCCGACAGCATGGCCACACACAAGACCCTGATCATGATGGCCTGGGCGCTACAGCGCGCAGATCACGGCGAACAGTGCTATTGGGCCGCAATCGCAGTTGCCGCGCTGCTCGGCGGGATCGGTCTGCCGGGGCAAGGTTTCGGCTTCGGCTATGCATCCGTCGCCGGCATCGGACAGCCTCCTTCGGCAATACGCTGGCCATCGTTGCCGCAAGGCCATAACCCGATCTCCGACTTCATCCCCGTCGCGCGCATTGCCGACATGCTGCTGTCGCCCGGCACAGATTATGAGCACAACGGCAAAACCCGAACCTACCCGGACATCAAGCTGGTCTATTGGGCGGGCGGGAACCCTTTTCATCACCATCAGGATCTCAACCGGCTGGTCGAGGCATGGCAGAAGCCAGAAACAATCATCGTTCACGAGCATTGGTGGAACGCCCATGCCCGGCATGCCGACATCGTTTTGCCGGCATCGACCTTCCTCGAACGGGATGATGTCGTCGCCAGCGGGCGCGACAGTTTCTTCGGTTATTCGACGCATCTTGCGGTAGCACCCAACGGCGTTCTGTCCGATCATGACATCCTGGGCCAAATTTCCGCTCGCCTCGGCACGGAGAGCGCCTTCACCGAAGAGAGAACCGAAGCGCAGTGGCTGGGACACCTTTATGACGCCGCGCGGTCCGATGCGGCCTCGCACGCTATCGCAATGCCGACATTTGCCGAATTCCAGCAGTCGGGCCTGATCGAAGTTGCAGGTCAGGGCGTCGACAAACCGTTGATGGCAGATTTCCGCAGCGATCCGGATGCCCATCCCTTGCGCACGCCGTCAGGGCGCATCGAACTGGCGTCCGCATGTATCGCGGGGTTCGGCTACGCCGATTGCCCGGGGCACCCGGCCTGGCTGGAGCCAAAGGAATGGCTTGGCGCGCACCTCGCCGCCACCCATCCGCTGCATCTACTCTCCTGCCAGCCGCATGACAAACTGCACAGTCAATGGGATCACGCCGCACCATCGCGAAAGACCAAGAGCGGTGGCCGCCAACCGGTGCGCATGCATCCGGAAAATGCTCGGGAGCGTGGGTTGAGTGACGGCGATTTGGTCAGAATTTTCAACCATCGCGGCGCGTGCCTGGCAATTGTGTCGATCACCGACGCCGTCATGCCCGGGGTCGTGCAACTGGCGACGGGCGCCTGGTACGACCCATCGGAACCCACGACGCCAGGTTCACTCGAACTCAACGGCAATCCGAACGTGCTGACGCCGGATCACGGCACGTCAAGCCTGACACAGGGACCGAGCCCGAATTCATGCCTCGTCGAGATTTCCCGTTACATCGGCAAGGCCCCTGACGTGCGGGCCTACCGGCCGCCGGATCTGGTTCCTGATCCGAGGCTGCAAGAACAAACTGGAGGAGCACGCCCATGACTGCACGCCTCAATCGTCAAATCCTCGCAGGTCTGCTGTTCGTGTCGATTGGCGCCGCTTTCCTGATCGGCAGCTTTGACCTGTCTTATGGAACGTGGAGCAAGATTGGACCCGGCGCCTTCCCGGCACTGATCGCCGTTCTGCTGATTGTCATGGGCATCATCGTCGGGTTGAGCGCCCGGAAATCGGGGGAGGATGAAGCACCCCTTCGCCTCTATTCGTCGAATCTCCCGGTGATCATCGGAGCCATCGTCGTTTTCGGACTGGTGATCCGCGGCGGCGGGCTTCTTCCCGCCGTGTTCTGCTGCTGCCTGGTGTCTTCCTTTGCATCCCGCCCTCTGCGGCCGGTCAAATCGGCAATCTATGGGCTGGCGCTCGGGGCGGCCTGCAGCCTTGCTTTCGTCAAGGGACTGGGAATGCCGGTCAGCATCATCGGTCCATGGTTCGGTTTCTAGGAGAATGCCCATGGATACGTTGAACGCACTTCTTCTTGGCTTTGACCAGGCAATCCTGCCGACCAACCTGTTCTGGTGCCTGATCGGCACATTGCTCGGAACCCTTGTCGGAGTTCTACCGGGTCTTGGGCCGGCGGCAACCATGGCCATTCTGCTGCCATTCACGATCGGGCTCGAACCTGTCACCTCGCTGATCATGCTGGCCGGCATTTATTACGGCGCGCAGTATGGCGGCTCGACAACGGCCATCCTTCTCAACCTGCCGGGTGAGGCATCGTCAGTGGTAACAGCGATCGACGGCTACAAGATGGCCCGCCAGGGCCGAGCCGGGGTCGCACTCGCCACCGCGGCGATCGGCTCGTTCTTCGCCGGCACGGTTGCCACCCTGCTGCTGGCATTGTTTGCGCCTTCGTTGGCTGAAGTCGGCCTGCTGTTTGGCCCGGCGGAGTATTTTTCGCTGATGGTGCTTGGCCTGATTGCCTCCGTCGTCCTGTCGCGGGGATCGTTGCCAAAGGCCTTGGCGATGGTGTTCATCGGCATTCTGGTCGGGTTGATCGGGCAGGACGTGCAGACGGCGGTGCCACGGTTCACGCTCGGCTTCGAGGAGATGTCGAGCGGGGTCAACTTCGTGGTCGTCGCCATGGGACTGTTCGGCATCGGCGAACTCATCAAGGATCTGGAAAACCCGGAAAGCCGCACGGCAATTCATGCGCCATTCTTCTCGATGATCCCGTCGCGGGAGGATTGGCGCCGAATGGTCGCTCCGATCCTGCGCGGCACCGGCATCGGTTCGGTTCTCGGCCTGCTGCCGGGCGGCGGTGCATTGCTGGCGGCGTTTGCCGCCTATGCCATCGAAAAGCGTGTTGCCAACCCGCCGGAAGGCTTCGGCGGCGGTGCAATCGAAGGCGTCGCCGCGCCGGAAAGCGCCAACAATGCCGGCGCGCAGACGTCGTTCGTACCGCTGCTGACACTTGGCCTGCCCGCCAATGCCGTGATGGCGCTGATGTTCGGCGCATTGATCATGCAGGGTATAGCGCCAGGCCCCACGCTGATCTCCGAACATCCGGATGTGTTTTGGGGTGTCATCGTGTCGATGTGGGTCGGCAACCTGATGCTCCTGGTGCTGAACCTGCCGTTGATCGGCATTTGGACGCGGCTTTTGACCATGCCGTTCCACTATCTCTACCCGGCCATCCTCGTTTTCTGCTCCATCGGCGCCTTTTCGCTGAGCAACTCGGTCTTCGATCTGTGGCTACTCGCGGTCTTCGGTGTCGCCGGTTATATCTTTGCCAAACTCGATTGCGACGCGGCTCCCCTGGTCATGGGCCTCATCCTCGGTCCGATGATGGAAGAGAACTTCCGCCGCGCCATGTTCCTCGCGCGCGGCAATCCGACGATCTTCGTCGATCGACCGATTTCGGCTGTCCTGCTCGCCCTTGCCGTCATCGCCGTCATCCTTGTTGCCCTGCCGAACATCAAGAATGTCCGCGAGGAGGCGTTTCAGGAATGAACCAACAGGCTTTAAACCACGTGGGCGAAATGTCATGCATATAGCCGTCATTGGCGCAGGGATCGTCGGTGCCGCGACGGCCCTCGAACTCCTGAAGGATGAGCACAGCGTGACCATCATCGAGCCGGAGACGCCGGGCGGGCGACAGGCGGCGAGCTACGGTAACAGTGGATGGCTGAGCCCGGCCTCCATCATTCCGATGTCGATGCCGGGTCTGTGGAAAAAGCTGCCCGGCTACCTCGCCGATCCGTCCGGCCCGCTGGCGATCCGCTGGCGTTATCTGGCCCATCTGACACCCTGGCTGGTCGGCTTCATGCAGGCAGGATCGACCGCCGCCAAGGTGGAGCGAACCGCTTCCATCCTGTCACAGCTGTTGCATGATACCGCATCGCGCCATGCCGCAGTCGCAGAACGGATCGGCCGGCCGGACCTGATCTGCCGCAAGGGTCTGATTTACGCCTATCCAGACCGCAATGCCTTCGAGGCGGAGGCCTTTGCATGGCAGTTGCGGCGGCAAAACGGCGTTGCATACCGCGAGCTGTCCGCCGCGCAACTGCATGAACTCGAACCGCATCTCGCGCCACGTTATTCCTTTGCAGCCTTTGTCGAGGATGGCGGGCATTGCGTCGATCCGGGTGGCTATGTTGCGGCTATGATCGATCACGCCATTCGCCAGGGCGCAACGCGCGTACATGCACGGGCAATCGGTTTTGATCTCGTTGCGGGGCGTTTGGCTGGCGTGCAGACAGACGCGGGACCGGTGGCCTGCGACAAGGCGGTGATCGCCGCCGGCATCCATTCAAAGAGCCTTGCAGCGCAGGCAGGAGATCGTGTGCCATTGCAAAGTGAACGCGGCTATCACGTGGTCATTCCCGCCAATGAGATTCAAGCACACATGCCGCTGATGCCGGGTGATGGCAAGATGGGCAACAATCCAACGCTTGCCGGGTTGCGGATCGCAGGCCAGGTCGAACTTGCCAGCGTTTCGGCCGCACCGAATTGGGCGCGGACCGACATTCTGCTCAAGCATGCACGGACGACCTATCCCGCATTGACTGATCGTTCATCGACTTCCGGCATCGACCGATGGATGGGGCATCGCCCCTCGACCGCCGATGGCCTGCCAGTCATCGGTTTTGCCTCGGCATCGCGCGACATCATCCATGCGTTCGGCCATGGGCATGTGGGCCTCGCGACCGGGCCGGCCAGCGGGCAACTCGTTGCCGACCTGATTGCCGATCGCGGCCCCGCATTCGACATCTCGGCACTGTCGGCCGGGCGTTTCCGAGCCTAGGGAACTGCGCTGCAGATTCTGTCGCCAAGCCCATGTTGACCATCGAAAGGCCGAGCGGGAATTTCACGGTATTGCGACAGCGTTTCGAACATGCCGGCGCTGAACTCCAGCTTGTCATCCCATCGATTGCGAGGCGAGAGCAAACAGCGCGCCATTTTCGTCGCCGATCGCTCCATAGTCGACGCCTTCTCCGAGTGTCATCGTCGTCACGGTGTCAAAGACCGGCAGGCCGCATTGCTGGATAAAGCTCGCAAAGGGACCGGCTTCAACATGGGTATCAACACGTAGAAAACGGCCGACATGGGCATCCACATGCGGCCGCGCGACCGCGATCGCGTCTTCCGCCGACAATGCGGCGATCGGACCCAAGACATAGCCCCGCCCGAACGCGCGGCTCATGGAGAAGGCCCGCAGTTCCTCTCTCTGAAAGAGCCCGTAGCAGAGCGAGCTTTCAAATAGCTTGGCAAGGTGGACAGGACGAGGAAAGGCAAATCCGGGCGCATCGAACGCAATCACCGCTTCGAGATCGCTTGGCCGCAATTGCCTGATCTCATACCCGGCAGGCAAGTCAGTCGTGTCCAGCGGTTTGCGGGCCTCACCCTGGCACTGGAACACCGTCTGCTGCGCCACAAAGTCCAGAGAGCGATAGAGGCGTCGCGCCGCGCGCGTTGCGTTGAGCCGCAAACCCATGCCGGGGCACTCGGCCAGGACACGCTGCATCAGCCATTTCGCCGTCCCATTGGTCTGCAGCCGCGGCGATGTGATCAGCATGCCAAGGGTAGCAAAATGCTCACCGTGCGGGAACCACATGGCTGAGCCCATCACACGGTCGATATCGTCGAGAGCCACGAAACCATGGCCGAGTTCGCGCAGATATTGCCAATCTTCTGCCCGATGCGGCCAGCCGACCGCGATCGACAGCGCATGCAAACGCTCCAGATCGACATCCGCCACGTTGGCGAAACGCATCTGGTATGCGTCGACATGCAACGTGTCGGGTATTTTCAGATCCATCATCCGCCTCCCTGGCGCCAAGCGAACCTGCCGTCAGCCGCTCGATACTTTCTTTTACGTGTATTCTAGCCGGCCCTTGCAGAACATTCCGCTTCTACCACCTCATCCGACACAAGAATTGACCGTATGGCGATCGCTTTCGGCAGCCATTCATGCCGTTCGCGCCTAATCTTTCAAGTCGAACTGCAATCAAGAGCCGAAGCGGATGCCAGAAACCGCACGAGGAACCGCGCAATGAATGCCACCGATATCCTGACAGCGCTGGTGGGCTTCCCGTCCATCGTCGGCACGCCCAATGCCGGGATCGTCGAATGGATCAGGTCCTATCTCGAGGGCTTCGGCATCACCGTGCATATTCTGCCCGGTCCCGAGGGTGACAGGGCCAATCTCTTCGCCACCATCGGCCCCTCGGACAAAGCTGGTTACATTCTTTCCGGCCATATGGACGTCGTCCCCGCGCACGAAGCGGGCTGGAGCAGTGATCCCTTTGCGCTTCGGCGCGATCGAGAAAAGCTCTTTGGCCGCGGTACCAGCGACATGAAGGGGTATCTCGCCGCCGTGCTGGCAGCCGTCCCCGCGCTGGCCGCCGTCCCCCTAACCCGGCCCATCCATCTTGCCTTTTCCTATGACGAAGAAGCCGGTTGTCGCGGGGTGCCGCATCTCCTTGCCCGCCTGCCCGAACTGTGCGTAGCACCGCTGGGGGCCGTTATCGGCGAGCCCAGCGGCATGCGGCCTATCCTCGCACACAAGGGCAAGGCGGCTGCCCGTATCACGCTGCGGGGCCGATCCGGTCATTCGTCCCGGCCGGATCTTGGATTGAATGCGGTGCATGCCATGGCAACGGTGTTGCAGGCGGCCGTGTCTTCGGCGCAAGATCTTGCAAACGGACCTTTCGACCCGACCTTCGAGCCACCCTATTCCTCGTTGCAGGCCGGCTTGATCCAGGGTGGTCAGGCGCTCAACATCATTCCCGATCACTGCACGCTCGATGTCGAGGCACGCGCCATCGCCGGCGTCGATCCCTCGACCCTGCTGGCACCGATCCGCATCGCCGCCGAAGGACTTCGAACATCCGGCATCGGTGTCGAATGGGAGGAACTGAGCGCCTACCCGGCACTCTCCTTGGCGCGCCAGACCGTTCTTGCCGACCTGCTGACAAAACTCACCGCCCAGGAACCGCTCGGCGCTGTCAGCTACGGGACGGAAGCCGGGCTGTACCAGGCAGCCGGCGTCGACGCGATTATCTGCGGTCCGGGCGATATAAGCCGCGCTCACAAGCCCGATGAATACATCTTGGCAGGCGAGCTTTCGGCCTGCCAGTCCATGATCGAGGCGCTGACCTCTCGACAGACAGCGAACGGACCCTTGCCCATGACCTTCCTCTTTCACTCCGACGTCCAGCGTGGCGCCATCTTCCGGGAGGCCTTTGCGCGGAATCTACCGGATCTGCCTTTCTCCATGGACCCCGGCACGGTTGATCCGGAATCCGTGCGTTACCTAATCACCTGGACCGTTCCCGAGAACCTGCAGCGTTATCGCAATCTCGAAGTTCTGTTTTCCATCGGTGCCGGCGTCGACCAGTTTCGCATCGCCGACGTGCCAGACCATGTAAAGGTCGTGCGCATGGTGGAAGAAGGCATCGTTCGCATGATGCAGGAGTATGTGACGCTTGCCGTACTCGCCCTTCACCGCGACCTGCCGGCCTATCTGGACCAGCAGCGCGCCGGGCTCTGGCAAGCTCTTGCCCCGGTACAGGCGCCTGAGCGGCGCGTCAGCGTGCTTGGCCTCGGCATGCTCGGACAGGCGGTGCTCGAGCGACTGAAGCCGT
>ERZ1034385.268-NODE-268-length-10858-cov-2.382024_pt1 | contig 10858 bp, 13 predicted proteins | sample MGYA00520612_ERZ1034385 | MGnify/ENA primary metagenome ERZ1034385 (study PRJEB33736, sample SAMEA104288468) | Azolla filiculoides | biome: Urban; feature: water surface; material: ditch water | place: Netherlands | collected 2014 ... | reverse complement strand
CGGCTCTCACACCAGCCGGCGGGCCGCTTCCTCGCGGATTCGCTGGATCATCGAGCGCAGGCCGTTGGCGCGCTGGGCCGACAGGTGCTCAAGCAGGCCGATCTGCTTGAACAGGTCGATCGCGTCGAATTCGACGACGCCGGACGCGGTCTTGCCGGAATAGGCGGCGAGCACGATGGCGACCAGGCCGCGCACGATAAAGGCGTCGCTGTCGCCGCGATAGGTCATCACCGGATCGGCGCCATTGCCCGACGAAGTCGCAAGCCAGACCTGGCTGGCGCAGCCCTGCACTTTGTTGTCGGCGCTTTTGTCTTCGTCGGCAAGGTCCGGCAACGCCTTGCCCAGTTCGATGACAAAACGCATCCGGTCCTCCCAGTCGTCGAGGAAGGCAAAATCGTCGATCATCTGTTCAAGCGTCGTCATGGTACACCGGGTCTGTTCTTGCTGCATGCCATATAGGTTAAGCGCCGGCCGTTTTGAACCGTCTCTGTCGCGCGAAAAAAAGAAAGCCGCGAGGCGGTTAACCTCGCGGCCCGGCAAAATGCCAAAGGGACAGTTTAGGACAGGCAGACAGGCATCCGCACAACCGTCACGGGGACGGTCGCTCTGATGCAAGAGGGGTGGGGCGCAGGCCCCGAATTAGGCGGTGTTCGAAGCGATCTGCTGCAGGCTCGGCTTGCGCTGTCGCTACGGATAGTTGAAGGGTCGGCGGTCTCAAAGCTTCGGCGGTGTATAGGGTTTCGGCAGGTTCTTGTTCTGCGGCCGCGGTGTCGGCACGACGGTGCCGGTCACGATCGCTGCAGTATCGAGGTTTTCGGACAGATCGACCGCCTGGCTCGCTGCGGTTTCGACCGCCGGCTTCAGGATCTCGACGCGGCCCTTGGCCGGTAGTGGGTTCTGGCTCGTGCCGTCATCGGTAAACTGCTGGTCGAGCAGCTGGAAGGCAACCAGGGCGCCTTCGCGGGCCCGCTGGCCGAGAGCCTGGAAGGTCTCCTTGCCCTTTTCGCAAACCTCCGGCTTCTCGACGCAGATCGCCGAGACATACTGGTAGGCATCCGTTGCCGCCGTGATCGCGTCGCCCATGACGAGGCGCGGTCCGCCGGCGGTTTCCTCCTGCGGCGGATTGCCGAAGAACGACAGCACCACCAGCGCCATGGAGCAATAGAAAGTTCCCTTGATCAGAAACCACATTGTCGTCACCAAATCCCTGTTGCCGGTCGTTGCCGGACCTCTCGGGTTGCGTCCCGAATTCGTGATTTGAACCTATCGCTGAGTCGCAAAGATGGCTTTTCAGAACCTGTTCGGCTTTGAGGCAAATTTGATTAAAATGCCATCTAAGTCGCGTTTTTGTAGCCTTTGTCTCAAATTGTAACGGTTGCCGTTAAGCATAATTGTGGCGCCCGCCCGACAATCCCGCAGCTTTTGCCGGCAGTGGTCGACACAAGTGTTAACGCGACTGTGAAAACTCTTGGAAATCCGTTGCTTACGCCCGATTAACCATAAAATCGAAAGCCCGGTCCGGCTGTTCTGTTTCGGGTCAGATGAGCCAAATCCGGGCCTTCCGAAGGCCTCGCTTTATCGTTTCCTTAAGCGCGTGAAGCCTATGGTCGGGCTCGAAAAGACGAAAATGAGTCTCGGATTTCCCGCGTGTTTGTATTGCGTAAAAATGTGGATGGACTGACGGCGATCATCGATCGCCTGGCTGCGCGATGCCTGCCGCGCCAGTCCCATGGACGCGTGGCCGATGCCGCCGAAATCCGGCTGATGCGCAAGTTGACCTTGGCTTTCCTGCCGGCCCTGCCGGTCGTGCCCGCCGCGGTATCGCTGACCCTCGGTGCCGCCATCGGCCTGCCGCTCGGCTTCGGTCTCGTCGTCGCCCTTTATATGATGGCCGCCGTGGCGCTGATCGCCGGCCGCCGTGTTGGCGCCGAAAGCGTTGCCAATCTTGCCGCTACCGCTGCTGCACAGTCGGCCGACGCCGGCTCGCCCTACGATCTCTGCCCCGGCCTGTTCCTCGGCCTGGATGCGGCCGGACTGGTGCGCACCGCCGGTGGCCGCGATCGCCAGATGTTCGTCTCTTTCCTGCGCGAACCGCTGTCGCGCCCCTTCGTCGATCAGGTGCATGTCTCCGACCGCCTGTCCTTCGTCCAGGCGCTCGATGCCTTGCGCCAGGGCGCCGATGCTGTGGTCATTGACCTTCGCCTCGATCGCCCGGTTCTCGGCCTCGACCACACCCAGTTCCTCAATGTCCGCATGGACATGACCGCCGTTCGTTGTGCCGACGGCGCGCTGACCGGCGTTCAGGCACAGATCCTCGACATCGAGGGCGAGATGCAGATCCGCGATACTGTCAGCGTCAAGGAAAACGAGGCCGTTGCCGCCCATGAGGCGAAGAGCCGGTTCCTCGCGGCCGTCAGCCACGAGTTGCGCACGCCTCTCAATGCCATTCTCGGCTTCTCCGACATTCTCGCCGGTGAATATTTCGGCAAGCTCGCCAACGACCGCCAGCGCGAATATGTCCAGCTGATCCGCCAGTCGGGTGCCCATCTCCTGTCGGTGGTCAACACCATGCTCGACATGTCGAAGATCGAGGCCGGCCGCTACGAATTGCTGCTCGAGCCGTTCGCCATTGCCGAAACCGTCACCGAATGCGAGCGCATGCTGTCGCTGCAGGCCGCCTCCAAGGGCGTCAAGCTGACCAGCCGCCTGCCGCGCGGCCTCGGTGAGGCGGTCGCTGACAGCCGCGCGTTGCGCCAGGTGATCATCAATCTCGTCGGCAACGCCATCAAGTTCACCGACAACGGCGGCGCCGTGATCATCGATGCCAGCCGCACCGCCACCGACTTGGTGATCAGCGTCAGCGATACCGGCATCGGCATGGCGCCGGAAAAGCTGAGCATGCTCGGCCGGCCGTTCACCCAGGTCCACGACGACCTCAACCGCAATTATGAGGGCACCGGCCTTGGCCTGTCTTTGGTCAAGGGGCTGATCGCTCTGCATGGCGGCACATTCGCGATTTCCAGCCATCCGGGCGAAGGGACTGTGGTTACTGTCACTCTGCCGGTTGACGGCTCGGGCGCTGTCGCGCAGGCTGAGAATGAAGATAATATGGTCGAGTTTCCGCCGCGCCTGACCGCGCAGCCGGCGGCTCGCAGAAGGGAAGGCAAAGAGACCGGGTATGACCAAGCGAACGCGAAAATCGCCTGAGAAGAAGAAAAAGCCGACGCAGCATGCGCTCGGCCTTCTTTCCGCCGGCGTTACAGCGCTTGCGCGGCTTGCCGGGCGCCATCCGCGCCTGGTGGGTGGTCTTGTCACGTTCGCGGTGATCTTCGGCACCGTTGCCGCCAATGCGCTCTGGTACCAGCCGGGCCAGCACCCGTCGCCGTTCCTGCGCACCCGTGATGCCGCCAATTTCAGCGCCCTGGCCGGCGTTGGCCGTGCCTCGCATCTGTCCGAACAGTCGCATGCGAATGTCACTACCTTCAAGATCGCCCGCGAGGGAGAGGAAGGTCCGGTAGCCGACTCTGCAGCATCTTCGGCAGCCGCCGTAGAGGGTAGCGTCGAGATGGCAGCGGTCACGCCCGCCGCGGCGACCGCCGAGACAGCAGCCCCGACCGCTGCGCAGGCGACATCCACCGATTGGCCTGTCGCAACCGGCGAGACGGCCGTGCTCATCCGCGATGTCCAGGCCGAACTTTCCCGCCGTGGGCTCTATGACGGCGAGGCCGATGGCGTCATCGGTCCGCGCACCGAAACCGCGATCGCCGTCTTCCAGAAATCCGTCGGCATGGAGCCGAATGGCCTCGTCAGCACCGAACTGGTCGCCGCACTCCGGGTCGACCGCAGCGTCACCGCCGCCGTGCCCGCCCAGCGCCCGACGCCGGATCTGGTTCGCGACAGCGCAGGCGTCGACCCGGTCGCCGCTGCGATCCGTCGTGCCGAGACCCAGGTGGTCACCGCGCCGCGTCGTGAGGTGGCCAAGCCATCCGCGCCAGTGCCGGTTCCCCCCGGCGAGATCCGTGCCACCGCAGCCCGTCCGGATGCGCCGCTGCCGGTGCAGCAGGCGAGCTTCGATCCGGGGCTGGTGATGGAAATCCAGCGCGGCCTGTCCAACATGGCCTATAGCGATGTCACCATCGACGGCGTGCCCGGCGAGCAGACGCGCAATGCCATCCGCCGCTTCGAGCGCCATTACAAGATGGCCGAGACCGGCGAGCCGAGCGCCGTGGTGCTGAAGAAGCTGAAGTCGATCGGCGCGCTTTGAGCGACCGGCTTCTTGCCTATCCCCGGCGCCGGGAGTTCGACGAAAGTCGAAAACGCCCGTAAAGACCTCGTTAACCATACCATGGCCAGTATCCTTCACCGGAGGAGAGACCTGGCCATGAACGCTGTGAACGGCATGCCTCGCCATGAGGATGAATTGGCAGTCGCATCGACAGGTGTGGATGCCGAAACCTTGAAGCACATTATTGGCCGCCTGGCCGACGAGGCGTCGAGCCTGGGCATCGATATCGTCGATATCGCCGGCGCCATACAGGATGTCGCGGCAACCTCAAAGCGCCATTCCGGCACATTCGATCACGTCACCCGCACCGCGCTGTCGATTGCCGAGACCAATCGTGACGTCGCGATCTCCTTGCGCGAGACCGACGAGACCGCCGGCGAAGCCCGCCGCATGCTGAGTGAATCCGCCACCCGCCTGACCGGCGCCGTCGGCAAGATCGATCAGATGGTCGCGGCTAACGAAGAGATCGGAAGCGAGATCGGCACATTTGCGCGCTCGCTTGCAGAAGTTGACAAGGTCGCCGAGGAGATCGGCGCAATCGCCCGCCAGACCAACCTTCTCGCCCTCAATGCCGCCATCGAGGCGGCGCGAGCAGGCGAAGCCGGCAAGGGTTTTGCCGTTGTTGCCAGCGAAGTGCGCAATCCAGCAGACGCTGGGCGTGATCCGCACCAAGATCAACCGTCTGACCGAGGCCGGCCAGGGCGCGAGCACCAGCGCAAGCGACGTGCGCCAGACATCGCAGGCGCTGAACGGCTCTTTCGGTGCCATGGAGCAGGTGATCACCCGTATTCTCGACGGCTCTTCCGCCATGGCGCAGACGACCGACATGGTCGACCGCCAGTGTGCCGAATTCGTCGCCACGCTGAACACCATGGCGGGCGAGGTCAAAGGTTCGGACGCGGCGCTGCAGAATGCCGCCGGCCGGGTCGACAAGGTGGTCGCACTGTCGGAAACGCTGATCCAGTTGACGGCGAGCGCCGGTATCCGTACCGCCGACAGCGAATGGATCGACACGGCAACCGCCGTCGCCGCCGACGTGTCCGCCGTCTTCCAGCGGGCGGTCGACAGTGGCCGTATCACCATGCAGGCACTGTTCGACCGCACCTATCGGCCGATCCCCGGCACCGATCCGGTGCAGATGATGACGGCCTTCACCGATTTCACCGACCAGGTCCTACCGGCGATCCTCGAACCCGTCGCCGCCACCAGCGAACGCATCGGCTTCTGCGCCCCGGTCGACGAGAATGGCTACCTGCCGACGCACAACAGGAAATTCTCCGCCCCGCAGCGTCCGGGCGACACCGTGTGGAACACCGCCAATTGCCGCAATCGCCGCATCTTCAACGACCGTGTCGGCCTAGCCGCCGGCCGCTCGACGGCGCCGTTCCTTGTCCAGACCTACCGGCGCGACATGGGTGGCGGCAATTTTGTCCTGATGAAGGACATCTCCGCCCTGATCACCGTTTCCGGCCGCCATTGGGGCGGGTTGCGACTGGCCGTCAAGGTTTAGCCCGCCATCCTGCGGTCCGGAGGTCGCCGTCATGCCGGTTGGCGCTGTCGGCACACCGGAACGCTACGCTTCGGCCACCCTGCTTCCCATCCGTGCCGACATCGCCTACACCCGTGCCATGCGCATCCGCTCCGACATCTTCGTCTCTGCTCTCACCCGCCGCGTCTTTTCCGCCGGTGGCTTTGCCGCAGTCGTGCACAAGGGTTCCGACGCCTCCGGCGCGATCTTCATCCGCCAGCGCTTTCGCGACGGGCTGGAGACGCTTTATGGTCCGGCGCCGCAGTCGATGGTGATGGTCGAGGACCGCGATGATCGCCAGTTCGAGATCCGCCTGGCGCGCGCCGAGCCGGAGGCGTTGAGCGCCCTGATCGCCCGCGAACAGCGCTTCGACAGCGATCTGTGGCTGGTGGAAATCGAGGTCGACGAGATCGGCGACTATGTGCCGCTCGCTGCTGGGCAGAGCTGAAACCTGTCTGTCCTTTCTATCCGGCCCTATGAAATCAGGCGGATTCAGGCGAGGATGAACCGCTCTAGTTTCGGGGGAACGTTGATGGAAGACCACGAGCCATATCTGCGCGAGGCGATTGCGCTGTCGAGATCGGCGATGGAACACGGCAACGAGCCGTTTGGCGCGCTGCTGGCCAGGGATGGAGAGGTCATCCTGCGCGCCGAAAATAGCGTCTTCACCGGCCACGATATGACCAACCATGCCGAGATGAACCTGATCAAGCTGGCCGCAAGGCACTACGACGCAGCCTTTCTCGCCGATTGCACAGTCTATACCAGCACCGAGCCCTGCGCGATGTGTGCCGGCGCCATCTACTGGTCGGGCGTCGGGCGCATGATTTTTGCCTGCTCGGAAGTGCAGCTTGGCGAGATCGCCGGGATCGGCCTGAATGTGCCGAGCCGGGCGATATTGCAGACCGGCGCGCGCGTCGTCACGGTGCTTGGCCCAAGTCTTGAAGAGGAAGCCGCCGACGTGCATCGGGAGTTCTGGCCGAAGCATCTCGGCAAGGCCTAGAGCCGCAAGCCGAAAACGCGGGCTCCGGAGCCGGGCGCTTGGAATCTGGTGCTTTGAACTTGGCGCCTAGCGCTTGCGCGCCCTGAGCAGCTGCCGGCCGAGTTCGTCGCCGACCGGCTTGCGCGCCGAGGCCGGCGGGCTCGGCGCAACAGCCGCCCTCGGACCGTTGCTGGCCGCGGTCACGCGCGTTTCTTCGCCATCCGTGCCGCCATCTGTACCAAATGTGTAGCTGTCGGCCCGCTGCCAGCTGTCGACGCGCGCTTCACAATCATGCGGATCGAGGCTGGAGACCAGCCGGTCGGCCCGGCTGACGCCGCCTTCGGCCCGCGCCAGATGCGGATAGATATGTTCGAGCACGAATACGGTTTCGGCCAGCGGCATCGCGACGCCGACCAGCGTCGTGGCCAGTTGCCGGCCGGAAATGTCGAGCAGGATGCGCTCGGCAAGCCAGCGGCTCGACGACAGGAGGTCGGCAAGCGTCGTGGCGAAATGGCCGCCTTCGTGGCTGCGGGCAAAGCGGATGAGCAGGGCCGCCTGCATCTGGCTGACCGTGCGCCGTCCGAGCCGGTCGTTGTCGGACGGATTGAGGTGCTGGGCAAGCCGCTTGATCTGCAGGCGCAGTTCTTCCTCGCGCGCCAGGCGCTCGTCGTCGGTCGGCGGCGGCGGAATGTCCATTTCGGTCCGGCGCACATTCGGAATGGCGTTCAGCGCCGGCATGGCGCCGGTCTCGCCGGCAGCAGCCCCCATTGCCATCCCCGTTGTCTGCACCGTCTCCCGCGCCAGTTTCCGCTCAATGTCGCGGGCCGTCTCGCTGTGGCGCAGGCCGACCAGCGCGTCGATGACGGTTGGCGACAGCCGCTCGCGCTTGACGATCGCGCGGGCATGGTCCGCCCCTTGCGTGCGGGCGATCATCACCAGCATCTCGTCGGTCAGGGCCGGCGAGGCGGCGAGGAACGGCGCGGCGATGGCGATCGGCTGGGTGGCGATGAACACGGTGATCGCCATCGGCAGGTTCGGGCTCTGCGACAACGCCGCGACCGCCTCGCGGCGGGCCTCCACCGTCGAATTGGCAAACAGCGGCTGGAACAGCTCGGCAAATTGTCGAAGCTCCGACTTGCCGGGAAAGGAAAGCGCCTGAAAACTCGTGACCGTGGCCATCAGAACAACGTCCTTTTTACGCACGCTGATGGGCTTTTCCAGCTCCCGAAACTGATCGCTCACGACAAACCCACCCCAACGCAATACAACTGTGGCTCAGTTTAGAACGAATTTGTTAGCAAGCTGTTAACTAACCTATGGCTTGATTAACAAACGCGGATGGCGCTGGACGGCGATTCGCGTACTGTTTAAGATATTAGGAATATGCGTGCCCCTGAGTAGAGTGGGCCAGATCCACGACAGAAGGGGCGCGTCAGAGAAAGGCGCAGATGACCCCGGATTGTGCGAAATCTTCCGCGACACGACCCGGATTGTGCCAGCCCTCCTAACCGGGGGCAGGGTGAAATCGATCTTTTCATCCGTCTCGACTGCTCAATGGAGACGAGGCATGGCGGAAATCATCAGGATGACGGACAGGCTCGATCTGTCGCGAACCCGTGAACAGACCGAGGGCCGCAAGGCGGAAATCCTGCTGTTCACCGGCATTCGTTACGAGCGCCGCGAAAGCGCGCAGATCCCGACCACCCGCAAGAACAAGCCGCGCGTGCCAGCATTGCCCAAGCCGCGCGAACAGGGCGTCACCTCGGACGTGATGCCGTTCTGAGAAATAGACGACTTCCTTTGCCGCCGTGCACGCTTGGCCAGCTGCGCGAAGATCACCGCCCGGTAAACGGCAGGCATTCGGCCTCGGCCAGGAATTCGCGCGCCTCCGCCTCGAAGCTCGGCTGCGCCACCATGCTGCGCAACACCGCATAACCCGTCGTGCCGCGATGTTCGACCAGGATCGTCTGGGCCAGCGCCGGGATCGGCGTCTTGCGCAATTGCGCGATCTGCACCGGCGTCGCCAGAAGCACATCGACATCGCCGGCAACAGAGGTCCGGTCGTTCATCGAGAACACCTCGTTGGAATCCTTGTCATACAGCGAGATCGACCAGAAGCTGCCGCTGCCCAGCGCCACCAGCGACAGCGGCTGTCGGCTGATGTCGAAATGGCAGACCGCGACCCGCATATAGGGATCGAGGCTCGACAGCCCCGTTGTGTCCGGCTTGACCTCGAGCCGGTGGAAGACGAAGGGCGCGCCTTCGGCCACCACCCGCGTATAGGCATCCTTGCCGGTAAAATGCGGAATGCCAAGAATGATGATGATATGCAGGAGCACCGCGCCGAAGACCCCGGTGATGACGGCGTAAAGCAGTCTACTCATTGCCGCACCCAAGCGTTTCGATCCCCGGCATGTCGAGGCCGATCAGCCCTGTCGAGCCGGCAGCCGGCGTGTCGAGCAGCGTCAGCACCAGCGAAAATGCGCCCGTATCCGGCAAAGCCAGCCAGTTGCCGGCCTTGGCCGTCGGCGAAATCGTCACCGAAAACGTGCCGTCGTGCTGGCGCAGAACGGTCTGCGAATTCAGCGACGTCGGCAGGTCGGCGCTTGCAACCAGCGGCAACCCGTCGCCGTCTGCGGCATAGAGCGTCCACAGCCGTGCCGTCGGCGTGCGCCCGGAAAGCCGGTAGGTGCAGGTGCCGGTGAGGCGCTGGCCGGCATCGTCGGCGGACGCGGTAAAGGTCAGCCCCTCGGCCGAACCGTAGAGCAGCCGCCCGGCCTTGGCCCGATGCGCCTTGGCATAGGGATCGGCCTCGGCCGTCTGGGCAGCGGGAAAGGCCGACCACACCCCGATCCGGATTGCCCCGAAGCCGACAGAGGCATTCAGCGCCGACAGCGACGACAGGATGCCGCCGCCAAACGCGATGATCAGGGTAAGCGCAATGAGCAGGGGGACACGAAACACGTCTCGTCAGATACCTTGTTCGACCTTGCCGGCGACCGCCGGACTTGGCGGCTAGCGGTATCACTGATTCGGCATCGGGAAAAGGCAAGCCGCAGATCCCGCCGCCGGCCATCCCGCCCCAGGCCCACCAGAAGCCTACCCCGAGAAGCCTTTCCAGAACCTGGCCCATCAAGCCCCGCCATCCCGTCACCGGCCGCAGCCATGCCGCGCAGCCGTTCCTAGAATCCTCCATGCCCCCCATGGAACCGATGCCGGCGCGAACCGTTGTCCAGTCAGAGAAGCAAACGCCGATACACCGCGAAACACGAGGAGAACCACCATGCGCAACAGGCTCATTCTGGCAACCGCCCTGGCCACGACGGCAACATTTCTGACGCTGTCCGGAACGGCCGGTGCCCAGGAAACCGTCATCATCCAGCAGGCCCCAGCGCCCGCGCCGCAGACCGTCGTCATCCCCGGCGAGGTCCGCACCTATGTCATGGAGCAGCAGGTCCAGTCGGTGCCTTATGAAGGCGACGTGCTGATTGGCCGCGTCATCGAGGATCCGGTCGAACTCTACCCGATCGATGGTTATGACGGCTATTCCTACACCGTCGTCAACGAACGTCGCGTCATCGTCGACCCGCAGACCCGCGCCGTCGTCCAGATCCTCGACTGACGCACACCATCCCGAGGACGATCTGCAAGGAGCCCGGCGCCGCGCGCCGGGTTTTTGCGTGCAGCGGCCGCTGGTTGCCCTTGAGATGAATGGCGTTTGAAGATCAGGACCCGCGCCGACCGGCGCTCTCCAGCTGCCAGGCTCTCCAGCTTACGGGCTCACCAGCTGCCGGAAAGCGCATTGCCCGTCAGCGGGATCTCCCGCAGCTTGCCGCGCGGATCCTTCGACGAGATCGCGCTTGCCATATGTTTCGGCGACTTGCGAAACCATTGCGCGGCCACGGTGGCGAGATCGCCGATCATCGTCTGGCCGCGCCATGCGGCAAACCGCCGGGCGCTGGCTTCGGGCTCGGACTGGTAGAAGAAATCGCCCGACTGGCTAAGCGCATTGATGTCATCCGCCATCGCTGAAAGCGGCTTCCGGAACATCTTCGACGGCAGC
>ERZ1034385.265-NODE-265-length-10988-cov-2.269277_pt1 | contig 10988 bp, 12 predicted proteins | sample MGYA00520612_ERZ1034385 | MGnify/ENA primary metagenome ERZ1034385 (study PRJEB33736, sample SAMEA104288468) | Azolla filiculoides | biome: Urban; feature: water surface; material: ditch water | place: Netherlands | collected 2014 ... | reverse complement strand
CCGTTTTTTACGGGGCCGGTCAGTAGAATTTACGCTGCCATTTTCAGTTTCTGCCTTGGGGTAATGCCCGCCGATGGCCATATTGGGTCGGTCATTGTTATATGTCCATAGCCACCGTGTGGCGTGATCCTGCACGATCCTTGATGGTACCGAAGATAAAACATTCCAGCCATTCGTGTCGGACCGTCCGGTTGTAGCGCTCGATGTAAGCGTTCTGTTGCGGCTTGCCCGGTTGGATGTGAGTGATGGTGATGTTGCGCTTTTCCGCCCACGCCAGCAGCGTGCCGCTGATATATTCCGGGCCATTGTCGACCCGGATGACCTTCGGCTTACCACGCCATTCGATGATCCGGTTGAGGGACCGGACGACCCGCTCGGCGGGCAACGAGAAATCGACCTCGATGCCAAGCCCCTCGCGGTTGAAGTCGCCAATCACGTTCAGGGTCCGAAACGAGCGGCCGTCGGCAAGCTGATCGGCCATGAAGTCCATCGACCAGGTCCGGTTGGGTTGTTCCGGCACCGCCAGAGGCTCGGGCCGCTCTCGTATCAGCCGCTTCCTGGGCCTGATCCTGAGGTTCAGTTCCAGTTCACCGTAGATGCGGTAAACCCGTTTGTGGTTCCAGCCAAAGCCCTTGATGTTGCGCAGATAGAGAAAGCACAGTCCGAAACCCATGTCTTCCTGGCCGCCGTCAGGCGCAGCAGCCAGTCGGCAATCTCCTCGTTCTCACTGTCGAGCTTGCGTCCATTACGATAGCACGTCTCGCTGATCGAGAACGTCCGGCAGGCGAGTGCCACGCTGATGGTGTGATTCTGAACGGCTTGCATGGCCATCCCTTGGCCGATAGGCAATTGCCTGCATTTGCCGTAAGGCTCCTTGCGTTGAGACGGCCTCAGCGCTTTTTCCAAGCGCTTCCTTCAGCAGGTCGTTCTGCATGCTCAGTTCCGCATACATCTTCTTCAGCCGCCGGTTCTCGTCCTCCATACTCTTCATCTGCGCCACCATCGAGGCATCCATGCCACCCAGCCGCGCCCGCCATTTATAAAAACTGGCGTCGCTCATACCATGCTCCCGGCAAAGCTCCGCCACAGGAATGCCGTCCTCCGCCTGGCGCAGGATCGCCATGATCTGCGCGTCGATAAATCGTGATGTCTTCATCGGAATCTTCTCCAAAATCATTGTGAGAAAATTCTACTTTTAAACCCCGTTGATTTGCGGGGGGGATTACCCCCACAGCGGGAGCAACTTGTTCATGACGGCTGAGGAACTGCGAGAATACGCCGACAAGATCGATACGGCGCGTGCCTCAGCTGCTTTCAAGGACATGCGCACCGCGGAGGATGCGAGAAAGCTGGTGATGGATAGAATGTCCAAGCGGATCGAAGTCACCGATAAGATGAGAGCCAATCTGTTGGCCCGCATAAAGGCGGTGGCCGTGGACGGGAAAACCGAACTGATGGTTCTACAGTTCCCTGTCGAGCTGTGCACCGACCAGGGTCGTGCGATCAACAACAACGACCCTGATTGGCCGGAGACTCTGACGGGCGTCCCGCGTCAAGCCTACGAAGTGTGGCGTGACAAACTGAAGCCGGCCGAATACCGTCTCACCGCCATGATCGTGGAGTGGCCCCAGGGAATGCCTGGAGATGTCGGCCTCTTTCTCGGGTGGGGCAAGGCAAAAGCTATTTGAAGGCGGAACACGCGCTGCAACCAATACGTCAGTCAGTCCGCAGAACCAAACCGATAACCGCTTTGCATTGTCGAATTCTGCCATGTGTGCTCACAGCCAAACCTGCCTGTTCTGCGTGAGCAGGTGGCTGATCAATGCCGCGGCGGGATGTGGACAAAGGCACTGAATTGCATCTGCAGAACGTGCCGATCCTTCTAACCCGGGAGATGTTCGACGCTATGCCAGCCCTTCCTCTCATATCCAGCCTCAGAGAATACCGAGCCGAGTGGCTTCGGTATGATCTGACATCCGGGCTGGCCATCGCCGCGGTTGGCTTGCCAAGCGCGATTGCCTATCCTGCCCTTGCAGGCTTGCCGCCGGAAGTCGGCATATATGCAAGCATCATGTCGGTTCTAGGCTATGCTCTTCTGGGCTCTTCGCGGCAACTCATCGTAGGCCCGGACGCCGGCACGGTAACGGTGCTTGCAGCGGTCTTGGTTTCTTTCGGTCTCGCATCGACTGCCGAAAACGTGATGGCTTCCGCGGCCATAGCGGCGATCGTCGGCCTCTTCTGCTTTCTAGCAAGCTTCCTTCGGCTTGGCTTTATCGCGGACCTCCTGTCGCGACCGATCCTGACGGGCTTTATGACAGGTATCTCGCTGTCGATCCTCGTTGGGCAGATCGGCCGCCTCACTGGCGTGAAAATCGAAAGCGACGGGCTGTTCGGGCCGATTGCCGAAATCGTCTCGAAGTTGGACCTGATCCACTGGCCTTCCCTTGGCCTGGGTATCGGACTGTTCATCCTCCTCCGGCTGTTAGGCGCATGGCGTCCGTCCATTCCCGGACCGCTTGTCGCCGTGGCACTTGCGATCGCCCTGTCCTATCTGTTTGATTTCAAGGCGCTGGGAATTCGCGTAGTTGGCGACGTTCCTTCCCAGCTGCCGTGGCCAACGATACCGTTTCCACGCGGTGTGCCCATCGACGAACTCCTGCTGGGGGCCGCGGCCGTGCTGATCATGAGCTTCGGTGCCGGCATCGTGACGGCGCGCAGCTTTGGAGCCAAAAACAGATATCCCGTCGATGCCAATCGGGAACTGCTCGGATTTGGCGCGGCCAACCTTGCCTCGGGATTATGCGGCGGCTTCGCTGTCACTGCCTCCGATTCTCGTACTGCAATCAATGATCTCATGGGCGGGAAAACCCAATTGGCGGCAGTCTTCTCAGCCGCCGCCCTGGCACTCACGGTCCTTTTCCTGACCGATGCGCTGGCCATCCTGCCCACGCCCGCACTCGGGGCTGTCTTGGCTTCGGCAGCAATAGGCCTGATCGATCTGCGAACCTTGAGAGACTTGTGGCACATCAGCCGGATCGAGTTCTCTTTTGCGCTTATCAGCATTGCGGGAGCACTCGGCCTCGGGGTCTTGAAGGGCGTGATCGTCGCGGTGGTTGCGACATTGCTCTATCTTGTGATGCAGGGCATGCGGCCGCGCGACGCATTGCTGGGCCGCATTCCCGGTCGCGACGGGTTCTATAAGCTGCATCGATATGCACAGGCAAAGCCAGTCCCCGGACTGGTGATCTATCTTCTCCAGGGAAACATGCTTTTTTCAATGCCGATTACGTCAAGAGCCGGGTTGAAGACATTTTTGCAAAAATGGGAGCGGATACCAAAGGATTCATCTTTGACGCAGGCGCGGCTGCCCAGATCGACAGCACCGCAGCCGCTATGCTCGATGAGATACGGGCAATGGCGGAGGAGCGGGGCATGAAGTTCGCGATCGTGGAACTCCATAGCGAGCCGCTTGACGTGCTGGAACGTTCTGGTGTCCTTGTCAAAATAGGCTCCAATATGATTTTCGATGATATGGATGAGGCGGTGACGGCGTTGTCGGCAAACACTGACTCACCCGCCTTTCAGGGAGCTGAAGTGCAATCCGGGTGAGCGCCAGCAATGCACCTGGAAATGTAGGGCCTATCACACTGCGTTTGTTACTCACTCCCAGAGGACGGAAAGATGCTTCTACAGATCACTACGGCAACTGGAGTGCTGCTCGCCACTATCGTCATTCACGGTGCGGCGGTCATGCTTTTGTTTCGCATGGCACGGGAACCCGTTTCGAACCCGCAGAACCTGCGTGGGTACGCCCGGCTGGGTGTCAGTTGTTTTTTTGTCGCCGGCTTCGTGATGGCTCACATGATCGAGATCATGCTGTGGGCGGCGGCCTACAGGCTGGCAGGCGAATTGCAGAGCTTCGAGGAAGCTACATATTTCTCGGCGATTACCTTCGCGACGATCGGTTACGGGGACGTCACACTGTCTGACGAATGGCGGCTTGCCAGCGCCATAGAGGGCGTGAACGGGATCCTCCTGTTCGGCTGGACCACGGCATTTCTATTCAAAGTCTCCGAGATAATGTGGTTCTCGCGGAATACTCCGCGTGAAATCATCGCGCGCTCGTAACATAAGACGCTACGCGAGCGACCCCTCCGCTTTCAGCGATCACTGCATCGAGGGATCGTTCTACTTCTGATCCAGACCAAAAGGTGCTGTCATGCAGGAAACGAGCAGCAAGAATGGCGGGCAACAGCAGGTCATCGAGACCGCGCTGGCATTGTTGCTTGTTTCCGCACTGCTGGGCGCAACCTTATGGGTATTGCTGCCTTTTGTCGGTGTCCTGACCTATGCCGTGATTCTCGCCACGGCAACGGCAGGGCTGTTCGATCGAATGGTTGTTCTCCTGGGCAGCAGGCGTCTGGCTGCGGTCAGCTTCGGCGTTATCGCTGCGGCCATCATGATCGTCCCGCTGATCTATCTCTGCTCCTCCATCATCAACCATATCGATGTCGCCGAAACATGGCTAAGCGAGGCCAGCAGTCGCGGCATCCCCAATCTGCCTGAGTGGATTTCAACTCTCCCGCTGCTTGGAAAGAAGGTGACGCCGGTATGGCAGGAGTTTCAGCATGACGGACTGGCTTTGTTGCAGCGCTACGAATCCCAGTTGGCCGCCGCGGGACACTGGCTTCTCAGTTTCAGCGCGGGCCTTATGCTGGCTGTCCTCGAGATACTCCTGGGCGTGATCGTAGCAGCAATGATTCATGCCTCGCGCACCCCTGTGCTCGGGTTCATTTCCCAAATTATGGCCCATATAATCGGCCCGAGAGGACCCGCAGTGCTGAATGCCGCAGCGAAAGCCATCAAGGGCGTTGCGATAGGAGTGATCGGAACGGCCTTGCTCGAGGGCGTGTTTGCCTGGATCGGCTTCGTAGCCGCCGGCGTTCCGGGTGCAATCGTGTTGGCCGCCGTGACGTTTTTCCTGGCCGTTATCCAACTCGGACCAATTCTGGTATGGGTGCCGGTGGCCATCTGGCTTGGTTCCCAAGGGGATGGGCGATTTTCACCGTCGTGTGGGGCATCGCGGTGCTCATTGGGACAGACAATATCGTCAAGCCGATGTTAATCGCGCGCAGCGGACAGTTGCCGCTGCTGGTGCTATTCGTCGGAGTGATCGGCGGGCTGGCAGCGTGGGGCTTTACCGGTATGTTCATCGGCGCAACGACGCTGGCCATCCTTTGGACCGTGCTGCAAACCTGGATCAGATCCAATGATGATGAGCATTTTACCGGGTGAAGTTCTTCTGCTCCTGCACGGAGAATTCTGGTTTCACCCGGCAGTGGAGCGTACCAAAGTACGTCTGGCCTCCCGGACACCGGGTGAGCGATCATATCCCCAATTCAGCGTTCCACGGCGCGCATCTCCCCACGCCTTGGGAACACACGCACATCCTACAGTCGCTATTCCATGAAATCTGCTGAACTATGTTGGCGGTTGCTTACTCTTCCACGATGTCCCATTGGTCGCCGGGATTGAACGTGCGTATCCCGCTTGCTAGGTCGGAAGTGCGATCTCCAAGATCCGCTTCGTAGACCACACCGCTCTTGTTGACCACAAAGGTCTTCACGCCGGTGATTCCGTATTTCACCGGCCAGGCGACCAATCCGAAACCCGCAATCATGTTGCCGTTGATGATATAATCGAACTTGCCACCGGCGACTTTCTCTCCCTGTCCGGTGAGGATCCGGAAGCGATAGCCGTTATAGCCGAGCCCGGCCTTGGCCTTTTCCAGGGCATTGCCATCGACCAGTGCCGGGCCGGCCGGGCTGTCTTCGCCATCGCCCTGCTCTGACGGCCAGTACAACCCATCGTGCTGCCCATCGCTGCTGATCAGCTTCTGGGCATACTCCAGCACGCCGTCGGCGTCGTGATCTTCGGACATGTAGTCCTCCTGTGCATCGACATAGGCCCGTACTGTGCCGATGGTCGAGAGTTCATTTTCCCCGACGCGGCGGTCTGCGATTTCCTCAAGTCCGGCATAGGTATCAAACACCCACTTTCCGCCTTCCGTCTTCACCAGAGGGAATGGCAAAGGCCAGCGCTGCTTTCCGATCTCCAGCACCTTGCCGCCTTCCCGGTCCTCGACGGCAGTACTTTCCTTCACACCGACCTGGATCGCCGCATAGTTGCCAGTTGCTCCATCGCTCGCCTTGGCTTTCGCCGCATCGAGACCGAGCAACTGGGCCAGCTTCTCGAAATCGCCCCCGTTGACGGCCATTTTGAAAGCCTCCACCGCCTGCTCGGACGTGTCGAACTCCGGTGGATTGTCTGTCGACATATACTCCTGGAGCGGCGGATCATTTTCCTCATCCGCAGCAAGAGCAGGTCCCGCCAGCGCTATTCCGCCGAGAACTATCGAGCCGAAAATGGAGAGTATCAGTTTTTCGCGGGCCATTTTCATCATCGTCAATTCCTGATCCCTCTGTGTTACCGGCCGCGTCCGCCGCCACGCCCGCCACCGCCGCCACGATTGCCGCTCATCGACTGCGGCCGACGCTGCCCGCCCCCAGTCATCGATTGCCGGCCGCGGTTTGAAGCCGCCTGTGTCTGCCGTTTATTGTTCACGTTTCCAACGGCGGAACGATTGCTGGAATTCCTATTGACCTGCGAACCCGGTTTCGGCTTGGTTGCCTTGCGGTTAACGTTCTTCGGCTTGTTGGAAACCTTGTTGTCCGCCGCCTGACGATTGGCCGCTACGTTCCCACTATTTTTTCGTGCTGCAGCTGCCTGGCCCGCTTTGTTGCCAACGTTACGATTGGTATTAGCCGCCCGATCCCGATCAGCACGCTGGCGATTGGCATCGACCTTGCTCTTGCGAACGTCGTCCACCGTTACCTTGGGCTTGCTGGTCAAGCGCTCGCCGCCGGTTCGGCGCACATCCTTGGCACGGTTGGCAATGTTGTTGCCCCGGTTTGCCTTGAAATCGTTCTTGAACGTGCTGCGGTCGATATTGGCGAGCTGGTTCTTGTCGAACTTGATCTTCGATCGGTCAACGTTCTTCCAGTCGACATCGCCCATCTTGAACTTGTCACGATCGATATCGATGTCATTGAAGCACTTGTTGCAATCGATATCGACATCGCCGCCATTCCATCGGCCACCCCAGACCCCCCAATCGTCCCAATCAATCACCGAGGCCCAGATCGCCGCGCCGGTGATGGCGGCTGCGAAATACGGCGCCGAGGGATAATAGTAACTCGGATAGGGCTCATCGTAATAGGTGATCGGCGCATGAACGTAGCCGGGCTGGTAAAGCATTTCCGGCTCGTATTTCGGGACGTAAATTTTTTCCGGGTCGGCGGCCTGGATAACGACATTCTCGCCCTGGGTTTCGACCTTCACCTTCCCGTCCGTCTTGATGACACCGCTAGCCACGGCTTTGTCGCGAAGGTTCTGGATGGCGATCAGCACATCCTTCTGCTGGTAGGACAGCGCGCTGCCGAGTGCCTGTGTCCAGTCGAGGTCATCGCTCATCATCTTGACGATTTCGGGATAGTTGAGCAGCGAGATGATGCTGTCATCCCAGCTTTCCTTGGGATTGAGGTCCTTGTCCTTCGTCTTCTGATCGAGGAAGCGCTGAGCCTCGACGGTCTGCAACGGATAAAGCGAAGCGGAAGAGGCCAGTGCCACCAGCTCATCCGGATAGAGTGCAATTCTCGCCACCAGCACTTCGAGTTCGTCTTCGGAGAGCAGATCCGGCGTTTCATCCGGCTTATCGTCACTCGCCGCTGCCGCTGCAGCCTGCTGCGCCCCGGCTCGGCTATTCGCACCAGCGCCAAAGCCGATTGCCAGTGCAAGGAGGACTGCAGAGACGGAGCGTAGATAGATCGAAAGTCCGTGGAACTTCATCACTTCAATCCTCACGTTAGGCGGCACCCACGATGCGGCTCAGCTAGGGGGATTTGATACCACCACGGAATGGATCCCGAATGGGCTCCGGCGGCCGGTTTGGGCAGCCAGAAGGATCAAATCCTGCGGTGATCCTGCGCATTTATCTTGACGAAAGGTAGCATTTAGCCCGTAGATAAATGTAGCTTTGCGTGCGTGATGCCGTCAATCGCTAATGCTTAGCCGCTTCTAATATATAATGTCTCGCCGGTCATCAACACGGTGGATACCGTGTGCAAGTGAGAAACAGGGCCTGATCAGGCCAAGCTGCGGTAGCGACAAGCAAAACAAGTCACGCATGGCAAATCCTCCCGCCATGCAAGACCATTCGCATGACAGAGCTCATTCTCTCCGCCAGCGCGTCTATGATGATGCTGGCGTCATGGTTCGCGGCCGGGTTGTTTGGCGGTCCGCAGACGCCAAAGTATAGGCGGGTGCGTTTACCACGTTCCGGATGTTATTCAGGCTTGGTGTTTCGTCCCTGCCCGGTAATGCGGCGCAATCGGTTTCCACGCGAATCCTGTTTGTGGCGATTGCGATCGTATACACATTGCCGATGACCGCCCTGTTTTGGAGAGTTCATGTAAGAGACAGGACGAATATGAGTCAGCAGGAGCGCATGTTCGTTTTCTTCAAAGGGCTGAAGCTGTTTCGTCCCCAAAAGGAAGGAATTGGAAATATGTCATTCAAATCTCTTGCCGAGGCAATCCGCATGGCCTCGCAGCCGCTGAGGGGCGCACCGGCCGCCGCTGTTGGCTTCATCCTCGTGTTTTCTTCCTCCCTGGTTGCTCAAGCGCATTCTGCTCAGATCGCCGGCGACTTCCCGTTCATCATAACCTGTGAATACAAGGGTATGACCCACGCATTCTATCTGTCGCGGGTCGATGCCGACGGTCTGGCCACTTACATAACCCCCAGCAGGCGGGCAGGAACGATATCTGTGGAGGGAACCGCAAAAGCGTTGGGCGAATCGATCGGGGGGAGTTGCCTGGGCAAAACGATCCAAGAACTCCGCGCCTCGGGCCAAGCGCACGATCTCTCGCGATAGTTGATGGGTTTCGACGCACTCACATCATCCTGGATCGACATGAACTTTGGGGAGCTCCGGCAGCTCTCTCGGGGATGTGGCGGGGGACAATCATTCGATTGCGTGATGGCCTTGTCGTACCACTGCCGTTGGGTTTCCACGCCAAGATGCGCCCGCGTTTCGGCGAAGGTGACCTCGATTTTCCAGCGTTGAACGAAGTAGGCAATGATCTGAGCGGGCTCAAGGTTGACATCGGACACAGGCAATAGGCGCATGAGTTCTGATCAATGAGGACGCGTATAAACAGAGGCTGCCAATGCCGTGCCGACTGCGGCTGAGATTTTACAAGACTCCAATGAGGGAAGTGCATGTCGGTCTCTCTGGTTTGTCGCGCCGATGTATTTTCATCGATCTTGGCGACTAACCAGAGCCGTCTTCGGTGAAGTCCGCTATCTCCTTCTCTAGCGTCTGCCGCTCTGCTTTCAGACGATCGAGGGCAGCGATGCGCCCCCCATGCTGGACTACAGAAAAGCAATGGGGGGCGACTTGGACGCAGGCATCTATGGCGGTAACCCGCGCTTACGCGGCCTGTTTCTCCCCGAGGTTTCCGGCTTCGACAAGGGCCGAGACGATCACGCCGGCGACCAGGGCCCAGAAGGGGGCGCTGATGCCGAGGAGCGTGACGTTCGACATGGCGACGGCGAGTGCGACGAAGGCGCCGGTCTGATTGCCAAGCGACTTGCCGAAGGCGTTTTGAAAGGCCGACAGCAGCACGCCGATCATGGCGAGGCCGGCGACCGTGCCGATGAGAGCGGATGGCAGGCTGAGCACGATCGGAACGGCTGCACCCGCGATGAGGCCGAAGGCGGCAAAGAGTAGGCCGTTGACGACCGTCGCGGCATAGCGCCCTTCCTTGTTTTCACCGGCCTGTTCGGAGGAGCATATCGCCGTCATCGGACCGGCGATATTGGCATTGTGGCCGCCGAGGATGCCGGCCGCAACGCCGCCGATGCCGGAAATGATCGTCATCGCGTTGACCGGCGGCTTGTAGCCTTCGGCCATCAGCACCCCGGTCGCCTGCGCGTTCTCGGCGCCGATCACGAGAAGGGCGAGCGGGATGGCGATTGCGAAGAAGGCATCGATGGAAAACACCGGCATCGTGAATTCCGGTGCGGCGAAGGCGATGTTGGCCGCCCCGCCTCCGACCGCACCGGTCGCAAAGGCCGCGATCAGGCCGGCGACGAGAGCGGCCAGCACTGGCGGGATCGTCTTGGTCAGCCGCATCGAGACGAAGAAGGCCAGGATTGCAGCACCCGCGATCAACGGTGCCGTGCCGAGTGCATTGACGGCGCCTGTCGCAAAGCGGATCAATGCACCCGCGATCATCGCCATGACGATCGGCATCGGCAGCCAGCGCATCACCTTGCCGATGAGCCCGGTAACCCCGAGCAATAGCACCAGCAGGCCCGCCAGGATAAATGCGCCGACGGCTTCGTTGAAGGGAATGGTCGCAAGCGAGCCGGCAACGAGGGCTGCACCCGGGATCGAGTAGGCGCCGTTGACCGGCTGCTTGTAGTGGAGCGCGAGCAGCAGGCTGATGATCCCGCCGAGCACGTAGATCGCAAAGAGCCAGGCGACGGTCTGGCCGTTGGTCAGTTGGCCTGCCTCGGCCGCGCCGATGACGATGAGGGCCGGGCCGGAGCAGCCGAAGATGGCGGCGACAAGTCCGGCGCTCATCGTCTTGATGCCAAGATGTTTCGGCAGGTCGCGCAGACCCGACGCAATGCCGGGTCCCCGTTCGACAAGGCGCTTTTCCTGTGTCGTCTGCTGTGTGGTATCCATTCTCAATCCTCCCGAAGCGGATACGAGGCCGCTTCCTCCTCCTGGAAAATGAAGCCGGGTTCCCGCCCGGCCAGTGGTTAGCGTCCGACGAAGGCCGGTGCGCGCTTTTCGTGAAAGGCGAGCACGCCTTCGCGGAAATCCTCCGATGTGCGAAGCCGGCTGTAGCAATGGC
>ERZ1034385.264-NODE-264-length-10993-cov-2.954105_pt1 | contig 10993 bp, 9 predicted proteins | sample MGYA00520612_ERZ1034385 | MGnify/ENA primary metagenome ERZ1034385 (study PRJEB33736, sample SAMEA104288468) | Azolla filiculoides | biome: Urban; feature: water surface; material: ditch water | place: Netherlands | collected 2014 ... | reverse complement strand
GTATCTTTTTGCCAGACCAGCCGCCAAAACAAGCTCATTTATGAGTCCATGACCTAAACTTCATCGGCTCCGATGGCGGCAAGCGCTGCCCGACCGACCTCGACATCCTGGTCGCCCGTCCCGGAGCCGACGCCAATCGCACCCGCGAGAAAGCCGGAAAACCGGATGGGAAGCCCGCCCTTCAGATGGGTCACGCGGCCGCCCGTCGCGATGCCGACACTCATGCCGATCTCGGGCGTCATCGCGCCTGTCGGCGCATTCATGGATGCGGCGGTCACGGCCTTGGCGGTCGCCGTATACATGGAGGTGAACTTCGCGCCGTCCATGCGGAACTTGGCAAGCGTCTCACCGCTCTGGTCCACGATGACGATGTCCTGCGGCACACCCATCTCTTCGGCCTTGGCGATGGCGGCGTTGAGCGCGGCAAGCACGCCCTTGTGGGTCAATGCAGTCGACGGCCGATGATACATGTCAGTTATCCCAGAATGTGAGGACGCGAGACGTCATTACGCGCTTTCGCGCAGGATGACCTTGTAGTTGGTCAGAGTGATCTCATCACCGGCGACGATATCACCATTGATGGCCTGCAAGAGTTTGCCTGCTGCGAGCTTGCCGATGCCATAGCAATCCACATTGACCGTGGTAATGCGCGGATGACAGAAGGCGGAAATTTCATAGTCGCCGAAGCCAGCAATGGCGATATCCTGCGGCACGCGCATGCCGCGCCGCTGACACTCCATCACAGCGCCGAAGGCCGAAAGATCCGAAACGCAGAGCACGACGTCGGTATCGGGCCAGCGTTCCAGCATGGACACAACGGCCTGTGCCCCCTGCTCTATGGATATCGGCGGGACACCAAAGGATATGAGGCGCCCCGGTCCAAGCCCAAGTTCGTCGACCGCCTTGAGGAAACCGGCGCGGCGCAGGCTGCCACGCGTGTCTCGCGCCGTCGTGCCGCCGATATAGCCGAAGCGCTTGTAGCCCCGACCCGCCAGGGTGCGCACGAGTTCCACCATCACTTCGCTGTTGGAAAATCCCACCACATGGTCAATCGGGTCATCGGGAATCTCCCAGGTCTCGACGACCGGAATGCCCGATTTCTCCAGCATCCGGCGCGCCTGCGGCGTGTGCGATCCGCCGGTGAGAATGATCCCTTCCGGCCGACGCTGGAGCATGGACTGGATGAGATGCTCTTCCTTCTCGGTCGAGTAGTCTGTGTAGCCCAGCAGGAGTTGCAGGCCGGAGTTCTCCAGTCCATCGGTAATGCCGCGCGCCGTATCGGAAAAGTTCGAATTGTTGATCGAAGGAACCAGCGCTGCGACGAAACCAGTGCGCCGCGACGACAGACTGCCTGCAGCCTGATCGAGAACGTAGCCCAGCTTGTCCACGGCCTCGATGATGCGCTTGCGTGTTTCTTCGGAAACCCGCCCATCCTTCTTGAGGGCGCGCGAAACAGTCATGGTTGACACACCGGCATATTCGGCGACATCGGCCATGGTCGGCGCGCCTGCAGGCGCCACATGCCCGCCGCGCTGTTTGCTTCTGTCGCCCAATCCTCGCCTCCCCTGTCCTGCCGGGCCTCAGGCAAATCGCCGCGCGCGCCAAAAAGTCCTTGGAAATTGATATCGATAACAATATGACTTCGTCAATAACCGCTTTAGGAAACGGCGAGGAGGAGACGGCATGTTTGGAGAAATTGAAGGGACGGGTTTTGAGGTCATCGATCCAAGATTCGAGGCCTGCTTTGTCGGACACGCCAAGATCGAGCGCCTGTGGACAGGCGGGCGTTGGCTGGAAGGACCTGCCTGGTTTGGCGCCGGCCGCTATCTCGTCTTCTCCGACATCCCCAACAACCGGATGATGCGCTACGACGAGACAAACGACACCGTCAGCGTCTTCCGCCAGCCATCCAACAACTGCAACGGCAACACGGTCGACAATCAGGGCCGACTTGTCACATGCGAGCATCTGACCAGACGTGTGACTCGGACGGAATTTGACGGGTCCGTTTCCGTCGTCGCCGACCGCATAGACGGCAAACGGTTCAACTCGCCGAACGACGTCGTGGTGAAATCGGATGGCACGATCTGGTTCACCGATCCGTCCTACGGCATCCTGCACGACTATGAAGGCGACTACGGAACCGAAGAAATTGGCGGTTGCCATGTCTATCGTCATGATCCGGCGACCGGCGTCACGACGCGGGTCCTCAGCGATTTCGTGAAGCCTAACGGCCTGGCCTTCTCGCCCGACGAAAGTCTGCTGTATGTGGCCGACACGGGCGCATCGCATATGCCCGACGGACCGCGACACATCCGCAAGTTCGCGGTCGGGGCCGATGGTTCTCTGACTGACCTTGGCGTGTTCGCCGTTTGCACGCATGGGCTTTTCGACGGCTTCCGTGTTGATCGCACCGGCCGCATCTGGACGAGCGCAGGCGATGGTGTTCATTGCTACGATGCGGATGGCACGTTGATCGGAAAGCTTCGCATTCCCGAATTCGTTTCCAATGTCACCTTTGGCGGAGCCAGGCGGAACCGCCTGTTCATCACCGCGACAACATCGCTCTACGCCGTCTATCTCACCGCCAACGGCTGCAAGCTCGGTTGAGTTGAGATATTTGGCGTCCAACCACTCGACAAACGCTTTTGGCCGTGTATGTTATCGATAACATAACAAAATATCCGGAGGAAAAGGCGTGAGCGCAGAGCAGGAAAAAATCGAGATCCTTCAGGTCGGTCCCTATCCGCAATGGGACGAAGAGAAGCTGAACGCACGCTTCCGGATGCACCGTTATTTTGAAGCGAATGACAAGACAGCGTTCCTGGCGGAAAACGGCGCCAACATTCGCGGTATTGCGACAAGAGGCGAACTCGGCGCCAACCGCGTGATGATTGAGGCGCTTCCAAGGCTTGAGGTTATCAGCGTCTATGGTGTCGGCTTCGACGCCGTCGACCTACAGGCCGCGCGCGAACGGGGCATTCGTGTGACCAACACCCCGGACGTGCTGACCAAGGACGTGGCCGATCTCGGCGTCGCAATGATGCTTGTTCAGTCACGCGGCATGATCGGCGCCGAAAGCTGGGTGCGCAGCGGCAACTGGGCATCAAAGGGCCTCTATCCTCTCAAGAACCGTGTCCATGGCAAGCGGGCTGGCGTGCTGGGCCTTGGCCGTATCGGCTACGAAGTCGCCAAGCGTCTCGCCGGCTTCGACATGGACATCGCCTACACGGACGTTTCCGCCAAGGATTTTGCCAAGGACTGGACGTTTGTCGCCGATCCGGTAGCGCTCGCCGCGCGATCTGATTTCCTGTTCGTGACGCTCGCCGCCTCCGCCGCAACCCGTCATATCGTTGGCACGTCAGTCATCGAGGCGCTGGGTCCGGAAGGCATGCTGATCAACATTTCGCGGGCCTCCAATATCGATGAAGACGCTCTTCTTGATGCGCTCGAAAGCGGCAAGCTCGGCTCGGCGGCACTGGATGTGTTCGAGGGAGAGCCGAAGCTCAATCCGCGCTTCCTGCAACTCGATAACGTGCTCCTCCAGCCCCACCACGCATCCGGAACGTTCGAAACCCGCAAGGCGATGGGCGCGCTGGTGTTTGACAATCTATGCGCCCATTTCGATGGCCGCGAACTGCTGACCCCCGTGCTGTAAGGAAGACACCGATGAAAGCTATCGTCATTCATGCGGCGAAGGATCTGCGTGTTGAAGAACGGGAACCGGAAACTCCGGGACCGGGTCAGGTGCAGGTAAAACTCGCAACCGGCGGCGTCTGCGGCTCGGACCTGCACTACTACAATCACGGTGGCTTCGGCGCCGTGCGGCTGCGCGAGCCGATGATCCTCGGTCATGAAGTGGCCGGAACGGTGAGGGCTCTGGGCGCGGGTGTCTCGACACTTGCGGTCGGCGACCGAGTTGCGGTTTCACCGAGTCGTCCCTGCAGCGCCTGCGACTATTGCCTTGCCGGCCAGCAGAACCATTGCCTGAATATGCGCTTCTACGGCAGTGCCATGCCAATGCCGCATATCCAGGGCGCCTTCCGCCAGCGGCTCGTGGCCGAGCAGTGGCAGTGTCATACGGTGGCAGAAGGTGTCTCGATCCACGAGGCCGCCATGGCCGAACCGTTCGCGGTGACGCTGCATGCGGTGGCTCGTGCCGGTTCACTGATCGGCAAACGGGTGCTGGTCACCGGCTGCGGCCCGATCGGCGCTCTGGCCATCATCGCTGCCCGCGCCCATGGTGCCCGCGAGATCGTAGCGACCGACATGATGGATGCGGTTCTCGACAAGGCGCTTGAGGTCGGTGCCGACCGCGTCATCAATGTCGCCGCCAATCCGGAGCAACTCCAGGCCTATGCGGCGAACAAGGGCTATTTCGACATGCAGTTCGAGGCGTCCGGAAACGAGCGGGCCGTCCGCTCAGGTCTGGACGTGCTCAAGCCGCGTTCGGTGCTTGTCCAACTCGGCCTCGGCGGTGACGTCGCCATCCCGCAAAACATGGTTGTCGCCAAAGAGATCGAGATGAAGGGCACGTTCCGGTTCCATGAGGAGTTTGCCCTGGCCGTCGATCTTATCAATCACCGCAGGGTGGACCTGAAGCCGTTGCTGACGGGCGTGTTTCCGTTCGAGGATGCCGTCGCGGCCTTCGAAACAGCCGGGGACAGGACACGGTCCATGAAAGTGCAGCTTTCCTTCTAGATAGTTGAGTGGCCGGCATACGCTCAGCAGCGAAACTACACAGTCACAGGTTCATATCCAGTCAAGGCGAAGACGACTGAAGTCCAGGCGGATTGGGAGATTGTTTTCCCATCTGCCTGGACGATGTGGATCAGCGATTTATCCGAGCGACTATGCAGCTTCCCAAACCTGATTGAGGATCTTCGCCGCAAGTGCAGCTTTGTCCTGCGGTAGGAAGCGACCGTAGTGCTGCTGAACGACATCCGGCGTGTCCTGAATGGCGTAGCTGGCCTGCTCGTATGATCCGGTTTGCTTGAGGATATGCGTTGCCAGAATATCCCGAAGGTTATGCGGTCCGTGCGGCAGTAATCCCTTGATAGCTCCGCGGCCGGTATAGGGGTTGTAAATGCCATAGCGTTGGATCACGGTTCGCCAGGCTTCATAGAATTTGGTGGAATCGTATGCCGCGTCCAGGCTGGTCGTCTTCACCGTCTTGACGAACAGGGTGCCGGGATCCTTCGCTGGCCCGAGCAGCACACCGCGATGGCGATCGATATAGGCCTCAAGATATTTGTAGAGGTCGAGCAGATCCGGCAGGATTAGCCGGAACGGCTTTTGTCCGAAGAAGGATGAGGCTGAGTTCTTGAAGGCGACCGACGGGATGAGGACCTCCCATCCGTTCTCCCGATCGCTCCAGCGCAGTTCACCGCATTTCATGTCTTCCAGCCGTCGCTCAGATGTCGGAAAATGCCCGCGCGGGCACAAGCGAAGCTGGCGAAGGTTCTTTTGTCGAAGCCCAAGATGAAGACCCAAGCGAAGCAAAAGGAAAGAGCGAACCGCTTCGGCTGCTGCTCGAGGATAACGATCTTCATCCGGCATGCGCTTCAGGATCTCATCTGTGATCTTGCGGTATTCCAACAGTGGGCTGTCTGCTTCAAGGACCACCATGATCGGCTCGAAGGGGTCGCGATGGACACGCATGACCCGCTGGATTTCCTTCGAGCGATTGGCGGCGTGCCGGTGGAATGCATCGCATGCGCCGTGCCAGTCGCGCGTCGCAAACTCAATCTCCTCCTGCGCGATCAGCCCTTCGATTGGCTGAACCTTCTTCAGGAGCTCCGGATGCTGGCGGATCCAGCCCACCTCTGCCCGGGTAAGAGCTTGGGCGACCATCAGCATGTCTTCTTCCCACTTGGTATAGAAGCCACGCCGCTGCTCGCGCCATTGCAGGTACCAATCCCACACACCTGGGAAGATCAGCAGGCCAAAGGTCAGTTGGCTGAGCGGCACGCCGCGCCCTTTGACTATCCCGGCGGGCGATGCGGCGAGCGCCCCGAACATCAGCCCGAGATGCTCGACCTTCTGCGATGCTGTTTCCTCACCCCATACCCCGTTGCGTTGAAATCCGATCGCCGTCAGCGTCGATGTCTTGAAGCGGATCAGATCGGCCATCTCCATAGCCAGCCGCGGCGGCGCATCGACGACGCCAGACAGGAGGTCAGGGTCTTCAAAGGCTTCCGCATTGTGGCTCGTGTCGACTGAATTGAATTGCGATCGTGGGGACAGAGCTCCTCCGCCATAGGTGATCCCCGGAAACCGTATTGCATAACGTTGTTTGGTCGCCGCCGCCTGGTAGCGACGATAGTCAGTCGAGCCCGAGATGATGACCCTGCGCACCCATTCGATGATTTCCTCCCTCTTGGCGAACGGCAGGCTGCTGAAATCGTCCGGAAGATGCCACGCAAGGCGCCGCCGTTCCGCAGCGCTGATGTCACCCATATCATGACCGTAAAGGGAGCGGGATTGGTGCGGCAACTTGGCTTTGAAATAGCCTTGCACCAGTCGATAACGCCGTTCGATGCGGGACAGGATCTCGAAGCTCGTCAGAGATCGCGGCACGCGCTCGCCTTGAACCCATGACAGCAGGGTCTTGTCATCGAAAGTCTCGCCCAAGCGAACGACGGCGCGGTAAAGCTGCCAGTAGCTCTCGCCAAACCGGCGCATTTGATACACGAGTGCATCGTGAAAGCTGGCCGGATCATCGGTTGCTTCGAACAATGGTTCAGGAAACGGACTAATCGGTTTCGGTTGTGGCCCCCTTGGCATTGACGAAGATGGCGCCGGGGTCTTGTCGGAGAGGATCTGTCGCGGCCTGGAACGCGTGGTTGTGTCGGACTTGCGCGGAGCGGTATTCTTCGATTTCGCACGTGGTTTTGTCGACAGGATGTCCTCGGCGACAGGTGGCGCTCCAAGCCAGCGGATAATCGCGTCCAAACCTGGACGCAGCTGCTTCTTCAACTCCGCTGTCATTTCGCCTTCAATCCCGCATGCGTCGCCAATGGCCGTCCAGTCCATACGGCCATTGACGATCGGTGGGGGCCGGCGGTGGATGACAAGACGAATGAGATAGGGCCGAATGTTTTCCAACACCCGCTTTGAGGCGACTGGCGCAATGCGCACGTCGCAGAAATCCGAGATTTTTTGTTGGAAGTGATGAGATGAACGATCGTGTTTTGCCATGTCCTTATTCCAATTCTCTCGGCACCGGTGCCGAGGGCGGGCGGAAATAGGAGCGGACATTTAACAAATGGTTTTTCGGCCGCTGCAAGCATTCGGTTCCAGGGCTGGTCCCCAGATTTCAATCGCATTATAGCGCTGGCTTCATTCATCCCGAACGGGTCTATTTCGGTGCTTTAACGCAAGTGACTTTGTTAAATAGTCCCGATCGGTTCTTTTGACTTCCCTTTGTGCCGTCTGGTGATATAATCGTCCCGATAGGGGTGATTATGGAAAAGATATCAGATACGAGAAGCCTCGGCATTCTGATCCGTCAGGAGCGCAAACAGCAAGGGTTAACCCAGGAGCAACTCGCTGGGGTGATTGGTGTGGGCGTACGTTTTCTGCGTGAACTCGAGGCCGGCAAAGAGAGCTGCCAGATTGGCCGTGCGATGCAAGTCTTGGCCGGTCTTGGCCTTATTGTGTCGGTCGGGCGTCGCCAGAGTTTGCGATCATGACCCGCGTATTAGACGTCTATTTTCGCGAGACCAAGGCGGGCGTACTCGGCCGGCTTGACGACGGCCTGCTGACTTTTGCCTATGATGGCCTGTATCTCCTGGACCAACGATCGCGGGCGATCTCGTTCTCGATGCCCCTGCAAGAAGAACCCTTTGGTGATCAGGTGGTGCGCCCCTTTTTCTCCGGGCTCTTGCCGGACGAGGGCGCTCGGCAACGTCTTGCTGGTGCGCTGGGCCTTTCGGCAGGCAACGCCTTCGGTCTGCTGGAAGTGATCGGCGGCGAATGCGCAGGTGCCCTGTCACTCTACCCGGCCGGCACGGCGCCAGAACCTTCCGGGCAGTCCCAAGCGGAAATTCTTACTCCAGAACGTCTGGATGAAATTCTCAGCAGGCTGCGGACAAGGCCTTTGCTTGGTGGAGACGAGGGCATTCGTCTGTCGCTCGCCGGCGCGCAGGATAAACTGGCGGTCATTGTCGATGGAAATTCCATTGCCTTGGCGAGAGATGGTCGACCAACTACCCATATCTTGAAGCCGGTCATCCAGGCGCTGGAAGGCACAGTGGAGAACGAGTATTTTTGTATGCGGCTGGCTGCCCGCCTCAAGCTGCCGGTACCCCATGTCGAGATACGCCTAGACGGGGCGACTGCCTTTCTCCTGGTTGAGCGTTATGATCGGACGAAGGCTGCAGACGGCATCATTGAGCGCCTGCACCAGGAAGACTTTTGCCAGGCCCTTAGCGTACCGCCGGAGCTGAAGTACGAGGCTGAGGGCGGTCCGGGAACCGAACGGTCTCTCGGGCTGATCGACCAGGCCTGCGCGAGACCTGTCGCGGATCGGTTGCAGTTCATCCGCATGCTGATCTTCCACTATCTCGTCGGCAATGCCGATGCCCATGGCAAGAACTACGCCCTGCTTTACGGCTCCGATACACCGGATCTGGCACCGATCTATGATGTCGTTTGCACGGCCGTCTATCCCCGCTTGTCAAAGAGGCTCGCCATGAAGATTGGTGGCCGCGATGTGCCCGACACGATCCAGCTGAATCATTGGACGACACTTGTGCCTGAAACCAAATCTTCTCAGCGCATCCTTGTTCGCGACCTTGCCCAAATGGCGGAAAGGATTGTGATTGAGGCCGATGCCCTCGTTGCAGAGTTGGCCGACGAGGGGATCAGGCATCCTATCCTAAGCGGAATTCGCAAAGTCATCTCAAGTCGGGCTGGATCGCTGCGGAGAGTAACGGAACAGGCGTCTTAGCCCTGAGTGGTCGGCAGCATGTGGCGGTCTGTCCCTCGGATCAAGGCCGAGGTGTGTTGCGCGGGGTCTTCCATGAAATTCCCATAACGCGGGACAACCTGCCCAGAATGGTCTGCGTCTTGTAACGAGACGCATCCTGCGGACCGTGCTGTCGTGAACCGAGCCCATAGTCTCGGCCATCAGGCTTCCATCTCTTGCGTTTGACGGGCCGCTTTTGCGGCCCTTTTGCTGAGCACGGCTCATTTCGGAGCCTTGCCATTTTTCTGCCGTCTGTTTGGGGGCTTGCAGCCCCGTCCTCCGTCAAGACCAAGCCCTTCGGGCAAAGCATCCGGGCCGTGGCTCGGCGTTCGCCTGCGCCCGCACCACCCCGGACGCGTTTGGTCTGGACGGTTTCCCCCCTCTCTTCGCCAGAGGGGCAGATCGGTTGCATGCGCAACCCGATCAAAGGAAAAGGGACATGAAGAACGATGTTTACAGCCAAGTGACGGATAAGATTATCGCCGATCTGGAAAGGGGCGAGCTGACCTGGCTGAAGCCTTGGCGTGTTGGCAATACGGAGGGAAGGATTACCAAACCACTGCGGCATAACGGGCAGGCCTATAGCGGCATCAACGTTTTGATGCTGTGGGGCGCGGCCATTGAGGCTGGTTTTGTCTCCCCCTATTGGATGACCTTCAAACAGGCTAGAGAGCTTGGCGCGCATGTGCGCAAGGGCGAGCGTGGCAATATGGTTGTCTATGCGAACACCATCAGCAAGACCGAGGAGCAGGACGACGGCGGCGAGGAAGAGCGGCACATTCCGTTCATGAAAGCCTATACGGTTTTTAACGTCGAGCAAATCGAAGGGCTGCCGGAGCAATATTATGCGAAGCCCGAACCCGTGATTGATCCGGCCATGCGGATCGAACACGCCGAAGCGTTCTTTTCCATGACCCGTGCCGATATTCGCCACGGCGGCAATCAGGCCTATTACAGTGGCGCGAGCGATCATGTGCAGATGCCCCGTTTCGAGAGCTTTCACGCGCCAGAGGCGTACTATGCGACGCTGGCGCACGAACTGACCCACTGGACAAAACACAAGAACCGCCTTGACCGGGAGCTTGGTCGCAAAAAGTGGGGCGATGAAGGTTATGCCCGCGAGGAACTGGTTGCGGAGCTTGGCGCAGCATTTCTGTGCGCCGATCTGGATTTGACGCCCCAGCCTGGCACCGATCATGCCGCCTATATTCAGTGCTGGCTTAAGGTACTGAAGGAAGACAAGCGCGCGATCTTCAGCGCCGCCGCCCACGCGCAGCGCGCCGCCGATTTCCTGCACGGCCTGCAGAGCGTTGCGGACACCAAGGAAGGAGCCGCCGCGTGAGCGGCGGTTCCCTTTCTGTCGGTGGGGAAATTTTGCGCCCGCCAGGGGCGGGCGCTGAACACCTATAGTTTGAATAGTGTCAGATATGCTCAATCGCATTGAGGGCATTTTGATAGTTTCAAACTCGAAATGCTTTGAAAACGGCGATCAACCTCATTGCGCGCAGCCTGCCGCGTCTCTCGGTCGATACCGATCTCATGTATCCGCCGATGCGTGGGGCAGGAGGCTTTGTCCACACGGAGCGCCGGCATTTAGATCCTTCAGGAAGCAGTGGGTGAGGAGGGGAACTGGGGAGGGACGGACGGCAAGATAAAGCGAACCGTTGGTTCGCGCTCGCGTTGCTCGCAAGTGATTGTCTGCACATTGTTTTCCGTGCCGGAAAACGGGGAAGCGTCGCAAACCGCGATGTGTGACGAAATTTAGGATCGGCTGATTTTCTCTGTGCGCCAGGATGATAGCGGCCATCTGCCGCGAGGTGGGCTACGCCGTTCTGCGCGGCTGCAAGTCTTTTTACGCCCGCCTGCGATGACGGTAATTTGCTGCTTGTCAGGCCGGGGATGGGCGTCAAATCTGCCGATATGGCCGACCGTCACGACAACAGCTTCCGCATCAGACCGGGCCGCCCGAAGAACCGGGGCGCTGGCGCCAGCCTGTACTCGAAACCGTTCATCACCCAGGTG
>ERZ1034385.256-NODE-256-length-11242-cov-3.647090_pt1 | contig 11242 bp, 7 predicted proteins | sample MGYA00520612_ERZ1034385 | MGnify/ENA primary metagenome ERZ1034385 (study PRJEB33736, sample SAMEA104288468) | Azolla filiculoides | biome: Urban; feature: water surface; material: ditch water | place: Netherlands | collected 2014 ... | reverse complement strand
TTTTCGACCGAATACGAGGTGCATTTCAACTCTGCCCGTACCGGAGTGCGGCTGGTCGGGCCTGCGCCGAAATGGGCACGCACCGATGGCGGCGAGGCGGGGCTGCACCCCTCGAACCTGCATGACAATGCTTATGCGATCGGCGCGATCGATTTTACGGGCGACATGCCGATCATCCTTGGGCCGGATGGGCCAAGCCTTGGCGGGTTTGTTTGCCCGGCCGTCATTGCCCGTGATGAGCAATGGAAAATGGGGCAGTTCAAGCCCGGAGACAAGATCCGCTTCCATCCGGTAGCGCGAGCTGAAGACGTTGCGGCTGGCCCGGTTATCCTCGGTCTGGGCGAGAAGGCAGGTTCGCCGATTGTTGCGCGTCGCGATGATGGCGAGGTCCCTGTTGTCTATCGCAGGCAGGGTGATGACAACCTTCTGATCGAGTTTGGATCGATGCAGCTCGATATTGGGCTTCGGCTGCGCGCGCATCTGTTGATGCAGGCGCTCCAGTTGGAGAAGCTTCCCGGCATGATCGATCTGACGCCCGGTATCCGATCGTTGCAGGTTCATTATGACGGAGCAGCGCTCAAGCGCACAAAACTGCTTGGGCTTCTCAACGATATCGAGGCGTCCTTGCCCTCGATCAACGAGGTGAAGGTGCCGAGCCGGACCGTCTGGCTGCCGCTCTCATGGAATGACCCGGATGCGGAACTTGCCATGCGCAAGTATCAGGAACTGGTGCGACCAAACGCACCATGGTGCCCGTCCAACATCGAGTTCATCCGCCGCATCAATGGATTGGCTGACGAGCAGGCTGTCAAGGACGTCATCTTCAACGCCTCCTATCTCGTGATGGGTTTGGGCGATGTCTATCTCGGTGCACCTGTTGCCACACCGCTCGACCCGCGTCAGAGGCTGGTCACGACCAAATACAATCCGGCGAGAACATGGACACCGGAAAACGCAGTTGGTATCGGCGGTGCCTATATGTGCATCTACGGTATGGAGGGCCCAGGGGGATACCAGCTGTTCGGCAGGACGATCCAGATGTGGAATTCGTGGCGGCAAACACCGGCGTTCAAAAAGGACAAGCCCTGGCTTCTCGACTTCTTCGATCAGGTGCGCTTTTTCCCGGTCAGCCATAGCGAACTCACGGAGGCGCGTGCCGCATTCCCACATGGGGGGTATCCGGTTCGTATCGAGGATGGCACGTTCTCGTTTGAGGCCTATCAGGCGGAGCTTGCAGCCAACGCGTCCTCAATCGGCGCTTTCAAGTCCACGCAGCAGGCGGCATTCGAGGCCGAGCGTCAGCGCTGGAAGGAGCAGGGACTCGACACCTTTACGGTTGACGAAGGTCCGGGCCAGCATATCGGCGGCGATGTGCCCGAAGGATGCTTTGGCGTTGAAAGTGCCGTTCCCGGAAACGTCTGGAAGGTACTTGTCGAAGAGGGGCAATCGGTTTCTGCCGGTGAAACGATCGCCATCATCGAGTCAATGAAAATGGAAATCACCATTACTGCCCACGCTGACGGCCGCATCAGGGAATTGCGTGCCGGACCGGGCCGCAATGTCCGGGCTGGCGATGTGCTGGCTGTGCTGGAGGAACTTTGATGCTACCGCAAATGCTGGATTTCACGACTATCCGAGAGGCCTACGCCAACGGCCTGACACCTCTGGAACTCGTTAAAGAGGTCATTAATCGATGCCAAATGGCATCGGACCCTGCGATTTTCATCACGCGTGTCTCGGATTCGGCCCTCAGGGCCGAAGCTGTGGCGCTCCTGGCCCGGTCACCGGAGCCAAATTCCCTGCCCCTCTGGGGTATTCCATTTGCGGTCAAGGACAATATCGATGTGGCGGGCCTGCCAACCACGGCGGCATGCCCGGCCTTTGCCTATCAGCCCGAACGCGATGCGACACTGATCGGACGGCTTCGCGCGGCTGGCGCTCTTGTTGTCGGCAAGACAAATCTTGACCAATTTGCAACGGGCCTCAACGGTACCCGGTCGCCATATGGTGCGCCCCGGTCCGTCTTCAATCGGGATTACGTCTCGGGCGGGTCGAGTTCCGGTTCAGCCGTTGCGGTCGCATCCGGTTTGGTCGCCTTCGCTTTGGGAACTGACACTGCCGGATCCGGTCGTGTTCCGGCCGCCTTCAATAACATCGTCGGCGTCAAGCCCACGCCGGGGCTTGTCCCGAATACCGGTGTGGTGCCCGCCTGCCGCAGTGTCGATGTCGTAACGGTCTTTGCCGGTTCCGTCAGTGATGGCATTGCTGTGCGACGGATTATGGAGGGCTATGATGCAGCAGACCCGTTTTCAAGGGATGCAGCTCCGGTCACGCTGCCGGCTTCCGGTTTGCGGATCGGTGTTCTGAATACGGCTGAGCGGGAGTTCTATGGCAACACGGGTTTCGAGGCGGAATACGATGCCGCAATTGAGCGGGCGAGTTCGCTCGGTGCCCTAATCGTTCCGTTCGATTATGCTCCTTTCAGGCAAGCGGCCGAGCTTCTCTACAATGGACCGTGGGTTGCCGAGCGTCTTGCTGCCGTGAAGGACTTCATCGAGACAAATGCCGATGACTTCGACCCGACAGTCCGGACCATTATCGAAGGCGCAAGGGGGTATAGCGCGGTCGACGCCTTTGAAGGCTTCTACAAGCTTGAGGGCCTGCGACAGCTCGCCAAGGCGCAGTGGTCGGGCCTTGATGCATTGCTGTTGCCTACCTCCCCGACAACCTACACCGTTGAAGCCATGCTGGCAGATCCCATTGCAAACAACGGACATTTTGGCCGCTACACGAACTTTGCCAACTTGTTCGGTTATGCAGGCATCGCGGTTCCTTCAGGATTTGAAAGTGGGAACGGGTTGCCTTTTGGGGTGACCCTCATTGGGCCTGGATTTTCCGATGATGCTTTGGCGCCCTTTGCCGACGCCATGCACCAGGCAGCCGCCACTGGTGCCGGTCGGCCCGTCTGAACCGGACATTGATGTTTTCACGCGCACCTGCAGTGGTGCGCGTGAGACGCCCGGATTGCATTGAGGCTCATTTGGTGCAAAAAATCTCCGCATGCGCGGAGGGTAAAATCATGCTGTCAGATCTGCTGGCCAATGGGCCCGAGGCACGGACGCTTTCGTTGTTACGATCGAGGGTCCATCTGCACACCATGCCGACCAGTGCAGGATATGAAATTCGCGAGAATACCAACTACTCCTGGGACGGTCGGCTGCGCGGCAACACGCCGTTCACGGTCCTGCAGCACACGATCTCAGGGCTCGGCTCGCTGCGCTATGAAAATCGCGATATGAAAATTCATGCGGGCGAGACATTGCTCGTGATCATTCCCCATAATCACCGCTACTGGCTGGAGGAGGGGGAGCGCTGGGAGTTCTTCTGGTTGTCGATGAACGGCATGGAGGCTCTGCGTATCCACGAAATGGTGCTGAATGCACACGGCCCTGTCCTCAAGCTCAAAGCGAAGACCATCGATCGGCTTGCCGATTGCACACTTCGTCTGATGAAAGGCGAGGCAGAAACCCCGGGCATGGCTTCCGCCATTGCCTACGAGGCGGCCATGCACCTGCATGATGATGTGTTCGGGCCTTCAGATCGCATTCTCAAGGAACAGAATTCCATCACACGCACAATCCAGCACATCGCGCTCAATCTGCATGCGGATATCGATGTCGACGTGCTGGCGCGTGTCGCAGGGCTGAGCCGTGCGCATTTCTCCCGCAGCTTTGCCGCGATGATGGGCATTCCGCCCGCAGAATATGTGCAGCAGCAGCGCATGCGGCGGGCTGCGCGATTGCTGACTGCCAACCGGGAGATGAATATCAAGGAAATTGCTGCCTTGTGCGGAATGCCGGAGAACAACTATTTCTCCAAGGTCTTCCGCAAGGCTTATGGCGTCAGCCCGACGGAATTCCGCACCAACGGCATGTATGCGTCATCGCCCGAGAAGTGATCTCTCTCGCGTCTGCCTGTGCAATTTGTTGGCCGGCTCGCTTAAGGAGATACTAACCTTAACAAATTAATGTCGAGGGTCACCACCTGCATAACGGGATGATCTCTCCATGACGATCGACAGCATACTTTCTCGGTTCAAGATCCAGACCAAGATCTTTCTTATGGTTACACCGTTCGTGCTCAGCATAGCGCTCGTTGGTGTTGTCGGGCTCTATTCCAACCAGTTGCTGCGCGGACGCATCGAGATTTCGAACGTCGTGCTGCAGTCCATGGATGGCTACAAGCAGGTCTTTGCCAGCATCAGCGGCTTTTTGCGTGACCCCAGCAAGCAGAACTTCGACAAGGCGAGCGCTGACGTCGAGCAGCAAAAGGAACGGCTTTCCGACGTCGGTGCGCAGCTGAAGGCGCAAACCGATGTCTCCCTTTTGGAGCAGGCACTCAGCCAGACCGATGGCATCGCGGAGAATAACAACAAGCTCTGGAAGCTTGAGCAGGAGCGCGTCGATATCCAGGCCAATGTGAAGGCCACATTCGATGCCATGACCGCGACCCAGGCGCAGGTCGGCAAGATCGCCTTCAAGCTCATCGCAGACGGAACGCGTCAACAGAATACGCAGAAGGCGGCCCTGAAACTCAGTGTCGACATCGACACCCAAACGCGCCAGCTGGCTTCGTTCATCGACGCATTCGCAAAGGCTGCGACGCCGGCTGACCGAAAGGCCATCCTGGACAAGGATGCAAAGCCGATCACCGACGGATTGAAGTCCATTGCGAAGTCGGTTCCGCCTGCCAACGCCGATGTCGTCAATCAGATCACGGCAAGCCTCAATGCGCTCCAGCAGGATGCCGCTACCGGCAAGGTGTCTGATGGTTCGCAGGAGAAGGCCCTTGTCGCGGCCAATGGTGTTCTTCAGGGGGTGGCGTCAGACATCATGCGCAGCGCCGTTCTGGAACTGACCAACGCCGAGAAGGTTGTCACCCTTGCCAACACCGTGAACCGCAAGTTGGCTTCGATCGTCGGAAACATGAACAACCTTCAGGTCGATTTTGCCAAGCTGAGTTCCGCGCCGACGGTTGATCAGGTCACGCAGACGCAGGGCGAGGCCTACATGTACATCAAGAACCTGACGGAGCTTGCCGCCGCAATAACTGATAATCAGGATATGGCGAAAATTCCAGCGCAGATGAAACCGATGCTCGACACGATGTCGAACAACGCGCAGTCGCTCCTTAATATCTATGATCGCAAGAACAAGGAATTTGCTGCAGCAGCAGCCCAGATCGACCAGACCTGGGGTCTGTTGTCAGAGTTTGCCAACCAGCAAAAGGATGCAGCCAAAGCACAGAGTGCATCCGCAAACGGCATTTCTGTTGCGGTTGTTGTGGCCGGCATCATCATTGCTGTTCTGGCGGGTATCGGTCTCATTGTCATATTCCGCCGGCCGATCGGTCAGATTACGGATGCCATGCAGCGGCTCGCTCAAGGCCTGCTTGACACTGACATCAGGGGCGATCGGCGTGCCGATGAAATCGGCGACATGGCGCGGGCGCTCGGAGTCTTCAAGGCGAATGCGCTCGAAAAGCTGAAGATCGAAGCCATGAGTGAGGACCAGCGGCAGGCCGCTGAAGCCGAACGCCTGCGCAATGATGCTGAACGCCAGGCAAGCCAGGAGCAGATCAACTTTGCAGTCTCCGAACTGGCGCTTAGCCTGCGCAAGCTTGCTGACGGCGACTTGCGGTGCGCCATCACGGTTCCATTTGCCGGTGGACTTGACCAGCTGCGCAATGACTTCAACAGCTCCATTGAACGTCTCAATGAAACACTCGTGATGATCAGGCAGGATGCGTCTGCGATCCAGGCCAATGGTGCCGCGATGCGGGGCTCTGCTGATGAACTTGCACGCCGAACCGAAACACAGGCCGCTTCGCTCGAGGAGACTGCTGCTGCAGTTGAAGAAATCACGGTAACGGTTCAGCAGACCGCAGGTCGCGCCAGTGAGGCGAACGCCATCGTGTCCGATACGCGCAAGAGTGCGGAAGCCTCTGCCGACATCGTTGCCGATGCAGTCAGCGCCATGGCGCGGATCGAGGATGCGTCCGGCCGGATCGAGCAGATCATCGGCGTGATCGATGAAATCGCGTTCCAGACAAACCTGCTCGCGCTGAACGCAGGCATCGAAGCGGCCCGTGCGGGCGAAGCCGGCAAGGGCTTTGCCGTGGTTGCCATGGAAGTGCGCGAGCTTGCGCAGCGCTCGGCCGATGCCGCCAAGGAAATCAAGGGGCTCATTGAAACTGCGGCGCGTGAAGTGGCCAGCGGCGTGCACAATGTGCAACGTACGGGTGACGCGCTGGGCACGATTTCAAGCCGCGTCGCTGAACTCTTTGGGCATGTCCAAATGATCACCCAGGCTGCGCGCGACCAGTCGAGCGGACTGCAGGAGGTCAACAGTGCGGTCAACCAGATGGATCAGATGACCCAGGCCAATGCGGCGATGGTTGAAGAAGCAAATGCCGTGGCACAGCAGCTGGCCTCTGAAGGTGACCACCTCATGCAACTGGTCAGCCAGTTCCGTCTGAGCGATGGCTCACGGAGCGGCTATTCGGCTGCAGCGTAATTTTCTGGGGAGTGCGTGTCGCGCTCAATCGGATCCGATTGAGCGAAACGAACGACGCTGTAAGGCGTGAATCTGGAAATCAAGAAGGCGGTTGCCGGGGGCAGCCGCCTTTACTGTTTATCGTGATGAATTGTCGACGTTTCACTCAATCATCCCGGATTGAGCGAGGCAGAATTCAGCTCGCCTTGCGCAGTTGCAGAGCGTTTCCGGCCTCGATGTAGGCCACGAGATCGTCGATGGCGATCAGCAGCAAGCCATGTGCCTCGGCAAACACTTCCAGATCGTCCAGCCGGGACATCGTGCCATCATCGTTGGCAACTTCGCAGATCACGCCACCTGTCGGGCGTCCGGCCAACCGGCACAAATCAACAGCGGCTTCCGTGTGTCCGCGGCGGGCGAGAACCCCTTGCGGATTGGCGCGCAGCGGGAAAATATGCCCAGGACGCGCAAAGTCCTGCGGCATCGCCGACGGATCGACGAGTGCCTTGACTGTCGCGGCACGATCTGCAGCCGAAATACCGGTGCTGATACCATGCATGAGATCGACTGAAACGGTAAATGCGGTCTTCATCGACTCGGTATTGTTGGGGACCATGAGGGGAATATCGAGCGCATCGAGGCGTTCGCCTTCCATGGCGACGCAGATCAGACCACGTGCCTTGTTCATCATGAAGGCAATTTTCTCGGGCGTTGCGGCATCCGCCGCAAACACGATGTCACCTTCATTCTCGCGGTCGTGATCATCCACGACAACGATCATTTCACCACGCGCAATCGCTTTGACCGCGTCTTCGATTGATGCAAAAGCCATTTCTTGCCTTTCAAGGGTTAGACCGTTTCCGGTCGATTACGCGTGACTTCCATCACGCCTAAAATCCCTTGGGCGAACAAGCACACAAGGTCCCCCGCAGGCAGCGAGGTACCATCCATGCGAGTTCTCTTCCATCCGGACTATACCGTCGGCCCCGGCATCGCACCGGATCTGCTGACCTCCCGAGGTTGTCGGGAGCGCTTGCGGGCTCCGGGATTTCTCCCGATACCGCCGGTGGGGAATTGCACCCCGCCCTGAGAACAACAAAAGAGTGGGGCAAGCGCAGGCGAATTGCAAGTGCATGCCGCGTCGCCGATGTGCTATTTTGCGTCGCAGCAATGAACACACTGTTGCGCGTCTGCTGGATTTTCTCGGCCACTCGATTGTCGCCAGGATTTGAAGCCTAAGACGTAACGCGGGTGACCGCCTCTGCCCAGCGCCGGCTGATCCGATCACGTTCGGCGCCCGCCAGCTGCCCCGGGATGAAATTTTGCGTTCCTGCGTGCCCGCTTGTTTCCGCTCCGATGCCAAGTGCCTGCAGTGCCATCCTGGCCACGCCCATGGCGCCGACTTCCGCCTGATCACCGCGAGAGACCGGTCGATCAAGAATGTCGGATTGCAGCTGCATCATGAAACTGTTGGCAGATGCGCCGCCGTCGGCCAGCAATCCCGTCAGTGGCGAGCCCATATCCTTTTCCATGGCGAAGAACACGTCGGCAATCTGAAGCGCGATTGCCTCGAAGGTTGCGCGCGCGACATGTGCGGGTTGTGTCGCGAGTGTCATACCGGAAATGGTGCCGGTGGCATTGTCATTCCAGTGCGGCGCGCCAAGGCCAGCGAGCGCCGGGACGAAGGTGACACCAGCGGAATCTTCAACTGTCTGAGCGAGGTCTGACAGGGCCTGCGCGTCGGCGAGTCCGAGCATCGTTGCAGCAAAGGCGGCTGCCTGGGCCGACACTGTGATGTTGCCTTCCAGCGCATAGGCTGTTCCGTGGCGGTCACTCCAGGCAATCGTACTCGACAAGCCGTGACTGGACATGATGCGCTGCGACGTCAGCGTCATCAGCGACGAACCTGTGCCATAGGTCGCCTTGACCAGGCCTGGTTTGCGCACGCCATGGCCATAGAGTGCTGCATGGCTGTCGCCCATCATTGCAAGGATCGGAATGTCCGGACCGAGTGCTGTCGATCCATCGGCCGTGTGGCCAAACAGGCTGTCCGACGGTCTTGGCGCGGGCAAAGCCGACAGTGGAACGCCAAACATGTCGCAGAGGGTGTCATCCCAGGTCAGGCTGGCGGTGTCGAACAACTGGGTCCGCGACGCATTGGAATGATCGGTGGCGAAAGTCTGACCGCCGGTCAGTTTATAGAGCAGCCACGAATCCACGGTGCCGGCACGCAGTTGCCCGCCGGCGGCCAGGGATTTTGCTCCCGCGATATTCTCCATGACCCAGGCGAGTTTGGACGCGGGAAAAAGTGCGTTGATGGAAAGGCCGGTTGACTTGGTAACGGCCGGGTTCGCGCCATCCCGGATCAGTTGCGCGCAGGCCGTGGCCGTGCGTCGACATTGCCACAATATCGCAGGTGCAATCGGCTGCCCGGTCGTCACATCCCAGACGACCAGGGTTTCACGCTGGTTGGCGATCGCGATCCCGTCGACATCAACCGTCGTTGCATTGTGAATTTCGGCGATCACCATCTGCACGCTGGCCCAAATGTCGTCGGCCGACTGTTCAGCCCAGCCCGGACGCGGATAATGGGATTTCAACGGCGCCGATGCCTTGGCGATGACCGTGCCGGAACCATCGACGAGGATGGCCTTGGTATTGGTCGTGCCCTGGTCGATGGCGATGATATGCCTTGTGCTCATGGGCGTTTGCGCCCGATCGCCGTGTTTGCGGCTTTCATGATGCCGGGAACCGTGAGGCCGAAATGCTCGAACAGCCACTCGACCGAGCCGGTCGGCACGAAACCGGGAAAGCCCATGCGCTCGACCGGAACCGGCAGGTTTCCGGCGGTGAATTCAGCGACCGCACCACCGAGACCGCCGCGAATACCAGCCTCCTCGATGGTGACGATCGCCCCCGTTTCGCGGGCCGCCGCCGCCACGGCTGCCTCGTCGAGCGGGTTGAGGGTGGCCATGTTCAAAACGCGGGCCGAAATGCCGTCTGCCGCCAGTGCAATCGCGGCCTTGGCAGCCAGATGCACCATGGTGCCACAGGCAATCAGCGTGACATCACCGCCTTGATGCACCAGTTCGGCTCGACCGGGCCGAAATTTGCGATTGGCGATCTCTAGGTTTGGAACCGGCATGCGGCTCAGGCGCAGATAGACCGGGCCTTCGTGGCTGGCCGCCCATTTCACCGCTTCTGCGGTCTCCCATGGGTCGGCGGGAACCACCACGGTGATCGCATCCAGCGGCCGCAGCCAGGCGAAGTCTTCGATGGAATGGTGTGTCGGGCCGAGTTCGCCATAGGCGACGCCGGAGGACTGGCCAATCAGCTTGACGTTGAAATTGGCATAGGCGATGTCGGCCTTGATCTGTTCCAGTGCGCGGCCGGTCAGGAAACAGGAGGCGGCCGAGACGAAGGGAATGCGTCCGCCATTGGCCAGGCCTGCGCTGACGCCGACCATGTTCTGTTCGGCAATGCCGACATTGATCAGGCGCTCGGGAAATTTCTTCTGGAAGCCGCCGAGCTTCGATGAGCCGACGGAATCATTGACCACGGCGACGATGCGCGGATCCTGTTCGGCCAGGCTTTCCAGCGTCTGTGCCCAGGCATCACGGCAGTCGAAATAGCCTTCCTGTTTTGCAGCGGCAGCGGCCATTACACCAGTTCCTTCATTGCTATATCGAGTTGTTCTGCGTTCGGCACGCCGTGGTGCCAGGATGCCTTGTTCTCCATGAACGACACGCCCTTGCTGGTGTTGGCAATGACGCAGAGCGGCTTGGAACGTCCGCCGGGGACGGGGCTCAAGACATCGAGCAGCGCCGGCACATCATGACCGTCAACAAATTCGACATCCCAGCCGAAGGCGCGGAACTTGTCGTCCAAGGGGTCAAGCCCGTTGGTCTCTTCCGTACCCATGCCCTGCTGCAGGCGGTTGCGGTCGACGATCAGGGTGAAATTGCCGAGCTTGCGATTGCCGGCACTCATCGCGGCTTCCCAGTTCGAGCCTTCCTGCAGTTCGCCGTCGCCGGTGAGCACGAAGGTGCGATAGTCGCTATTCGTCATCTGACCGGCGATGGCGATGCCGAGCGCGACAGGTACGCCATGGCCGAGAGGCCCGGTATTGGTCTCCACGCCCGGCAGATAGTTGCGATTGGGATGGCCGTTCAACTTGGACTTTGGCTGCATATAGGTGTGCAGCCAGTCCTCCGGATAATAGCCGGCGGCACAGAGCGCGGTGTAAAGCGCGCCCGTTGCATGGCCCTTCGACATGATGAAGCGGTCGCGATCGGCCATGTCCGGCTTCGTCGCATCGTAGCGCATCACGCCGAAATAGAGCGTCGCGATGATATCGATGGCCGAAAAGTCCCCGCCGGGATGGCCGAGTTGGGCATCGAACACCATCTGGAATGCCCTGCGGCGCATCCATAGGGCCTTTTCCCGGATTGTTACGACCGTATCGTTCTTCAACATATTCATAAGCCTTTCAGTCCCAATCTTGGCTCGTTGCTGCCGGCGCCTACATGGCGCCGAACAGGGCCTTCTGGGCGATCTTCAATGCGCCGATTGCGTCATGGCGGCTCTGCGCTTCCTTCAGTGCATCGACGTCGAGGGCGTCGAGCCCCTTCGAGGCGGCCTTGAGGAAGTCGATTGCGTGATTGGCGGTTGCCACGCTGTCTTCGCGG
>ERZ1034385.244-NODE-244-length-11733-cov-15.464463_pt1 | contig 11733 bp, 4 predicted proteins | sample MGYA00520612_ERZ1034385 | MGnify/ENA primary metagenome ERZ1034385 (study PRJEB33736, sample SAMEA104288468) | Azolla filiculoides | biome: Urban; feature: water surface; material: ditch water | place: Netherlands | collected 2014 ... | reverse complement strand
CATTTTCGATATGATCGGGATGATCATTTTCCACAAATCCAGCATGATCATTCCCCACAAAATCAGAATGATGATCATCTTCATGATGAGCAGTTGGGCCACCTTCAAAATCGGCTCAGCCATGACCAGAACGACCTGCAGCAAAACCCCCATCAACACGGCCATCAGAAGCGCGGCTACAATCAACACGAGCATCATCAACTCAGCCACCAGTAGCATCAAATCGGCCACCATCCACTCAGCCACCAGCAGTCTCAGCTCGGCCACCAACAGCCTCAACTCGGCCACCATCCGCTTAGCCATCAGGAGCCTCAACTCGACCACCATCAGCACGGGCATCAACAGAATCAACAACCTCCTGATTAGCAACACGATCAACGACCTCTTGATCAGCAACATAATCAGCATCACAATCATCAAAATAATCAACAAAGTAATCAGCAACACAATCAACATCTTTATGATCAGAAGTATAATTAGCAAGAGGATCAACAACCTTCTAATTAACGGGAGAATATGCAGCTGCATCGCGGCCATTGACAGCACGATCAACAACAGGAGAGGCGCGGTCAGCAGTAGGAGAAGCGCGGCCAACAGCAGGAGAAGCTCGATTTGCAGCAAGATGGCGGTGGCGGCAAAGCATTGGAGCAGAAGGAAACGCCATCACAGAGAAGAAGCAAGGACTCGGGAGGTGGAGCGAGTTCTTTTATAGCTGCAGACACGGTTTTGGAGCGCGCCAACTCTTCCCGCTTCTCCAATTCAGTTGAGGAACTAATTCCCCAACGTTATTCTTCACCAAATAATAATGTATTCACACCTATTTACTCTTCACCAAATAATAACCTATTCACACCTATTTACACAAGAAAAAGTGTAACTAATAAATCTCATGTGAACTTAAGTCATCCACATATAGGTTTCACACCAGAAGCATCACCTAATGTCAATATATTTTCTTCTCCACTCGACACTTACCCAACAAATGAAGATTTTGATGATCAGCCGCAACCAATCAAGCAAAAATTTCGTAATATTTACGAAATTATGGAAGCCACACGTCCATTCGAAGCACTCATGGCCGACTTCGGACCGGAGACTATTGACGAGATTGAAGATAACGAAGGTGATATTCCACTTGAGGACATAAATCTCACTCCAAAAGCAGCCCTTAATGGTCCCGAGAGTGAAATGTGGAAGTCGGCGATGCAAACGGAGATGGAGGCACTCATGCGCAATGGAACATGGACTTTAGTGCCACGACCAAAGAATCGCAATGTCATATCTAGTAAGTGGGTACTTACGAAGAAGAAGGATGCACATGGTGTAGTGACGAGATATAAAGCTCGTGTCGTCGCTCGTGGTTTTTCACAAATTCCTGGTGTGGATTTTAAAGAAACATTTGCGCCGACACTAAAAATGGTTCCATTACGAGTCATGCTTGCTTTTTCGGCCGGTTTTAATCTCGAACTTCACCACTTGGATATCGAAACCGCATTTTTACATGGTGACTTAAATGAAGAAATATTCATGCAACAACCGCCATTTTTTGAAGATTCAAAATTCCCAAAGTATGTGTGTAAGCTTCATAAGTCATTGTATGGTTTGAAACAATCTCCACGAATGTGGCACCACAAGCTCCATACATTTCTTATGTCTATTAATTTTCGGCGTCTTCAAGCCGAGCCAAATCTTTACATTCGTAAAGAAGGAAGTGACTATGTAATCATTGGTGTGTATGTGGATGATTTGCCAATTGCCTCTAACTCTACTACTTCAATGCGAAAGGCTATAAATCAACTCAAGGAGAAGTTTCCCGTCAAAGACCTAGGACCACTAGAGTATTGCCTTGGTATCAAGGTAACAAGGAATAGGACGGAAGGCACACTTACTATGTCGCAACGAAAGTTGGTCGAAGAAATTCTTCACAAGTTCGAGATGTCTGATTGCAAACCTATTGCAACACCAATGACCGTACCGTGCAAACTATCATCCAATGATAGTCCAAAGACCGTGGAAGAAGAGCAACTCATGAAAACACTTCCTTATCGACAAATCCTTGGAAGTATAAGGTATCTTGTGAGTTGTACACGTCCGGATTTGTCTTACTCAGCTGGTTTTCTTTCTAGATTTATGCAGAATCCCGGAGTAGCTCATTGGAATGCTTTAAAGCGAGTTCTTCGCTATCTACAATACACTAAAGACATCGGTCTCACATACAAGTCTTTCCAATCTAGGAATTCGTCCCAAATTAATGGTTGGCTCCAAACACCATTAGTCGGTTGGACGGATTCGGATTGGGGGGGGGATCTTGATACCTCCCGCTCAACATCTGGTATGGTTTTCACATTTGCCGATGGGGCAATTGCATGGAGAACCAAACGTCAAGTATCAGTGGCTCTTTCTAGCACCGAAGCGGAATATGTTGCGGCGGCATTAACGGCAAAAGAAGGATTGTGGATAAAGACGATCATTGAAGAGCTCGACATCATAAAGCTTAATGAAGTTAAAGTATTTTGCGACAATCAGTCATGTATTAAGCTAGCTATCAACCCAAAGATCACGGATCAAAATAAACATATAAGAGCGCGACATCATTTTATTCGAGAGTTGGTAGAAGCAAAAGAAATGTCTTTACATTACACATCTACTACGACAATGTGGGCGGATTTTTTGACGAAGCCAGTACCACAACAAAAACATTGGAATTGTTGTAATAAAATTGGTCTTAGCATTAGCAAGATCAATAAAGAAAAATAAACACTTTATTTTATGGGGGGGTGTTAGAATATAAAATAAAGTATAATATTAGGAATAAAAATAAAACATATTATGATAAATAAAGTAATAAATAATATTTCCCAAAATACCCCTCATTTATAAAAACGTTTTTGTAACCACCCTTTCCCTTATATATACACATTGTAACCACTATTCATATGATGTGAGAAATACAACTGTTGGTTCTTGATCTCTCTCTCTCTCTCTCCCTGTTATCTTCTTCCTATCTCTTGTGTTATTGCTTGATTTCTTACATGGTATCAGAGCAAAATTAGAGACATCAATCAAAACACAAAACATTTTGTTCTTGGATTGATCCGGACGATCTAAGCAAGATGGAGTTCGAAGAAGAATCAGAAAATCTATCCACATCCACATCAAACAATGACCATCCTCCAAATAGATCTAGTATGGTAAGAAAATATGTAGTTGAGAAACTAACTACTCACAATTACAGGATGTGGAAGACACGAATGGAGTTGATAATGGAACGTAATAATCTAAAAGATATAATAGATGGTTCCATGAAAATGCCTGAACAAGAACCTGGGAGGAGCATGTGGAAAAGCAAAGACCTCGATGCTAGAATGGAGATAATAATGCACTTGAGTGACGAGCAAGTCGATTATGTTCGAAACTTACAAACAACAAACGAGATGTGGGAGTATTTGCGAAAGATTCATCAACCATCTGACGGAACAACTAAATTTTTTTCATTCAGATCATTAATGAATTTACAGATGAAAGAAGGCGAACAAATCGACACATTTATAATGAAGTGGCAAAAGCAATTAGATACAGCCATCTCTTCAGGCAATAATATCGATGAAATGTCCAAATGTGAGATTTTAATGGGAGCGCTACCAGAATCATGGATGACTTTTGTAAGTATTCATAGTGAAGATAAAAATCTAAATTTACAAAATTTAGTAGCAAAGTTAAAGCAGGATGAACTACGAAGGAAAAGAACGAGTTCACAACACGAGGCTAGCCACATGGCCATGGCAGCCTCAATGAGAAATAATCGAGGCAACTTTGGGAAGCAGAAATTTCAACGATTTCCAAATAACCAGAAGTTTCAACAGAAGAACAAATCAAATGGAATGGGAGGCTTGACGATATCTACAATCACATGTAGGTATTGTAATAAACAAGGTCATATTGAAAAAGATTGTAGAAAGAAGCAATTTGATCTTAAAAGGAAAGGAAAGAAGTCTTACCCTCAAATTCATAGTGCATCAATTCAAAATGATAATGTGAACTATTGTGAAGAAGATGAAGAGAATAATTTTATACAAGCTTTTACAAGTGATGCAAATGAAAGTCAAGTGAATCAAAAGAAAGGCAATGACAACCTTTGGTTCTTCGACACTGGGGCGACACATCACTTAACAAATAACAGAAATCTTCTACATAACTACTGCCCCCTTCCACAAGCACTCCAAGTTACATTCGGCGACCATGGCACAAAAGTCGCGATTGGCAAAGGGGAAGTACACCTGTCTCTAAACAAATCAAAGACGGTAAGCATTCCAAATGTTTATTATGTTCCAGGTGTAATGAGAAACCTAATATCCGTAAGTGAAGCAACAAAAAATGGAACAAGTATACAATTCAATAATGATTTTGCGGTTATTTCTCATGAATTACCTACTGGTGAGATGTTAAGAGTGACTTGCCCCAAATCTGGAAGACTCTACCCTTTACAAATGATGGATAAAACTCCTATACAAGCCCTCTTTGCGTCAGGCGCGTCACATATTGACCCTACAATGCTTTGGCATCATCGACTCGGGCATCTCAACCCAAAGGCGATGAAGACTGGTCAAGTTCATAAATTATTCGAAGGAATTCCAACAAAGTCATTTAGCTATATATCTATATGCGAGGGATGCATCTACGGCAAGCAATGTCGACAAAAGTTTCCAATAAGCAAACAGAAAAGGACGGAAAGACCACTACAACTCATTCATTCTGACTTATGTGGACCTATGCAATCTGTATCAATAGATGGTAACAAGTATTTTATTACATTCATAGATGACTACACAAGATTTACAATCTTATACTTTCTGAAGAAAAAATCTGGAGCATACAATGCATTCACAAATTATAAAGCATTTGTAGAAAACCAGTGTCAACATAAGATTTCGACTATACGTACTGACAATGGAGGGGAATATTTTAGTGATGAATGGAACAGTTTTTGTAAGGAATATGGAATAAGACATGAACATACTGTACCATATAACCCGCAACAGAATGGTGTAGCTGAACGAAAGAATCGAACGCTCCTAGATGCAAGTCGAAGTATGCTTCAAGCAGCTGGATTGCCTCTTCAATTTTGGGAAGAAGCGGTTGCAACTGCCTGTTACCTGCAAAATCGTTCCCCACATAAGATATTGGGTCTTCAAACACCATATTCACTCTGGTTTAAGCATAAACCTAACCTTAGTCACCTCCGAGTGTTCGGTTCAATCGCATACAGTCATATACCTGTAGATAAACGGAAAAAGTTAGATACACACTAGGAAATGCCTTTTTATTGGATATGGTGAAGCTTCAGGAGTTAAAGCATATAAGCTATTCGATCCTCATACACAAAAGTGTTTCTATAGTCGATCAGTTATCTTCGATGAGATTAGTTTACTTCAACAACAAAAACATCATGAGGTACGCGATTTTAAACACAATTTAAGGATTAATGATCTAATTACTCGAAATGTTTCACAAATAGAAAATTACGGTGGTCCGATGACAAGGAGTTTCGGGAAGCAGTTTCAAAATCAGAAACATACAGATGTTCGAGCAGAAGACGAGGAGGAAGGAGTAACGCATTATTTGTACACTAATCCGACCTACCCTAAGAAGAAAGGATTAAGATCACCATACAAAGAAGATTTACACGATCACATAGGAAATGAAGACATACACGACATGCAGGCTAGAGATGATGAAAAGAAAGATCATACAAATCGCAAAACTTATAAAGATATGTTGGTGAAAGATTTAGAAAAGGTGCCTAACAAAGATGGAAGTCGATGGCGAAGAAAGAATCCTGAAAGCAGACAGAATGAAGAAGTCGAATTCAGTCAGTGCTCCCCTGCATCAACATTTCTCATGAATCCACATGAGAGTGGTCATTTTCAACATGATAGGCATGTCAATGATACTCCACAAATTCAGCATTCCCCACAAAATCACAATGACGATCAGCTTCATGATGAGCAGGTAGGCCATCCTCAAAATCGGCTCGGGCATGACCAAAACGACCTGCAGCACGACCCCCATCAAATCGGCCACCACCAGCTCGGCCACCATCAAATCGGCCACCAACAACATCAAATTGGCCACCACCAGCTCGGCCACCAACAACATCAAATCGGTCACCATCCGGTCAGCCACCAACAACCTCAGCTTGGCCACCAGCAGCATCAAATCGGCCACCATCCGCTCAGCCATCAGGAGCCTCAACTCAGCCACCATCAGCACGGCCATCGGCAGCACGATCAGTAGCAGGAGAGGCGCGGACAGCAGCAGGAGAAGCGCGGCCAACAGCAGGAGATGCTCGATTTGCAGCAAAATGGCGATGGTGAGAAAGCATTGGAGCAGACGGAAACGCCATCACAGAGAAGAAGCAAGGACTCGAGAGGTGGAGCGAGTCCTTATGTAGCTGCAGACACGGCTTTGGAGCACGCCAACTCTTCCCGCTTTTCCAATTCAGTTGAGCATCTAGTTGCTCAACGTCATTCTTTAACACCCTCTAACCTATTCACACCTATTCAATTCATACCTTTAACCACAAGCCAAAGTCTATCTGATAGTTCTCAACAAACTTTAACTCACCCACATATAGGTTCCACACCACATGCATCACCTAATGTCAATACAATTTCTTCTCCACTCGACACTTACCCGACAAATGAAGATTTCGATGATCAACCTCAACCAATCAAGCAAAAATTTCGTAATATTTACGAAATTATGGAAGCCACACGTCCATTCGAAGCACTCATGGCCGACTTCGGACCGGAGACTATTGACGAGATTGAAGATAACGAAGGTGATATTCCACTTGAGGACATAAATCTCACTCCAAAAGCAGCCCTTAATGGTCCCGAGAGTGAAATGTGGAAGTCGGCGATGCAAACGGAGATGGAGGCACTCATGCGCAATGGAACATGGACTTTAGTGCCACGACCAAAGAATCGCAATGTCATATCTAGTAAGTGGGTACTTACGAAGAAGAAGGATGCACATGGTGTAGTGACGAGATATAAAGCTCGTGTCGTCGCTCGTGGTTTTTCACAAATTCCTGGTGTGGATTTTAAAGAAACATTTGCGCCGACACTAAAAATGGTTCCATTACGAGTCATGCTTGCTTTTTCGGCCGGTTTTAATCTCGAACTTCACCACTTGGATATCGAAACCGCATTTTTACATGGTGACTTAAATGAAGAAATATTCATGCAACAACCGCCATTTTTTGAAGATTCAAAATTCCCAAAGTATGTGTGTAAGCTTCATAAGTCATTGTATGGTTTGAAACAATCTCCACGAATGTGGCACCACAAGCTCCATACATTTCTTATGTCTATTAATTTTCGGCGTCTTCAAGCCGAGCCAAATCTTTACATTCGTAAAGAAGGAAGTGACTATGTAATCATTGGTGTGTATGTGGATGATTTGCCAATTGCCTCTAACTCTACTACTTCAATGCGAAAGGCTATAAATCAACTCAAGGAGAAGTTTCCCGTCAAAGACCTAGGACCACTAGAGTATTGCCTTGGTATCAAGGTAACAAGGAATAGGACGGAAGGCACACTTACTATGTCGCAACGAAAGTTGGTCGAAGAAATTCTTCACAAGTTCGAGATGTCTGATTGCAAACCTATTGCAACACCAATGACCGTACCGTGCAAACTATCATCCAATGATAGTCCAAAGACCGTGGAAGAAGAGCAACTCATGAAAACACTTCCTTATCGACAAATCCTTGGAAGTATAAGGTATCTTGTGAGTTGTACACGTCCGGATTTGTCTTACTCAGCTGGTTTTCTTTCTAGATTTATGCAGAATCCCGGAGTAGCTCATTGGAATGCTTTAAAGCGAGTTCTTCGCTATCTACAATACACTAAAGACATCGGTCTCACATACAAGTCTTTCCAATCTAGGAATTCGTCCCAAATTAATGGTTGGCTCCAAACACCATTAGTCGGTTGGACGGATTCGGATTGGGGGGGGGATCTTGATACCTCCCGCTCAACATCTGGTATGGTTTTCACATTTGCCGATGGGGCAATTGCATGGAGAACCAAACGTCAAGTATCAGTGGCTCTTTCTAGCACCGAAGCGGAATATGTTGCGGCGGCATTAACGGCAAAAGAAGGATTGTGGATAAAGACGATCATTGAAGAGCTCGACATCATAAAGCTTAATGAAGTTAAAGTATTTTGCGACAATCAGTCATGTATTAAGCTAGCTATCAACCCAAAGATCACGGATCAAAATAAACATATAAGAGCGCGACATCATTTTATTCGAGAGTTGGTAGAAGCAAAAGAAATGTCTTTACATTACACATCTACTACGACAATGTGGGCGGATTTTTTGACGAAGCCAGTACCACAACAAAAACATTGGAATTGTTGTAATAAAATTGGTCTTAGCATTAGCAAGATCAATAAAGAAAAATAAACACTTTATTTTATGGGGGGGTGTTAGAATATAAAATAAAGTATAATATTAGGAATAAAAATAAAACATATTATGATAAATAAAGTAATAAATAATATTTCCCAAAATACCCCTCATTTATAAAAACGTTTTTGTAACCACCCTTTCCCTTATATATACACATTGTAACCACTATTCATATGATGTGAGAAATACAACTGTTGGTTCTTGATCTCTCTCTCTCTCTCTCCCTGTTATCTTCTTCCTATCTCTTGTGTTATTGCTTGATTTCTTACATGGTATCAGAGCAAAATTAGAGACATCAATCAAAACACAAAACATTTTGTTCTTGGATTGATCCGGACGATCTAAGCAAGATGGAGTTCGAAGAAGAATCAGAAAATCTATCCACATCCACATCAAACAATGACCATCCTCCAAATAGATCTAGTATGGTAAGAAAATATGTAGTTGAGAAACTAACTACTCACAATTACAGGATGTGGAAGACACGAATGGAGTTGATAATGGAACGTAATAATCTAAAAGATATAATAGATGGTTCCATGAAAATGCCTGAACAAGAACCTGGGAGGAGCATGTGGAAAAGCAAAGACCTCGATGCTAGAATGGAGATAATAATGCACTTGAGTGACGAGCAAGTCGATTATGTTCGAAACTTACAAACAACAAACGAGATGTGGGAGTATTTGCGAAAGATTCATCAACCATCTGACGGAACAACTAAATTTTTTTCATTCAGATCATTAATGAATTTACAGATGAAAGAAGGCGAACAAATCGACACATTTATAATGAAGTGGCAAAAGCAATTAGATACAGCCATCTCTTCAGGCAATAATATCGATGAAATGTCCAAATGTGAGATTTTAATGGGAGCGCTACCAGAATCATGGATGACTTTTGTAAGTATTCATAGTGAAGATAAAAATCTAAATTTACAAAATTTAGTAGCAAAGTTAAAGCAGGATGAACTACGAAGGAAAAGAACGAGTTCACAACACGAGGCTAGCCACATGGCCATGGCAGCCTCAATGAGAAATAATCGAGGCAACTTTGGGAAGCAGAAATTTCAACGATTTCCAAATAACCAGAAGTTTCAACAGAAGAACAAATCAAATGGAATGGGAGGCTTGACGATATCTACAATCACATGTAGGTATTGTAATAAACAAGGTCATATTGAAAAAGATTGTAGAAAGAAGCAATTTGATCTTAAAAGGAAAGGAAAGAAGTCTTACCCTCAAATTCATAGTGCATCAATTCAAAATGATAATGTGAACTATTGTGAAGAAGATGAAGAGAATAATTTTATACAAGCTTTTACAAGTGATGCAAATGAAAGTCAAGTGAATCAAAAGAAAGGCAATGACAACCTTTGGTTCTTCGACACTGGGGCGACACATCACTTAACAAATAACAGAAATCTTCTACATAACTACTGCCCCCTTCCACAAGCACTCCAAGTTACATTCGGCGACCATGGCACAAAAGTCGCGATTGGCAAAGGGGAAGTACACCTGTCTCTAAACAAATCAAAGACGGTAAGCATTCCAAATGTTTATTATGTTCCAGGTGTAATGAGAAACCTAATATCCGTAAGTGAAGCAACAAAAAATGGAACAAGTATACAATTCAATAATGATTTTGCGGTTATTTCTCATGAATTACCTACTGGTGAGATGTTAAGAGTGACTTGCCCCAAATCTGGAAGACTCTACCCTTTACAAATGATGGATAAAACTCCTATACAAGCCCTCTTTGCGTCAGGCGCGTCACATATTGACCCTACAATGCTTTGGCATCATCGACTCGGGCATCTCAACCCAAAGGCGATGAAGACTGGTCAAGTTCATAAATTATTCGAAGGAATTCCAACAAAGTCATTTAGCTATATATCTATATGCGAGGGATGCATCTACGGCAAGCAATGTCGACAAAAGTTTCCAATAAGCAAACAGAAAAGGACGGAAAGACCACTACAACTCATTCATTCTGACTTATGTGGACCTATGCAATCTGTATCAATAGATGGTAACAAGTATTTTATTTCATTTATAGATGACTTCACAAGATTCACAGTCTTATATTTTCTTAAGAAGAAATCTGGAGCATACAATGCATTTACAAGTTACAAAGCATATGTAGAAAACCAATGTCAACTTAAGATCTCAACTATTCGTACCGACAATGGAGGGGAGTATTTCAGTGATGAATGGAAGAGTTTTTGTGAAGAAAATGGAATAAGGCATGAGCATACTGTACCATACAACCCACAACAGAATGGAGTGGCTGAGCGCAAGAATCGAACCCTCCTAGATGCATGTCGAAGTATGATTCAAGTAGCCGGATTGCCTCTTCGATTTTGGCAAGAAGCAGTTGCGACTGCATGTTACCTGCAAAATCGATCACCACATAAGATACTTGGTCTTCAAACACCATATTCACTTTGGTTTAAGCATAAACCTAACCTTGGTCATCTCCGAGTGTTTGGTTCGATCGCTTACAGTCATGTACCTGCAGACAAAAGGAAGAAATTAGATCCTCACACAAGAAAATGCATTTTTACTGGATATGGTGAATCTTCTGGAGTTAAAGCATACAAGTTATTTGATCCTCATACACGAAAGTTTTTCTATAGCCGATCAGTCATCTTTGATGAGATTAGTGTACTTGAGCAACAAAAACAACATGAGGTACGCGACTTTAAACAAAATTTAAGGATTAATGATCTAATTACTCCAAATGTTTCCCAAATAGAAAATTATGGTGGTCCAGTCACAAGGAGTGTCTCAGAGCAGTTTCAACATCGCAAACACGTAGATGTTCTAGCAGAAGATTAGGATGTAGGAGTAACTCATTACCTATACAACATTCCGACCTACCCTCATAAACAAGGATTCAAATCACCGTGCAAGGATCATTGATGCGAGAAAATAGAGAATGAAGACGTACACGAGATGCAGTATCAAGATTTTGAAAAGAAAGATTGGTCACCGAAGTCTTATCAAAATCGCAAAAGTTATAGAGACATACTAGTGAAAGATTTAGAACAGGTACCTAATAGAAAAGAAAGTAAAGTAGATGGCGAATGAAAAATCCTGAAAGGCGAAAGAATAAAGAGGTCGAATTAATCCCCGTATCAACATTTATTATAAAGCCGTATAAAGACGAACATCCTCAACATAATCACCATGATCCTCCACAAGGTCAACAACCTTTCGATCATCTACATGATCAACACCTCGGCCATAACCA
>ERZ1034385.238-NODE-238-length-12071-cov-3.675849_pt1 | contig 12071 bp, 4 predicted proteins | sample MGYA00520612_ERZ1034385 | MGnify/ENA primary metagenome ERZ1034385 (study PRJEB33736, sample SAMEA104288468) | Azolla filiculoides | biome: Urban; feature: water surface; material: ditch water | place: Netherlands | collected 2014 ... | reverse complement strand
TTGATGATACTTCTCAATATAGTCACTCATCCCCCATTTATCTTCGTGTTCATAACTGTAACTTCTCTCTCTCTCTCTCTCTCTCTCTCTTCCTCTCACACACTCTCACGCTGTCGTGAAGAAAACCGTCCCCAGGCGCAAACCGTGTGTAGCGTGCGTAAACCGGCCCTTACACGTGGGCACACTTTTGTTGTATAATAAATAGATAGGTACAAGCCGGCTGAGATAGGATCCTAGGTAGTACGCATTCAATAGGGGGAGAATCAAAGTGTATCTCTGTCTGAAAGGACAGAATTAATGCGATGTAACGGGGAATAACGGCCTCCCTCCTTGGGCTATAAAAGAGAGGGAGAGCAAGGAAGAAGGTATCGCGCGTTAGTGAGGACGAAGTGCTGCCGGACTGGGACCGAGCCCTTCTCTTCTGCTATTTCTCCATAGTCGTTTTCCTGCGCAGGTCTTCGGGAGGCTGACTCTGCTCCGTGGAACGCCCGTGTGCTTCCGGCAGAGTCTCCATCTCGCTCTCCTGTCTGTGTGTGCGTGCGAGTGAGCAGGCGTCGGCATTCGCTGTGTCGGCCTGTCAGCTGTAACCGTGTTTACATATATATATATACATACATTAGCGTTCGTGTACTCTGTCTTCTGATCGTCTCGTGTTTGCTGTGTTGCCGGCTGTGTTCTCTGCGCCCTTCCGTGCCGTTGCGTGTGCGAGCGCGTTTCTCCTTCTTTCTCTCTCTCCCCTCTCCTCATCTATTTCAAATTGTCTAGAACTTCGACATGTCATCAAACTTACTTAATGTCCAGTGTTCACATCCAACTTGGACAAATTGTCCAATTCTAACAAAACATCCTCTAACATGGACGAATAGATCTCAATGATTCTTGCAAACTTAGGCAATATCCTCACAACCTCAGTGATTTACCATCGAGTCATCACTCATGGTTCAAAATCCTCAATTTCCATCTCATTGGTTACACATACTCTCATACTTCCATGACATGTTTGGTGAACCCAACATAAACAAGGTGGCAAGGAGAGATGGTGTTGATAAGCCAACAAATTATTGAAATTACAAGAATGATGGTGGTTGTGGGCGAAATTCCTCAAAAGATGCAGCTAGCCTAGGTACCCTCATTACATGCCACTTTCATAATACTTCAATAAGAGAGCACCCCTTCTCCCAAAGTTATGGGGTTGTTTTGATGAGTTCTTTGAACATTATTTTCTCACGCACCTTAGTACTCCCTACATTTTCATCTCTGTCCTTTTGGCCTATGGTTTGTTTGTGTAAATTTTGAATCTCCCCTCAATTCCAAAAAGTATCCTTGAGAGCTCAAACCTTGCAAAATGCATGGGTACCAATCATCCATTCATACACATGGTTCAAAAGTTGACACTTCTATGTACCCATCAAACGTACATTGACTAAATGCAGAAACCCTAATATTGGTTGGAGATCATGCTTTTCAGTGTTCACAATATTATTTATTATTCATGTTAGCATCCTCACTTCTAATACCTCTACGTGTTGTCACCCATGCCCTTCCTTGATTGTCGGAACATTCCCCCCTTGACACTTGAGAAAACTTCTTTCAAGGTCTAGTACCTTTAGCAAAAATCACTTGAGGCCTCAAATGTTTGCAATGCCATGAAGCTCGAACAATGAGCTATTACAATCTCTTTGAAGAATGCTTTTCGAAGCCAACCTATTGGTTGTCATTGCTCTATCTATTCATTCCACGAAGTGATTGTTTAAGCATTCTAGCATATGATTTGGGTTGCTTCCCTATGTAAGATTGTTTCTATGAAGTGAGAACAATACTGCTATATTGCTTGTTGGTCACCTACTTAAATTATCCCACCCCCCCACACACACACACAGATTCAGAGACAAATTTGAGTCAAAGCAAGGTGCATTTCCTCATTCATTATTTATGTACACAGATTTTTATTTACAAGAGGCGCCTCGCCTACCAACACATTTGAGACATATATAAGCATATATTTAGTAGAGCTTATACATATATGTGGGGAGCAAAATTGTAGGACTCGAGATGAGCCCCCAAAAAATGTAGAAGAAAGATGATGCGGTTAGTTCCGTCACTTTCCAATACTGAAGGCGGGCGGGCGGGCAGCAATTAGAAAAAGCCTCTGCCTGTGTGTTGTTTTGTTTATGTGTCAACATATATTGCATTCTTGCTTTATTTATCATCCTTCTTTTCTGAAGGGGACTCCATTAGATAGATAAATCAGCAGAGACTTTATGATGAAACGATGCTATTAGAGTCCGTGCATCATCCAAGAGGACCCATATATTCAGATTTCCGGACATGCCATTGCATTCTTCAAGCACCTCTTCCATGCACACGCAGTTGTCCATGATCACCCTTCGTTTCTGCCTGATTGCAGCAGCTATGACATAAAGGAGTAGATCATTAGTGGGTGGGGCTTTCCCCCGACCTCGCCTGCAGGAAATCTTCACTTTATCAAGCCTCACTGCAGTTCGATCTGCCCAGAGAGTCTCCCAGAAGGATACTGCTTGCTCACAAGACAGCTCTCTCCTCATGAGGACCACTACCATTCTGTAGATGAAATGGCAGTCAACAGCACCAATCTTCTCAAAATGCTTGTAAAGCTGCGGATCACTGTGCTTCACGATTCGGGAAACTGTTTGCAATTGCTGCTTAATACCCTCTTCATCCATCCTGAAGTTGTGCCGAGCAGCATGCATAAATGATGCAAAGCACCAGAAGGCTTGATAATCTTCATCCAAGTGGGCGACGAATGGTGATAGAATGTCACTCATTCCTTGGCAGTATCCAATCTCAGGATCATATAGTGCATATACTTCCAGTATGGACACCAATCTTGCAGCGTGATGTTGCAAGGATGGCTCTAATATATTATCCCTCAAGCCCACCTCCGTAGCTAGTTGATTGGCTACTCCTTTTGATATGTTTGCTTGAGAAGAAGAGAGTTGAACCCAGTCAGCATTTATGCGCACTGCATCCAGCCTCATAATTCGCTGCCAATTGATAAATTCTTGCTTCGCCTTGGCATCCATTTCGACCAAACCTGACTTGGTTCCCTGAAATGCCACCAATCTGTCTGCTTCCATTCCTTCAGGTGGGATTACATCTTCAGAGGCCATCTTTCTCTGGGATGAGATACTCTCGCGTACGACTTTACATCTCCATTTCAAATCCTCGTACACTTGGCTACAAACGAACAGACGAAGAAACAAATCTGGAGTGTGAATCGTGCAGGTTTGCATTTTTCTAATTTCCTTTTAACTATATTATTACCTTCTCAGAAGTCTTTCTTCCTCCCTTTCCTTCTGTGTGCTTTCCAATCCGTAGCTGCAAAACAAAACAAATTGGATGAGACAGAGAGACTCATCAACCCAGAAACAGAAAAGATTTCAGTGTGAGAGAAATTCCATACAAGTTCAATAGGAAAGGCCAGACTTCAGCCCGGATGCTGGCTTCCACACCCTGCTCAAATAAAGAAGATATAAGCTGGCTGCAATTCACTATTATCAGACCTTTAGTCTGAATCAAAACAAATAGAATATGTACGTACCCCATGGCGAACCCTTTGCAAAATTTTGTCAGCATTGCGTAATCGCCCTGTTTCTTTGTCAAATGCATTCTTCCATTGCTTTGGTGTGAGGGGGAGGCAGTTCTTCTTACCATGCTTAGGCTGGTGCCTATCATATTAACAAAAGAAAGATAAATTCTATCATAACCTTAACAAACTCATCAAATAAAGCCACATACATTTAGTATAAAGTAAAAGGTTTTTCCTCTAATATCTTCTCTAAGAAAACAAACTAGGCTTTTGTTTTCAGAACATACATCGACTGTTGAACAAGAGTTGCTGCACAGACATAATTCTGTCACTACAAATGAAATACATGGACAAAGCTTTTCTTTTTACAACAGATATACAACTATTTGACAATTTGCATACGTAGACACAAACGGTAAAACAAACACCTTCTCCTTTCAGAATAAGAAGCATAACTGTTCACAAGGACTCGCAACCACAAACAGACAGAGTTATTTACGTATAATACCTATTTGACAATATTTACGTATAGCTATTTGACAATTAGAAAGCATACATAGGCACAAAGGGAATGCAAATTGCTTTTATGTTCAGACTAAGAAATGCACTGTGAAAGAAATTTCAAGCACAAACAGACACAGCTTTTCTTTCACAATATATATAGCATACATAGACACAAACGGGAATACAAAAATAACTGTTAAAGAATTCTTAATCACAAACAGATATGAGAGAATTGTAAAAGGCATTTGAGTTCAGGAGATGATAATTAGCTATTTGAGAATTTATAAGCACGAAGTCACATACAAAAAGGAAAGAATTATGCAAGCAATCCCCCATGTATATTAATATAGCTCGCAAGAAGAAAGAGATAAGAAGAAGATATTTCTTTCACAAGTGTACACAAATACCTAAAACACCAGAAACCTTCCTTTCCCGTTGCAAAAAACACATAGGTTTGATCAGAAAACCTCAATTAGAACTGTTCAGATCCTTGGAGAATGTCAATGCGCCACGAAAATTTACAGAAGACAGGTAAAAACCCGAATAAAAACCCCTCTTAGAACATCGAAAGGAGATGGAGAATACAAAACCAAGAAAGAGGAGGTTTCTTAAATCAAAAGAAGATTCTGTAGGCTACTTACTTTCTACCGGTTAGGGATAAAATGCTGATTGTCATTGCCAGAAGCTTCACCTACAAGCCTGTTGCAGAAAAGTTGACATGAAGACTTCCACAATTCCGCATAGCTCTAAAAGAAACAGACGAAAGGGGCAAACGTCTCCTTTCACAGAATAAAAATACCTCGATGATGGAAACGCCTCCTTCCGCAGTAAATTAATACCTCCCAGGCAGTCTAGGAAGGAAGCTCTGTGCCAAACGGCAATGGTTTCTCCTCCTCAGAACAGAACTGTAAGAGTTACAGAAACGTTGACATGAAGACTTCCACAATTCCGCATAGCTCTAAAAGAAATAGAAGAAAGAGGGAAACGCCTCCTTCCGCAGTAAATTATTACCTTCCAGGTAGCGTAGGAACGACGATCAATACCAAACGGCAATGGATTCTCCTCCTCAGACCAGAACTGTAAGAATTGCAGAAACGTTAGATACAAAGACGTCCACAAAATTTTGCATAGCTCTAAAAGAAACAGAAGAAAGGGAGGAGAGGGGGAAACGCCTCCTTCCAAAGTATAATCATACCTCCCACGAAGCGTAAGAACGAAGCAGTGAACCAAACGGCAATGGATTCTCCTCCTCGGAGCAAGAAGGAGAAAATTCAGGTGGAAGAAGGAGCTAAGGATTAGAATGGACTGGGAGGAGATGGATGCAGAAGGAGGAAAAGAAGAGTGTGAGTGAGCTGGGTAATGAAAGGAGAAGAAAGATGGAGGGGGCAGAAGAAAGGAATGGCGAGCTCCACCAACAAACCCTAAAAATTCAAGGAGCAGGGAATGATGGAAATGGCAGCTCAAAGAAGCAGGAGAAGTGAAGCTTGTTTCTTATATGTGCAGACTGTGATTGTCTGTGTGTGTACGTGTGCGTGTGTGTTAGAGAGAGAGAGAGAGAGAGCTTCAAAATTTTAAAGTCTATTTACACAGGACGCTGCCCCCTCTCGTATCTATCGTATGTATGTAACACATCCATCCCTTCAAACTTTTAAAGTCTATTTACACCGGGATGCTACCCCTTCTCGTCTCGTATGTTGTATGTAAAAAACTATGGGGCCGGCCGATAGACACATCAAGTGACACAAGAGCCCATCGTGACCTCGAGAGTGAAGAGAAGGCTTCTTCGTTCTACCGTTTCTCTACAATGTAGGTGTTTTCCCTTCTTCGCAATTGAACATCTCGAAGAAAGAAAACGTTGATCTTCTACAGAAGCAAGTTTCGGCATAAAGAACTCCAAATCAAACAGTTCAAGCTTGTGATGTACCTCAACAACACCCAGTCTCTGGCGAGCCATATCCTTGTGGAAATATGTGTGTGTGCAACATTCGAAAACGTATGCATGCTTTCTATTTTACACCACTAGGACATGATCCATGTATTGCTTTTTTTGTTCATCTTCTACATTGGGGGGCAATTTGGCTCAGAGTTTGTGTTGCAATAGGATTCAAGGGATCAAGAAACCCATCAAATGTGGAGAAAGAGAATGTATTGCTTTTGAGGGTTGATGCCAAAACTATCTCCATGGTTTGTGTCTATCGGCCGGCCCCATAGTTTTTTTACATACAAGTTACAACATACGAGACGAGAAGGGGTAGCATCCCGGTGTAAATAGACTTTAAAAGTTTGAAGGGATGGATGTGTTACATACATACGATAGATACGAGAGGGGGCAGCGTCCTGTGTAAATAGACTTTAAAATTTTGAAGCTCTCTCTCTCTCTCTCTCTAACACACACGCACACGTACACACACAGACAATCACAGTCTGCACATATAAGAAACAAGCTTCACTTCTCCTGCTTCTTTGAGCTGCCATTTCCATCATTCCCTGCTCCTTGAATTTTTAGGGTTTGTTGGTGGAGCTCGCCATTCCTTTCTTCTGCCCCCTCCATCTTTCTTCTCCTTTCATTACCCAGCTCACTCACACTCTTCTTTTCCTCCTTCTGCATCCATCTCCTCCCAGTCCATTCTAATCCTTAGCTCCTTCTTCCACCTGAATTTTCTCCTTCTTGCTCCGAGGAGGAGAATCCATTGCCGTTTGGTTCACTGCTTCGTTCTTACGCTTCGTGGGAGGTATGATTATACTTTGGAAGGAGGCGTTTCCCCCTCTCCTCCCTTTCTTCTGTTTCTTTTAGAGCTATGCAAAATTTTGTGGACGTCTTTGTATCTAACGTTTCTGCAATTCTTACAGTTCTGGTCTGAGGAGGAGAATCCATTGCCGTTTGGTATTGATCGTCGTTCCTACGCTACCTGGAAGGTAATAATTTACTGCGGAAGGAGGCGTTTCCCTCTTTCTTCTATTTCTTTTAGAGCTATGCGGAATTGTGGAAGTCTTCATGTCAACGTTTCTGTAACTCTTACAGTTCTGTTCTGAGGAGGAGAAACCATTGCCGTTTGGCACAGAGCTTCCTTCCTAGACTGCCTGGGAGGTATTAATTTACTGCGGAAGGAGGCGTTTCCATCATCGAGGTATTTTTATTCTGTGAAAGGAGACGTTTGCCCCTTTCGTCTGTTTCTTTTAGAGCTATGCGGAATTGTGGAAGTCTTCATGTCAACTTTTCTGCAACAGGCTTGTAGGTGAAGCTTCTGGCAATGACAATCAGCATTTTATCCCTAACCGGTAGAAAGTAAGTAGCCTACAGAATCTTCTTTTGATTTAAGAAACCTCCTCTTTCTTGGTTTTGTATTCTCCATCTCCTTTCGATGTTCTAAGAGGGGTTTTTATTCGGGTTTTTACCTGTCTTCTGTAAATTTTCGTGGCGCATTGACATTCTCCAAGGATCTGAACAGTTCTAATTGAGGTTTTCTGATCAAACCTATGTGTTTTTTGCAACGGGAAAGGAAGGTTTCTGGTGTTTTAGGTATTTGTGTACACTTGTGAAAGAAATATCTTCTTCTTATCTCTTTCTTCTTGCGAGCTATATTAATATACATGGGGGATTGCTTGCATAATTCTTTCCTTTTTGTATGTGACTTCGTGCTTATAAATTCTCAAATAGCTAATTATCATCTCCTGAACTCAAATGCCTTTTACAATTCTCTCATATCTGTTTGTGATTAAGAATTCTTTAACAGTTATTTTTGTATTCCCGTTTGTGTCTATGTATGCTATATATATTGTGAAAGAAAAGCTGTGTCTGTTTGTGCTTGAAATTTCTTTCACAGTGCATTTCTTAGTCTGAACATAAAAGCAATTTGCATTCCCTTTGTGCCTATGTATGCTTTCTAATTGTCAAATAGCTATACGTAAATATTGTCAAATAGGTATTATACGTAAATAACTCTGTCTGTTTGTGGTTGCGAGTCCTTGTGAACAGTTATGCTTCTTATTCTGAAAGGAGAAGGTGTTTGTTTTACCGTTTGTGTCTACGTATGCAAATTGTCAAATAGTTGTATATCTGTTGTAAAAAGAAAAGCTTTGTCCATGTATTTCATTTGTAGTGACAGAATTATGTCTGTGCAGCAACTCTTGTTCAACAGTCGATGTATGTTCTGAAAACAAAAGCCTAGTTTGTTTTCTTAGAGAAGATATTAGAGGAAAAACCTTTTACTTTATACTAAATGTATGTGGCTTTATTTGATGAGTTTGTTAAGGTTATGATAGAATTTATCTTTCTTTTGTTAATATGATAGGCACCAGCCTAAGCATGGTAAGAAGAACTGCCTCCCCCTCACACCAAAGCAATGGAAGAATGCATTTGACAAAGAAACAGGGCGATTACGCAATGCTGACAAAATTTTGCAAAGGGTTCGCCATGGGGTACGTACATATTCTATTTGTTTTGATTCAGACTAAAGGTCTGATAATAGTGAATTGCAGCCAGCTTATATCTTCTTTATTTGAGCAGGGTGTGGAAGCCAGCATCCGGGCTGAAGTCTGGCCTTTCCTATTGAACTTGTATGGAATTTCTCTCACACTGAAATCTTTTCTGTTTCTGGGTTGATGAGTCTCTCTGTCTCATCCAATTTGTTTTGTTTTGCAGCTACGGATTGGAAAGCACACAGAAGGAAAGGGAGGAAGAAAGACTTCTGAGAAGGTAATAATATAGTTAAAAGGAAATTAGAAAAATGCAAACCTGCACGATTCACACTCCAGATTTGTTTCTTCGTCTGTTCGTTTGTAGCCAAGTGTACGAGGATTTGAAATGGAGATGTAAAGTCGTACGCGAGAGTATCTCATCCCAGAGAAAGATGGCCTCTGAAGATGTAATCCCACCTGAAGGAATGGAAGCAGACAGATTGGTGGCATTTCAGGGAACCAAGTCAGGTTTGGTCGAAATGGATGCCAAGGCGAAGCAAGAATTTATCAATTGGCAGCGAATTATGAGGCTGGATGCAGTGCGCATAAATGCTGACTGGGTTCAACTCTCTTCTTCTCAAGCAAACATATCAAAAGGAGTAGCCAATCAACTAGCTACGGAGGTGGGCTTGAGGGATAATATATTAGAGCCATCCTTGCAACATCACGCTGCAAGATTGGTGTCCATACTGGAAGTATATGCACTATATGATCCTGAGATTGGATACTGCCAAGGAATGAGTGACATTCTATCACCATTCGTCGCCCACTTGGATGAAGATTATCAAGCCTTCTGGTGCTTTGCATCATTTATGCATGCTGCTCGGCACAACTTCAGGATGGATGAAGAGGGTATTAAGCAGCAATTGCAAACAGTTTCCCGAATCGTGAAGCACAGTGATCCGCAGCTTTACAAGCATTTTGAGAAGATTGGTGCTGTTGACTGCCATTTCATCTACAGAATGGTAGTGGTCCTCATGAGGAGAGAGCTGTCTTGTGAGCAAGCAGTATCCTTCTGGGAGACTCTCTGGGCAGATCGAACTGCAGTGAGGCTTGATAAAGTGAAGATTTCCTGCAGGCGAGGTCGGGGGAAAGCCCCACCCACTAATGATCTACTCCTTTATGTCATAGCTGCTGCAATCAGGCAGAAACGAAGGGTGATCATGGACAACTGCGTGTGCATGGAAGAGGTGCTTGAAGAATGCAATGGCATGTCCGGAAATCTGAATATATGGGTCCTCTTGGATGATGCACGGACTCTAATAGCATCGTTTCATCATAAAGTCTCTGCTGATTTATCTATCTAATGGAGTCCCCTTCAGAAAAGAAGGATGATAAATAAAGCAAGAATGCAATATATGTTGACACATAAACAAAACAACACACAGGCAGAGGCTTTTTCTAATTGCTGCCCGCCCGCCCGCCTTCAGTATTGGAAAGTGACGGAACTAACCGCATCATCTTTCTTCTACATTTTTTGGGGGCTCATCTCGAGTCCTACAATTTTGCTCCCCACATATATGTATAAGCTCTACTAAATATATGCTTATATATGTCTCAAATGTGTTGGTAGGCGAGGCGCCTCTTGTAAATAAAAATCTGTGTACATAAATAATGAATGAGGAAATGCACCTTGCTTTGACTCAAATTTGTCTCTGAATCTGTGTGTGTGTGTGGGGGGGTGGGATAATTTAAGTAGGTGACCAACAAGCAATATAGCAGTATTGTTCTCACTTCATAGAAACAATCTTACATAGGGAAGCAACCCAAATCATATGCTAGAATGCTTAAACAATCACTTCGTGGAATGAATAGATAGAGCAATGACAACCAATAGGTTGGCTTCGAAAAGCATTCTTCAAAGAGATTGTAATAGCTCATTGTTCGAGCTTCATGGCATTGCAAACATTTGAGGCCTCAAGTGATTTTTGCTAAAGGTACTAGACCTTGAAAGAAGTTTTCTCAAGTGTCAAGGGGGGAATGTTCCGACAATCAAGGAAGGGCATGGGTGACAACACGTAGAGGTATTAGAAGTGAGGATGCTAACATGAATAATAAATAATATTGTGAACACTGAAAAGCATGATCTCCAACCAATATTAGGGTTTCTGCATTTAGTCAATGTACGTTTGATGGGTACATAGAAGTGTCAACTTTTGAACCATGTGTATGAATGGATGATTGGTACCCATGCATTTTGCAAGGTTTGAGCTCTCAAGGATACTTTTTGGAATTGAGGGGAGATTCAAAATTTACACAAACAAACCATAGGCCAAAAGGACAGAGATGAAAATGTAGGGAGTACTAAGGTGCGTGAGAAAATAATGTTCAAAGAACTCATCAAAACAACCCCATAACTTTGGGAGAAGGGGTGCTCTCTTATTGAAGTATTATGAAAGTGGCATGTAATGAGGGTACCTAGGCTAGCTGCATCTTTTGAGGAATTTCGCCCACAACCACCATCATTCTTGTAATTTCAATAATTTGTTGGCTTATCAACACCATCTCTCCTTGCCACCTTGTTTATGTTGGGTTCACCAAACATGTCATGGAAGTATGAGAGTATGTGTAACCAATGAGATGGAAATTGAGGATTTTGAACCATGAGTGATGACTCGATGGTAAATCACTGAGGTTGTGAGGATATTGCCTAAGTTTGCAAGAATCATTGAGATCTATTCGTCCATGTTAGAGGATGTTTTGTTAGAATTGGACAATTTGTCCAAGTTGGATGTGAACACTGGACATTAAGTAAGTTTGATGACATGTCGAAGTTCTAGACAATTTGAAATAGATGAGGAGAGGGGAGAGAGAGAAAGAAGGAGAAACGCGCTCGCACACGCAACGGCACGGAAGGGCGCAGAGAACACAGCCGGCAACACAGCAAACACGAGACGATCAGAAGACAGAGTACACGAACGCTAATGTATGTATATATATATATGTAAACACGGTTACAGCTGACAGGCCGACACAGCGAATGCCGACGCCTGCTCACTCGCACGCACACACAGACAGGAGAGCGAGATGGAGACTCTGCCGGAAGCACACGGGCGTTCCACGGAGCAGAGTCAGCCTCCCGAAGACCTGCGCAGGAAAACGACTATGGAGAAATAGCAGAAGAGAAGGGCTCGGTCCCAGTCCGGCAGCACTTCGTCCTCACTAACGCGCGATACCTTCTTCCTTGCTCTCCCTCTCTTTTATAGCCCAAGGAGGGAGGCCGTTATTCCCCGTTACATCGCATTAATTCTGTCCTTTCAGACAGAGATACACTTTGATTCTCCCCCTATTGAATGCGTACTACCTAGGATCCTATCTCAGCCGGCTTGTACCTATCTATTTATTATACAACAAAAGTGTGCCCACGTGTAAGGGCCGGTTTACGCACGCTACACACGGTTTGCGCCTGGGGACGGTTTTCTTCACGACAGCGTGAGAGTGTGTGAGAGGAAGAGAGAGAGAGAGAGAGAGAGAGAGAAGTTACAGTTATGAACACGAAGATAAATGGGGGATGAGTGACTATATTGAGAAGTATCATCAA
>ERZ1034385.235-NODE-235-length-12185-cov-1.928359_pt1 | contig 12185 bp, 14 predicted proteins | sample MGYA00520612_ERZ1034385 | MGnify/ENA primary metagenome ERZ1034385 (study PRJEB33736, sample SAMEA104288468) | Azolla filiculoides | biome: Urban; feature: water surface; material: ditch water | place: Netherlands | collected 2014 ... | reverse complement strand
AGACCGCGGCGGACGCCCGCTGGCGACGCGTGCTCTTCGATCGAAGCCACATGGCGATCGATGCAGCCGTGCGCGGGATGGGTATCGCGCTCGAAAGCACGCTGATGATGCAGGATGAGCTGAAAAGTGGCGCGCTGATCTGCCCTGTTCGGGATCCGCCGGAATTGCGCATCACCACCCAGTGGATCGTGTGCCCCCGCGACCACCTGCATCAAAGGAAGGTCCGGCAGTTCCTCGAATGGCTGCGTGACGAGCGAGACGCCTGGCAGGCGCTACAAGGCACGGGCGACACCTGAAACTTCAAGGCTTGCAAGCTTGTGCAAGGCGGTAGCCACCAGCGTTTCCGGGGGCTGCGCTATGTCGAGCACGACAGGCGCTTCATCGGCGCCAGGCCGTTCCAGCGTCTGCAACTGGCTGTCGAGAAGCGAGGTGGAAGCGAAATGCCCCTTCCTTGCCCCGAGGCGGGCGGCAGTCAGGTAACGCGTCCCGTCGAGAAAGACGAGGCGAACGTCACCAAGCCTTCCCCTGATCAGGTCGCGGTAACGGCGTTTCAAGGCAGAGCATGCGATAACGACGGGACGTGAGGAACGATCAAGGGCCGCACTGCAGACGGCATGAAGCCAGGGCTCGCGATCGGCATCGGTCAGGCCCTTTCCCTCCCGCATCTTCTCCACGTTTTCAGGGGTGTGAAAGAGATCCGCCTCGATGAAGTCACAGCCGAGAGCGGCCGCCAGCCGGCGACCGATCTCCGATTTTCCGGTTCCCGCGGTCCCCATGACGATAACGAACGCATCAGCCGGCTTCTGGCGCTTGGCTGCCATCTCAGTGAAGACCCAGCATCTGGATCGGCCAGAGAGTCAAGCTCGGGAAGAGCACCAGCGCCAGGATCGCGGCAACGAGGATCGACATTGGCGCCAGCGATCCCTTGACCACATCCTCGATTGACATCTTCGCAACCTGGGCCACAGCAAAGAGGCAGACCCCGACGGGCGGCGTGACCAGACCGAGCGTCAGGGTGATCACCATGACAATCAGGAAGTGGATCGGATCGACCCCAAGCGACGCGGCCGGCGGCAGCAGGACCGGGATCAGGATGAACATGGCGGCGATCGCGTCCATGAACATGCCAACCACGATCAGGAAGAGAAAGATCAGGACCAGCGCCATGGTCGGACCGGTGGAGATGGCACCGAGGAAGCTCGCAACCTGAGCCGGAAGCCCGTCATAGGTAAAGACCCAGGCGGCCAGCTTGGCCGTGGCCGCAATGAAGAGGATCGTGCCCGATGTACGCGCCGTCTCGATGAAGATGCCCGGCAATTCGCGCGGCGCGATGGTGCGATAGAGGATTACAGACAGGAACAGCGTGTAGAGCACGGCAATGCCCGCCGCCTCGGTCGGCGTGAAGTAGCCGTCAACGATCCCGGCCAACAGGATGACCGGCGTCAGCATCGGCAAAATGGCAGCCAAACCGGTCTTGATCACCAGACGCGCATTGAACGGAGTGGGCGGATTGAAGCCGTAGCGGACCGCATAGAAGTGGTTGAAGACCATGAATGCCAAGGCGATGAAGAGGCCGGGGATCAGGCCGGCGATCAGGAGCGTGCCGATCGAGGCATTGGCGATCGATCCTGCAATGACGATCAGAATGGATGGCGGGATGATCGACGACAGCGTCGAGGTGCAGAGCGTCATGCCGACGGCATAGCCCTTCGGGAAGCCGTGGCGCTCCATCGCCTTTATCTCGATCGCACCGATGGAGGCAATGTCGGCCACCGATGAGCCGGATACCCCGCCGAAAATTACTGACGAAGCGACATTCACATGGCCGAGACCGCCCGGCAGCCAGCCAACGATCGCCTCGGCGAAATCGAAGAGTTTTTCGGCCACGCGGCCGCGTTCCATCAGGACGCCGACCAGGATGAAGAGTGGAACGGCGACAAGAAGGAAGGAATTCATCGCAGAGAACATGCTCTGCGCCATGAGATCGACCGGGGTCGACGTGAACATCACGATGGCGATGACACTCGACAGTCCCAAGGCGATCGCCAGCGGCACACCGAAAACGCTCATGGTGAGGAAGAGCGCAAGAAGAACGAGGCTCATGACAGCTTCTCCGCAGAAGAGGAGGCCTGATTCTGATGCCGCAGCTCGGGCATCTGAACCTCGGGCTCGAGGATTTCGATGAGATGGCGCCGGCGCTTTAGGGAATCGATGATCCCGAGAACGGCAAGGATCGCGCTGAACGGCATGATGGTGCCGATCAGCCACATCGGGATCGCCAGCGTCGCGGCGGTCTCGTTCATCGCATACTGCTTGTAGCCGGTCCATCCCATCAGCATGAAGAACGAGACTGAACTCAGCACATAGATCGGCACGGAGAGCCGGCGGATGGCACGGGGAAACATGGCGAGCAAGACAGTGACGCGAGCGGTCTCGACGGTGCGAAATCCGGCTGCAAGGCCCAGAAAGATCATCCAGACGAAGAGATAGCGTGTGGCTTCCTCTGTCCAGGCCACCGACATGTCGAGCAGTCGACTGCTGACCTGAAGCAAGACGACAACAAGAATGCCGAAGGCCGCAAGCCCGGCCGCGATGTCGCTCAGGCCCTTCAAGAGCCTAGCGAATGTGGAGCTGCTGGTAGACATGGTTCCTCCTCCCGCATTGAAACGGACCGGCATCCTCCATGCCGATCCGGTCTCGTTCATCGATCAGTTCTTTCCGACGGCAGCAACCGTCTTGTCGAAGAAGGCCTGATCTTTCACCAACCCGGCAAAGACCGGATAGAGCTGCTTGGCAACCGCGACAAAGGCCTTCTGCTGCTCGGGCGTGAGGCGGTTGACCTCCATGCCATGCCCCTGAAGTTCCGCGATGGTCTTTTCAGCGGTCGCATTGTCGTTCTCGACCTTCCAGGCTTCGGCCTCGACAGCCGCTTCCTCGATCGCTTTTTTGTGCGCATCGCTCAAGCCGTCGAATTTCGCGGGATTGATACCTAGCACCCATCCGTCACCCATGTGATTGGTGATGGAGACGTATTTCTGGACTTCGTAGAACTTGGCAGACAGCGGTACATTGATCGGGTTTTCCTGACCATCGACGACCTTGAGCTGCAGGGCATTGTAGACTTCCGCGAAGGCCATCGGCGTCGGCACGGCACCCAGCTTGCCGAAGAATTCAACCCAGAGCGGATTGTTGGGAACGCGGAACTTCAGGCCGGCGAGATCTTCCGGCTTTTCGATCGGGCGCTTCGAATTGGTCATCTGGCGGAACGGACGCGGCCAGAGATTGATGCCCTTGATGCCGATGGAATCGAGGTCGGCGATCAGTTCCTTGCCCGGCTCGCCGGCGAGATAGGAGCGGAGCTGCGCCTCGTCATCGAAGAGATAGGGGATGGATATGGCCGAGAATTTCGGGTTGAAATTGGCGTAGAGAGAGGTCGCGAGCACCAGCATGTCGAGCGAGCCTCCGGCCAGTTGCTTAACGGCCGCCGACGGGTCCCCGCCATAGAGCGTGCCGTTCGCAAACACCTTGATGGTCAGTTCGCCATTGGTCTTGGCCGAAACCAGCTCCGCAAGCTTGTTGGCGGCAACGGTAATCTCGGACGAATCCGGATCCGGCGTCGAAAGAGTCAGCGTTTCTGCCTGGGCAAGGCTTGCCGTCAGCATGGTGGCTGCAGCGATAAGGCTGCGGATTGTGAACTGTTTCATGTCTTTCCTCCCGTTTGACATTGATGATGATCGGTGCGCGAACCGGGCTCAACCCGAATTCATGCGCTTCAACTCACGAATTACCCCGCTGTGATCGAGGTCGCCATCGCCGTGATCCACCATGGCCTGGAACAGACGGTCGACCTCCTCGCCGACCGGCAGTTTCAACCCGTGGCTCCGCGCGAACCGGAGTGCGGTCGATGTATCCTTGACCTGGTACTTGGCCGGACCACCCGGCCTGAAATTTCCTTCCACCATGCGCAGGCCGTGCTGGCGGAAAACGGTCGAGTCGGCGAAGCCGCCGAGAAGCGCCTCACGGACACGGGCCGGATCCGCACCGCCGGCTTCGACCAGCGTCAGGGCCTCGGCGACGGCGCAGATGGTCGACGCGACGACCAGCTGGTTTGCGAGCTTGGTAAGGGCCCCGCTGCCGGATGGCCCGACATGGGTCACCCGACCAAGTGCCGCAAAGACCGGGGCCAGCCGATCGACGAAATCGGCCGCCCCGCCGACCATGATCGCAAGCCGGCCTTCCTTCGCCCCGAGTTCTCCACCGGAGACCGGTGCATCGAGGCAGGCGATGCCCCGCCCCTCTGCGTCCCGCGCGATTGCGATGGCCGTATCGATCGGAATGGAGCTCATGACGACGAGTGTCGCATCACGGCGCATTCTCGCAATCGCTCCATCCGCTCCACCGAGCACCGCCTCGCAAACGGGGCCGGAACTCAGCATGCAGATCACAACATCCGCGTCCCGCACAGCATCTGCGGCTGTAGACACCGGCATCACGCCATGCTCCCGCAGGACCTCCGCCTTTGCAGGACTGCGGTTCCACGCGCTGACCCTGAAGCCGGCATTTGCCAGGCGCAGTGCCATCGGGGCACCCATGATACCGGTTCCGAGAACCGCAACATTCCGGAGTGACTGGGGCGCGTTCATGGAACCAATCCTCAGGGATGTTGACGATCGGCGAAACGGACAGGCCGTTCCTCGACGATCAGCGACGGAAAGACGTCCCGGAAACGCGCCAGATGCGGTGTCTCGAGATGGACATCGAAGGCCGAACGGCTGTCATAGACCTCATAGAAGACCACGGTGTCGTCCGAGCCCTGCGGGCAGATCACGTCGAACTGCCGGCAGCCGGGCTCGTCGGCAACCGAATGGGCCGCGTCATCGCGCGCGGCCTCTAGAAAGGCCGCCATCATGCCGGGCTTCACCTGAAACTCGGCAATGACGACAAAGGGATGGCTGGCCATTGTCCCCTCCCCCTTATTCGGCTGCGATCTTGGCCGGGCGGAAGCGCGCTTCCATCTCCTGGCGCAGGCCAACCACATCGAGGTCGTTGACGATTTCGACGTCGTCGACGGAAACGATCTGGTCCTTCTTAATCGCACGCTTCAGCTTGACATTGTGGGCGAGACCGATGGGAAGCGCCTTCAGATCGAGGCTCCGCGTGGCCGGAATAGCATTGGCCCAGACAGCGTAACCCCCTTCGCCGTCGAGCATCTCGCCCGGCTGCATGTCCTTCTTTGCGGTCGCCACCGCATCGCCGCGGAACTCCTTGGAGCACCCGGTGGGCTCGTTGCGCAGCACGGCGGAGAGAACGCTGATGGACGTTTCCAGGCCGATGATGTGGAACGGCCGCCACATGGAGGCATACCAGCCCGACGGATCGGTCAGCAGACCATATTGCTTGAAGCAGGCGCGGGCATATTCGTTATGCGCCTTGAAGGTGACGAAGACGCCGTAGCGGATGTTGTTGAAGACCTCACGACCATCAGGCTCCTGGCTCGCGGCGATATCCACGAGACCGCTGCGTGACATCCGGCCACCATCGGCTACCGGGCGGAACACGCGTGCGAGGTCGTGAAGACCGGCCGGGGGGAAGGCCAGGCCGTCATCCGGGCAATCGAGGCCTGTGCCATTGGCGACGGCTGCCATTTCGATCGCGGCCTTCGTGCCATCAGTGAAGGAATTGTACATTTTCGGGTTGAAATCGCCCTTGGCAACCTCTTCCTCGGTCCAGCCGAAGAAGCTCCAGACCGTGTCCGGCGTCGAATAGCGGTAGCGCGGCTCGAAGTTCATGCCCTTGCCGGCCGAGGTCACTTCAAATCCCGTTGCCCGGGCCCAGTCGACGAGTTCGCAGATCAACGCTGGCTGGTCGCCATAGGCCATCGAATAGACCAACCCCTTGGCCCGTGCCTTCTCGGCAAGGATTGGCCCCACCATGACGTCGGCCTCAACATTGACCATCACGACATGTTTGTTGCTTTCGATCGCCCCCAGGGCATGCCGGGTTCCGGCGATCGGATGGCCCGTTGCTTCGATGATGCATTCGATTTCGTCACAACCGAAGAGATCGGAGGCATCCGAGGTTACATAGGTCTTACCCGACTTGATGGCATCGCCGCAGCTCTGCGCCGAATAGCGCTCCTTCGGCCAACCGACGCGCTCAAGCGATTCCTTCGCCTTGCCGACATTGAGATCGGCGACCGCCACCATGTGGAGGCCTTCGATACGTTGGGCCTGGGCCAGGACCATGGAGCCGAACTTGCCGGCGCCGATCAATCCGACGCGCACGGGGCGGCCATTCGAGGCACGCAGGGAAAGCAGGGTATAAAGGTTCATGTTCACATCCTCGACAGGGGCAAATCCGATGAGAAGCGGCCGGACCGACGACAAGCAATCTCTTGCGGAGGTTCGTTCATGAACCTCCGGTTTCGACTTGCCCTGAACGAATGATCTCCTCCGCAGACACAAGCGTGAGCCCGTGCCCTCCAGCCGCCTCCCACAGCGGCTGATGAGGAAAGGATAGAGGCGAGCAGGAATTAGCTCAATTTAGAAGAAAGGAAAAATGCCTTAGAATTTCTAAAGTGTTCGATCTTTCAATAAGTATTTTGATCAGCCTTGCAAGTTCGGGCACGCGCACGGTGAGGCTGAGCGGCCACGCAAGACAGATTACAATCCACGTCTTCGATCCTCGCATCGTAGAGGAGCTGCTCGACCGCGGTGTCATCGAAAAAGGGCGGGAAGAGGATGTTATCGCAAAGGCGGAAAACAGAAGACAGGTTGCATACAGGGCGATGCTGACCCGTTCGTTGAAAAAAGGAGCTAAGAAGGGACGGTCAAAACCAGAGGGTGCCGAGACAGTGCCAGAGCTGCGCGGTTGGGAGGAGTTCGATCTTGATCGTCTTCTGCAGTGAATTCTACAGCGTTCTCCAAAGGTGCTCGGCTTTCAATTCACCTGCTGAAGAAACTTCGTGCCATGTGAACGCGGACAGCTATGGCAAACGGTGGTGTTCACGGATTTGTCGGCGATGGGGCCGATAGGCACCTCACGACTGCGCCGCCACCTTGCAGATGACGGCGCTTTTCCAAAATCCAACTGCGGTAATTACTGCGCAGCCTCTTCAATCAGGTCAGCGACAGCCTGAGGTTGGGAGAACATGACAACATGGGATGCTCCCTTGACCACGACCGTGCGCTTGGAGTCGGCTCGTTCAGCCATGAAGCCAAGGGCCTGTGCCGGGATGTTCTTGTCGCCATCGCCGTAGATGAAGTAGGAGGGCAGGTTCTTCCAGGCCGGAGCACCGGACTTCTCCGTCAAAGCGGCCTCCGTGATCGGGCGCTGACCGGCGGCCATCAATGCAGCGTCCTCAGCAGAGACATCATGGGCGAACTGGTCATGGAACTTCGCCTGGTCGATGGAAAGATCCACACCCCCATTGGCCAGCTTCACTGGAGCAGCGAGCGCCTGACCGAGCGTGCCGCCCGGAAATTTACCAGCGAGATCCGCGGCCGCTTCGCCAGCTTCTGGAGCAAAGGCTGCAACATAGACCAGCGACTTAACGTTGTCCTTGCCATTGGCGGCGGTCGAGATCACTTGACCACCATAGGAATGGCCGACGAGGACGACCGATCCCTTGATGCTTGAGACGATGTCAGAGACATAGGCCGCATCACCGGCAACGCTGCGCAGCGGGTTGGCGGCGGCTACGACCGTGTAACCGTCCTTCTGCAGGATCTTCGTGACGCCATTCCAGCTAGAGGAGTCGGCAAAGGCGCCGTGGACGAGAACGACGGTGGGCTTTGCGGGTTGAGCGATTGCAGTCCCAGACAGGAGAGCGGCTGCAAGGGCAACGGAGGCGGCGAACTTGAACATGACAATTCCTTTCGTGAGCAGGTGGAAGAAGGCTATTTATTTGCTGGCGATTAGTTTGTGCACAATTCATATATGCATGAAATCATCCTGTCAACCGCTTGCAAATCAATAGCGCACAAATTATTTTAATGGAAAGGAGATTGCCATGAAGAAGCCAGACGATGATGCCGGGGTCGCCGGCATGCTTTGCTTTTCCCTCTATTCCGCGAGCCACGCATTCACTCAGCTTTACCGGCCGCTGCTGGATAAGCTCGGCCTCACCTACCCGCAATATCTGGTCATGATCTCGCTCTGGAACCGCGATGGTCAGAACGTCAAAGAGCTGGGAAAAACACTATTTCTGGACTCAAGCACCCTAACGCCATTGCTTAAACGCCTGAACGTTGCAGACCTGATCACCAGAACGCGCAATCCTCAGGATGAGCGCGAGGTGCTTCTTCATCTGACGGAAAAAGGCCTCGCACTTCAGGAACAGGCGGGCGATGTCATGCATTGTATCGGAGAAGTCGCCGCGCTTGATGAAGAAGCCCTCGAAACCTTAAGATCAACGATCGACGGTTTGCGTATTAGGCTTCATGCCAGCACGAAGTAATCAAAAGCGTCCGCGGTCATCGGGAACTGTTCTGAGACAGTTAACGCCTTGAAGGGAATCGAACCTAAATTCCTGTCCGCGAAATGCGACTGCTATTTGACTGTCAGCTATCGCGAACCCCGCCTTCACGGATCAGGTCGATGAATGCCCGCAGCTTGGACGGAATATGGCGTCGCTGTGAGAAATAGAGACTGAGCCCAGGATAGGAGGGCGACCAGTCTTCCAGAACTGTAATGAGGTTGCCCACAGAGAGATGGGGCGCCAGGGCGTGCTCCCCCAGATAGGCGAGGCCGAAGCCTGCCAGAGCAGCCTCCAATATCAGGTCCGAAGCATCGAATGTCAGATGACCGGCGACATCAATCAGGCAGGCTTCGCCGCGCTTTTCAAACTCCCAGCGGTAGAGCCTTCCGCCCGTCATTCGCATCTGAATGCAGCGATGCCGGGACAGGTCACGGGGCACGACAGGCCTGTCGCGACCTTCGAAATACTGCGGGGATCCGACGACAAAGGAGCGCATTTTCGAAATGATGGGCACTTCGATCATGTCGGGTGAAATTGCCTCGGTGAGACGAATGCCGGCATCGAACCCCTTGCCGATCACGTCGACCAGCGCATTCTCGGTGACCACCTCCAGTTCCACATCGGGATAGCGGCGGGCATATTCCAGGAGAAGCGGTTGCAGCAGGATGCGCGCCGCGCCCGGCGCCATGTTGAGCCGCAGCCTTCCCGATGGCCGATCCGCATGTTCCCCGACATTCTCGATGGCTTTTTCCAGCGTCTGCAACGCCGGCGCGATCTCGGATAGGAATTGGTCACCTGCTGCGGAAAGGGCCACGCTTCTGGTGGTGCGGTTGAAAAGCCTGACGGCGATGCGCTCTTCCAGCGCGGCGATTGCATGGCTCAAAGCCGATGATGACATGCCAAGCTCTCGTGCGGCAGCCCGGAATCCGCCGTGGCGAGCCACCGCAGCAACTGCCTCCAGTTCGACGAGGCTCGCCCTCATTGCGCAATCCAGTTCATCAGCTCGTCCGATTTTGTCCTACTACTCGCAACACATAGCGCATGCCATTTTTGCCGTGAAGTCATTGCAGGAGAAACGACATGCATATCATCGATCACATTTACATTGACGGCGCGTTCGTCGAACCCCATGGCGACCAATGGGCGCCGCTCTTCAATCCGACCACAGAGGAACAGATTGGTACCGTGCGTCTGGCCGATGCGGAGGATGCCGATCGCGCGGTGGCGGCCGCCAAGCGCGCCTTTCCGACCTTTTCCAACACCGGCAAACATGAACGGATCGAGATGCTGCATCGGCTGCACGCCGCCGTGTCCGCCCGTGCAAGCGATCTCATCGACGCCATGCGCGCGGAATATGGCGCACCGTCGAGCTTCATCGATTTTTCGGCTCCGCGAGCGGGCAACGTCTTCCTGGACATGGCCAAGACACTTGAAGGCTATGTATTCAGACGCCGTATCGGTGGTGCCGAGGTCGAGATGCGCCCCTCCGGTGTCGCCGTGGCAATCACCCCCTGGAACAGCAACTACGGCTTCATCTGCGGAAAATTGTCCGCCGCCATTGCTGCCGGCGCCACCATGGTAGTCAAGCCGTCGGAGATGAGCGCCATCCAGACTCAGGTGATTACCGAATGCCTGCACGCTGCAGGTCTTCCCAAGGGCGTCTTCAACATCGTCACCGGCGACGGAGCCGTCGTCGGCTCCGCGCTGACCGCCCACCGCGATGTGTCGAAGATTACCTTCACCGGATCCACGGCCACAGGCCGGACCATTGTCCGCACCGCCGCGGAAACCATGAAGCGCGTGACGATGGAACTTGGTGGCAAAAGCCCCAGCATAATTCTTGAAGATGCCGACCTTGATGTTTCAATCCCGCGAGTGCTGGCAGCCGGCTTCGTCAACAGCGGGCAGGCCTGCATAGCCGGAACCCGCATTCTTGCGCCGAAGAGCAGGTTCGAGGAAATCGAAGCCCGTCTCCGGGAGGCAGTCAAGGATTTCAAGGTGGGCGACCCCAAGGACAAGAACGTCCGCGTCGGCCCTATGGTCAGCCAGAAGCAATGGGACCGCGTGCAGTCCTATATCAGGCTGGGCCAGGAAGAAGGCGCCCGCCTGTTGGCCGGTGGCGAAGGCCGACCAGAAGGGCTTTCGCAAGGCTGGTTCGTGCGTCCCACGATCTTTACCGGGGTGAACAACGGCATGCGCATCGCACGCGAGGAGATCTTCGGACCGGTTCTTTCCCTCATTCCGTACCGCGACGAGGAAGAGGCCATCACAATCGCAAACGACACCGACTACGGCCTGCAGGCCCAGGTTTTCTCATCCGACATCACCCGAGCACGACGTGTGGCCGACCGCATCGAGGCCGGACGGGTCATTCTCAATGGCGCCCCGCACGAACCAATGGCACCGTTTGGGGGCTTCAAGCAATCCGGTTTCGGACGGGAATTCGGCGTCTTCGGCCTTGAGGCCTTTCTTGAACCCCGCGCAGTCCTTGGCTGAGGATCGAACCGATGACGAAGAAGCCGATTGCGCTGATTACCGGCGCCAACAAGGGACTTGGCAAAGAGGTTGCCCGCCAGCTCGGCGGTCTCGGAATGCGGGTCTACCTTGGCAGCCGGGATGATGAGCGCGGACAGGCTGCGGCGGACAGGCTGCGGCGGACGACCTGGCGAAGGAAGGAGCGGACGTGATGGCGATTGCACTCGACGTCACGGACGAAACGAGCATCGTGGCCGCGGCACGGCAAATCGAAAATCGGGAGGGATTGCTCGACGTTCTCATCAACAATGCGGGCGTCCTCTATCGTGTGCCCGCGCTTGAGACGGACGCGGCCAACATGCTTGCAACCTACGACGTCAACGTCTTTGGCACTGTACGCACCATCCGCGCATTCTTGCCGCTACTGCAAAGATCGCCGCATCCGAGGATCGTCAATATCACCAGCACCAGCGCCTCCATGACGCTCACCAGCGATCCGGCAACGCCCTTCGGCCAGTCGGACACCATCGTTGCCTACGCCTCGCCCAAAGCCGCCGTGACGACGATAAGCCTGCAATATGCCAATGCCTTCCGGCGTGACCCCTCGCATTCCCATATTAAGATCAATGCGGCGACGCCGGGCCATATCGCAACCGATCTCAACGGCCATGCCGGCACGCGCATGGTGAAACAGGGTGCGAAAATCGTCGTGGACCTGGCGACACTTCCCGACAGCGGCCCCAGCGGAGGCTATTTTAACGAAGACGGCCCACTGCCTTGGTGACAATTATTCTTGACTGTTCATTCCAGAATTGCTATCTCAACCCTTATGGCAAGGATCAAGGAATTCGACAGGGACAAAGCGCTGGACGCAGCAGTTAGCGCATTCCGGGAGCACGGCTTCGACGGGACGTCGACGGAGATGCTGGTTAAGGCCATGAAGATCGGCCGGCAGAGCCTGTACGATACGTTCGGCGACAAATGGGCGCTCTATCGCCTCGCGGTGGAGCGCTACGCATCCGCAGAGACCGAAGCGCACATTCGCGAATTGCGCAGCAATGGGCGCGCGGTTGATGGCATTGCCGCAATGATGGATCGGGTTGTGGCAGAAGCCGACCGGGCTTGCCTCGGCGTCAACTCAATCTGCGAATTCGGCCAGAGCCGCCCGGACCTGACGGAGGCCCATCTTGTGGCCGATCATCGGTTGAGACATGCGGCAAGGGAACGCATC
>ERZ1034385.202-NODE-202-length-13185-cov-2.477075_pt1 | contig 13185 bp, 14 predicted proteins | sample MGYA00520612_ERZ1034385 | MGnify/ENA primary metagenome ERZ1034385 (study PRJEB33736, sample SAMEA104288468) | Azolla filiculoides | biome: Urban; feature: water surface; material: ditch water | place: Netherlands | collected 2014 ... | reverse complement strand
TCCGGCACGCCTTTCGACGTCTGGTCGGCGGCACTGGCCGACGCGCTGACGCGCATCACCGCCTATGGCGCCGAGGTCATTGTCGTCTCTCTGGGTGTCGATACATTCGAGCAGGACCCGATCAGTTTCTTCAAGCTGAAGACGCCGGACTATATCCGCATGGGCGAGATGATCGCCAAGACCGGCATACCGGTACTGACCCTGATGGAGGGCGGCTACGGCGTGCCGGAAATCGGGCTCAATGTCGCCAATGTGCTGAAGGGTCTGGAGGGCTGACGACAGGATGATCGCAAAGGATCGCGGCAGCCTCTTCCACTCGAATGTCTTCGTGCGCGAAGGTGAGGCATGACGGTCGGCTATAGGGAAGGCCAGAGCTTCGATGCGACTCGGCAGAACTGGGATGGCACCGGCATCAGGCCGCTGTCCTGGACCGCCTGGTATCCGGCCTCAAAGGGCGCGACTGCCGAGGTTCCGAGGCAAGTGTCATGGTTCAGGCAGGAGCCGGTCGCGCGGGATGCGCCGATCGCGCCGCTGCCATGCGACAGATCGCATCCGCTGGTTCTGCTCTCGCATGGCAGCGGTGCGAGTGCGTCCGCCATGGCCTGGCTGGCGTATCGGCTGGCAGAGCGGGGCTATGTCGCCCTCGCCGTCGACCATCATGGTCATACCGGCAGCGAGCGCTATCGGGCCGAAGGGTTCCTCTGTCTCTGGGAGCGTGCCGCCGATCTTGTCGCGCTGCTGGACGATCCGTCCTGGCGCCGCGCACTCGGCGGATCGATCGATGAACAAGCCCATGTCGCAGGCTTCTCCGCCGGCGCCTATACGGCACTGCAACTGGTCGGCGCCCGTGTCGCCTATTCGCAGTTCGAGCCGGACAATCCGGTCAAGAGCCCGGTCCGCGGCCCGCGGGAGTTTCCCGATCTTGCCGATCAGCTGCCCGGCCTGCAGGCCAATCCGGTTTTCCGCAAATCCTGGCAGCGCCGGCGCTCCGACTTTTCCGATCCGCGGTTTCGAAGCGCGATCGCCATCGCGCCGGGGCGCTCGGTGCTCGGTTATGCCGTCGAAAGCCTTGCAGCCATGTCCCGTCCGGTCTTTGTCATCGGAGGCGATGCCGATGACGTGGCGCCGCCATCCGAGTGCTGTGACTGGCTGGCCAGCCACATTGAAGGCAGCGCGCTCGAGATCATCACCGGTGGAATAGGTCACTACACCTTCCTGCCGGAAGGATCGAAGATCGGAACGCAACTGTCTCCGGACCTGTTCCGCGATGCAGCGGGCGTCGATCGGCGCGCCGTGCATGATGCGGTCGCAATGCGCATCGCGGATTTCCTCCACGACGTCCGATAAACGCAAACGGCCCGCAACTCAGCGGGCCGTCGCAAGCGTCAATGCAGCAGTTTGGGCCTAGAGATTGCCCTGGCGCTGCTGGATCATCTGATAGGTGTCGAAGCTGTAGTCGGCGATCTGTGCCCACAGATAGGCGTCCTGCTTGAACGCCTGCTGGCTGTCGAACAGCTTCTTGAAGTTTTCGTTCTTGGCACTCAACTCGGCATAGGTCTCCTTGGCAGCCTTGTGGCAGACATCGAGAATTTCCGAGGAGAAGGCGCGCAACTGGGTTCCATTGGCGACCAGTTCGCGAAGCGCGGTGGCGTTCGAAGCGTCGTAGCGGGCGAGCATGCGGGCATTGGCGGCAGCGCAGGCATCGGTGAGGATGCTCTGGTAGCTTTCCGGCAGCTCGTTGAACTTGTCGAGATTGAAGAAGGCATGCACGGTCGGGCCGCCTTCCCACCACGCCGGATAGTAGTAATACGGCGCGACCTTGTAGAAGCCGAGCTTCAGGTCGTCATAGGGGCCGACGAATTCGGTGGCGTCGATCGTGCCCTTTTCCAGCGCCGGATAGACATCCGAGCCGGCGATCTGCTGCGGCGTGACGCCGACCTTGCTCATCACGTCGCCGGCGAGGCCGGCAATGCGCATCTTCAGACCCTTGAGGTCGTCGATCGTCTTGATTTCCTTGCGATACCAGCCGCCCATCTGGGCACCGGTATTGCCGGCGGGCAGCGCATAGAGCTTGTGGCCTGCGAGAAACTCGTTGAGCAGCTGGTTGCCGCCGCCGGCGGTGAACCAGGCATTGGTCATGCGCGCATTGAGGCCGAAGGGTATGGCGGTGCCGAGCGCAAAGGCCGGATCCTTGCCGATGTAGTAGTAGCAGCAGGTATGGGCCATCTCGACCGTACCGGCGGTGACCGCGTCGGCAGCCTGCAGCGGCGGGACGATTTCGCCGGCCGCAAACACCTGGATCTGGAACTTGCCGTCGGTGGCCTTCGAGACGCTTTCGGCGATGTCGGTGGCCGCACCGAAGATGATGTCGAGGCTCTTGGGGAAGGACGATGTCATGCGCCAGGTGATCGTCGGATTTTCCTGGGCGATGGCCGGAGTGGTAAGGGCCGGCGTGGCGAGCGCGGCTGCGCCCATGCCGGCAACGCCGGCCTGCGTGATGAATTGACGGCGGTTCATTGATCTCTTGCCTTGCATGTTTCCAAATCCCTCAGCTCCCGGCTGCGGTCTAATGGTGCAGGACGGGGGGTGCAAGTCGAAAAGCGTGTAATCTTGTCCAAAAGGTAACCGGAATATCGCGCTTCTTGCGCAGTTTGCCCGTTTTGCGCAATCAGTTGGATTTGGACGCTACTGGAGACGGGGATGGAAGCGGGGTTTACGGCTGGCGGTTGGGATCGTCCAGGGCCGGATTGTAGAACAGCGACAGCACCAGGCTTTTCGCGATGCGTTCCGCCGTGTTGATGAACCAGTCCCCTGCCTCGCGCGATGCGCCGACATCGCGCAGCGTCAGGGCAAACAGTTGCAGCCACTGGCCGAACAGCTCTTCCGCCAGGCCTTCGACGCCATGATGCGCCTGGACCGGCTTGCCGCCATAGGCGCCGGTCTTGAAGGCGATCGAGGTCCAGAAGGATTTCATCTTGACCATGTGCTCCGGCCAGCGTCCCGACAGGCGGGCGTCAAACACGGGCCCGAGATTGGGATGTTGCTGGATGCGGTCGTAGAATGTGTCGACCAGCCGGTCGATGAAAGCCTGGTCGACGCCGATGCGCGTCATCTCGGCTTCAGCCCGCGCAATGATATCGGCCCGGTTTGCGGCGCGGCCGCTCAATTCCGTCATGCCCTGAACTCCTTGTCGGCGTCTGCGCTGGATCATGGTCCATGCGGCGCTCCGTCGGCGCCGTCTGCCCGGCGTCTTGCTGCCCCTGTTTCACCGATCTTGGTGCTTTGGTCAAACCGGTTGGCCTGCGACTTGACCTCGCAGGGCCTCTGCGCTAGCTATTTAGAATAATTCTAAAAAGGATGACGGCGATGAAATTGTCTGCCTTTGCATCGGCCAAGCGGCCCTTCGACAGCCTGAGCGAGCAGGAAATCCTCGGCCTGGCGATTTCGTCGGAAGAAGACGATGCGCGTATCTATCTGGCCTATGCGGACCAGTTGCGCGCCGATTTTCCGCAATCGGCCAAGGTCTTCGAGGACATGGCCGAGGTCGAGCACACACATCGCAACATGCTGATCGCGATGCATCGCGAGCGCTTCGGCGAGCGCATTCCGTTGATCCGCCGCGAACATGTCCGCGGTTTCTACGATCGAAAGCCGGATTGGCTGCGCAAGAGCCAGACGCTGGCGCAGATCCGCGCCGAAGCCGAACGCATGGAGGAGGGCGCTGCCCGCTTCTACCATTCCGCCATGCAGCGCACATCGGATGCCGGGATCCGCAAGCTGCTCGGCGATCTCGCGCTGGCCGAACAAGGTCATGAAGAGACCGCCGCCATGCTGGAAGAAAAGCATGTGTCGGGCGATGCAAGGGTCGAAGAGGACGACACGGTGCGCCGCCAGTTCATCCTGACCTATGTCCAGCCGGGCCTGGCCGGGTTGATGGACGGCTCGGTCTCGACCCTGGCGCCGATCTTTGCCGCAGCCTTTGCCACCGGCGACACCTGGCAGACATTCCTGGTCGGCCTGTCCGCCTCGGTCGGTGCCGGCATCTCGATGGGCTTCACCGAGGCCGCGCACGATGACGGCAAGCTGTCCGGCCGTGGCTCGCCGATCAAGCGCGGCCTGGCCTCCGGCATCATGACGGCGCTTGGCGGGCTAGGTCATGCGCTGCCCTATCTCATTCCGCATTTCTGGACAGCGACGGTCACGGCGGCGGTGGTGGTGTTTTTCGAACTCTGGGCGATTGCCTTCATCCAGAACCGCTACATGGAGACGCCGTTCTGGCGGGCCGCCATGCAGGTCGTGCTCGGTGGTTCACTGGTGCTGGCCGCCGGTGTGCTGATCGGGCATGGATAAGGCCAAGGTTGATGTGGAGGTTGACGTCGGGGCAGGCGGGTTGTCATCTGGCTGCCATGCAACGGACTTAACTGGATCCGCATGAAACTGTCTCCCGCGACCATCGGTCTGGGCGTCTCGATGACCATCGGTTACGGCACGCTCTATTACTCCTTTTCCGTTCTGGCTCCGGAGATTGCCGGCGAATTCGGCTGGGACGAAAGTTTTGTCTTTGCCATTTTTTCGCTGGGCCTGCTGGCCGGTGCCGTCTCGGCCCCGATTGTCGGTCGCCAGATCGACCGCTTTGGCGCGCGGCTGGTGATGAGCCTCGGTTCGCTGCTGGCAGCACTTGCGCTGGTGCTGCTCGCAGTGATGCAGAACGCCTGGCAGTTTGCGGCGATTGCGCTGGCCGCCGAGTTCGTCGCGATCGCCGTGCAGTATGACGCCGGATTTGCAGCCCTTGCCCAGCGATATGGCCGGCAGGCGCGGGCCGAAATCACTCTTGTGACGCTGATTGCCGGTTTTGCCTCGACGATCTTCTGGCCGCTGTTGCAATGGCTCCTGACGCTGATGAGCTGGCGCGATGTCTATCTCGTGCTGGCCGCGATGAACCTTTTGATCGCTCTGCCGATCCATCTCGCGATGCCGAAGGGTGTGTCAGTACGTGTGCCTGTGCGTGCTGACGTTGGCGGGGCCAAGGCGCTGCCGCAACGGGGCGACGGGGCCAAGGCCGAGGGTCAAGAGATGCAGTCGCAGCCGGCGCCACCTGTCGCAAGCGACAGGCGACAGATGGTCTTGATGGCGATCAGCTTTGCCGGTGGCGGTTTTGTCATGTCGGCGATCGGCGCTGCCCTGCTGGTCCTGCTCGGCGATCTCGGCTTTGCCGCCGCCACGGCCACCTTTGCCGCAAGTTTCATCGGCCCGTCGCAGGTTGGTGCGCGGCTGATCGAATATCTCCGTCGCAGCCTGTTTTCACCGCCCCTGACGGCAGTCATCGCCGCCGTCGCGATCACGCTGGCCATGGCCCTGCTGTGCCTGACGGTGGTCGAGCCCTGGCCGATCGCCATTTTTGCCTTTGCCGTGGTCTACGGCATCGGGCAGGGCCTGACCTCGATCGTGCGCGGCATGCTGCCGCTGCATTATTTCGGCCCCGACGGGTATGGTCGCCGCACGGGCGCGCTGTCCGGCGTCCGCATGGTGTTGTCGGCCGCGGCGCCGTTTTCGATCATATTGCTGAATGAAAGACTGGGGCCGGCCGCAGCGCTCGCCTGTCTTGTGTTGGTCGCGACCGTCTCGACCATCGCCATGCTGGCGCTGGTCAGGCTGGACGCAGGGCCGCCGTCGCAATCAGCCTAGAGCATTTCCGGCGAAAATGGGGTCGCTTTCAATGCTCTATCTCTTTGGTTCTACGCAATTCCGGACGCAAAACCGGTTCCCACTTTTGCTGGAATCGCTCTAGCGCAGCGCGCCGACCAGAACGTCGGCATTGCCGTTTTCGATCGTGACCCAGCGGCCGGTATCATAGCTCGCCTGGCGCTTCAGATAGGTGTAGCGCGTTTCGTTCCACAGCTTCACCTCGTCATTGAGGTTGTCGAGGATGAAATCGCCCGACTGGGTGCGCACGGTCAGAACGGCATGGCCTTCGCCATCCGGCTTGCGGACAACGGTGATCAAGAGGTCGGCTGCCGAAAACCCGGCAGACATCAGCTTGCGACGCTTCAGCAGGACGAAGTCTTCGCAATCGCCGACATCGGTCGGGTAGACCCAGACTTCATCGCGCCCGTAGATTTCGAGGTCGGTCATCGGTGTGACCGAATGATTGACCGTAGCGTTGATCTCGCTGATCACGCTCCAGCCATGGTCGGTGACCTTGGGCACGGAGGCGGGGCGGTTGCGCACGGCACATTCGGCGGGATTGGCCTTGCAGAATTCGTAGTGACCGATCGGCTGCGAAGTCACGCTGCCGGTGATCATCGAGACCAGGGGCTTCGGCGCGCCATAGCCGAAATCAGCCGGTGCCATAACCGCCACCGCGATGAGCAGCGCCTTGATGGCGCGCGAACCGTTCATCATGAAACTGTCCCCTGTATCGTTAACGAAAAGTTAAGATTTTCAGGGGGCGTGAGTCAATCGCGCCGGGGGGCAAGCCGACGCAATTCCGTGGGTATGGTTAAAATGCGACACATCTAACCCAGGCGGGGCCGGAAGGTTCCCGAAAGTCCTTGGATCAAGTCTCAGATCATGGCGGCAATCGCCGCCTTCATCCGCGCAATGTCCTCCGGCCGCGACAGGCGGTGGTCGCCATCGCGAACCAGGGTCAGGACGACATCGTCCGCCGGCAGAAATTCCATCAGCTTCAGCGCATGCTTGTACGGCACGTCCGGATCCTTCATGCCCTGCAGGATATGCACGGGGCAGCCGGTCTCGATCATGCCGGTCAGGACGCGGTTTAGCCGCCCGTCCTCGATCAGGGCGCGCGTGAAGATGTTCGGCTCGGGGCTGTATTCGGACGGTTCCTCGAAATAGCCGCGCTCGGCCAGCGATTGTTTTTCCGCCTCCGACAGATGCGGCTCGATCAGGTCGATGGTGAAGTCGGGCGCCGGCGCGATCAGCACCAGGCCTGCAACATTGAAGGACAGGCCGAGACGGCGGGCTTCCTGGATGACCCTGAGCGCAATCCATCCGCCCATCGACGAGCCGATCAGGATCACCCGTTTGGCGGCAGACGCCGAAATCACTGCCAGAGCTTCCTCTGTCCAGCGTGAGATCGTGCCGAGGCGAAATTCGCCACCGGATATGCCATGGCCGGAATAGTCGAAGCGGATCGCCTGAAGTCCGTGTTCGGCGGCGAGCAGATCCATCTCGATCGCCTTGGTGCCCGACATGTCGGAGCGATAGCCGCCGAGCCAGACCAGTGCGGCTTTTTCGTCAGCGCTGGTGGCCGGCCGCGTGATGGTCGCGATCTCGCGTTCATCGCCGAGCGGACCCACAGAGATGGCTTTTTCGACGAGGGTATTGGAGATTTCGGGCATTCAGCGGCTCCTTTTTTGCTGATTTGCTGTAAAACACATTCAGGAAGTGACGGACAACAGGTGATTTTCTGTCCGGACCATGGTATTGACACTGCCGCTGTATTCGCCACATAGGCCTTCGGCGCGCATCGCGTCGCCAGACTTTGTCTAGACTTTGCAGTGCATGGAAATAATTCAAGGAGAATACGACCATCCGCAGACCGTTCAAAACCGATGCCCCCGTAAAGGATGGGCCGCGCTCCAATCGAGAAATTCGCGTTCCGAAAGTCCAGCTGATTGATGACGAGGGACAGAACCTCGGCGTCGTGGCGACGGATCAAGCGCTTCGAATGGCGGAAGAGGCCGGACTGGATCTGGTCGAGATTTCCCCGAATGCGGAGCCTCCGGTCTGCAAGATCCTCGATCTCGGCAAGCTGAAATATGCCAACCAGAAGAAGGCAGCTGAAGCGCGCAAGAAGCAGAAGATCGTTGAGGTCAAAGAAATCAAGATGCGCCCCAACATCGACACCCATGACTATGAGGTGAAGATGAAGGCGATGAACCGATTCTTTGAAGAGGGCGACAAGGTCAAGGTGACCCTGAAGTTCCGCGGCCGCGAAATGGCCCACCAGGAACTCGGCATGAAGCTTCTGCTTCAGGTCAAGGAAGACACCGTGGCAATCGCCAAGGTCGAAGCCGAGCCGAAGCTCGAAGGCCGCCAGATGATGATGGTTCTGGCCCCGAAGTGATTGCCTGAACATTGCCTGACAAGGCAGCCGAACAAGAACGCCGAAATCAGCCGCCCGCAAGGCGGCTTTTTTCATGCCCGCCTTTCGGTCGTCTTTTCGAAAGCCCTTGAGGCGGCTTTGTCCGCAGGCAATCGCCGCCTGTGCTTTCCTGACAGCTTGCTGACAAGCCGCGCGGGCATCCTGTCAGCCGCCGTGCTGCATAGTGTGATCATCCAAACGATGGATCTGCAACACGGAGAAACACAATGACCTGTCTTTTGCGTAGAGCCCTGCTGGTCTCCAGCACCGCCGCCGTCGCCCTGACGCTGCTTCCTGCCCTCGGCGCCACGCTGCCGTCGCCCTTTGCCTCAATGATCGTTTCGGTCGCCGAAGCCCGCGGCGGTGACGATGATGGTTCCGATGACAATAGTTCCGATGACAGCGGGCGCGACGACAGCGACGACCGCGACAGCGATGATGACAACAGTGGCCGTCGCGGAGGCGATGACGACAGCCGTGACGACGATCATGGTCGCCACCACAGCAGCGACGATGACGATGACAGCGACGATGACGATAGCACCGCCGACCGCGGCCGTGGTCGAGGCCGCGACGATGTGCGCCTCGTCGTCAACGATGCCCAGCTCAATGGCCTTCGCAACGGCACGATGATTGCTGTCGACCAGAACGGTAACCGCCTGCGCTACGAGGTCGAGCTTGAGCATGGCCAAACCGAGATCAAACTTCGCGCGCCCAAAGGCACGCTCACCAAGGTGACGGTCATCCCCGCCAGCTGACCGGCATCGAAACGCGCGAAGCCCATCCGCCCGGGCAACCCCTTTCGCCGTTTCGCCCCGCCCGGCGCCCCCGGGCGGGGAACCCGTTTTTGCCGGTGGCAAGGCCGGTCAACACGCGCTACGTTCAAGCCGTTGCAGCACTGCATCCAGATCAGTCTGCACTCATGCCAGCGCCAAAAGAGCCCAAAAAAGCAAGGAAAATTCCCGAAAGCCCATGGATCGTCGCACATTTCTTAACCTGCTGCTGAGCCTGCCCACGGCTCTCACCGTGTTGGCACGGACCGAACCCGCCTGGGCTGATGACGACAGCGACAGCGATAGCGACAGTGACAATGACAGCGACAGCAGCGGACGTGGCTCAGGCGGCAGCGACGATTCCGGTGATGACTCCGACAATTCGGGCCATGGCAACAGCGATGACAGGGACGATGACGGCAATGAGGATGACGACGACAATACGGGCAGCGGCAGTGGCTCGAAAGGTCGCGATCGTGACGCCGATCATGTTCGGGCGCGCGACGCTGTCCGGCAGGGACGTATCCTGTCGCTGCGCCAGATCCTCGACAAGGTCGACGAGATGAAGGCGGGGCGTGTGATTTCGGTCGATCTCAACCTCGAGGCTCGCACGCCGTATTACGCCCTGAAGGTCGAAAGCGCCAAGGGCAGCGTGCGCAGCCTGAGGCTGAATGCCGAGACCGGCCGCAAGCTCTCGGCATTTGGGTGGTGATGCATGCGTCTCCTGCTCGCCGAAGATGACCTGGGCATTGCCGAATACACACGCACCAAGCTGGAGGCCGAAGGCTTCGTTGTCGAACACATGACCAGCGGCCCCGAGGTCTGGGCGGAAGGCGAGACGGGCGACTACGCCGCCATCATCCTCGATCTCGGCCTGCCCGGCATGGATGGCCTTTCCATTCTCAAGCGCTGGCGGGCCGCCGGCCTCGACACGCCGATCCTGGTGCTGACGGCGCGCGGCTCATGGATGGAGCGCGTCGACGGTTTTGACGCCGGGGCCGACGACTATCTCCCCAAGCCGTTTCGCAGCGAGGAACTGGTCGCACGGCTGCGCGCCCTCTTGCGCCGCGCCGGCGGTCGGCCGAAGTCCGTCGTGACGGCCGGCCGTTTTGTGCTCGACGATCTGGCCCGGCGGGTGACCTATGACGGACAGGCGCTGGAATTGACGCCGCTCGAATTTCGCCTTCTGGCCCTGATGATCGCCGAACCCGGCCGGGTCTTCGATCCGCTGCAGATTGCCCGCCATGTTCAGGGCCGTGACGATGACCAGGCCAAGAATGCCGTCGAGGCCATGATCGGTCGCATCCGCCGCAAGACCGATGCCGATGCGATCGAGACGCGCCGCGGCTTTGGCTACGTCCTGCTGGATGGCAAGCCATGATGCAGTCGCTGCGGCTTCGTCTCGTCATCGGAGCCATGGTGGCCGTGGTGCTCATCCTGTTGCTGGTCGGCTTCGGCCTGAGCCGCATCTTCTGCGACTATGTCGCCGAACGCTACCGCACCGACATGTCCGCGGTCATCGACCAGCTTGCGGCGGGCCTCGAGCTGAAAGACGGCAAGGCGCTGCTGGATCGCAAGCCGGCCGATCCGCGTTTCGACCTGCCGGGCAGTGGACTGTATTGGCAGATCGTCTCGGAACGCGGCGAGGTCTTCCGCTCGCGCTCGCTCTGGGACCTGGAAATACCGGTCGCAGCACTTGTTCCCGGTGATTATGGCTTCAGCGCCACGGAGGGGCCGGACGGCGCCCAACTCTTCGTCCACAGCCGCCGCATTCTCGTGGAGGAACCGGACGGCTCGCGCAATTTCACCCTGCTGGCCGCCTTCGACCGCTCGGTGATGGACGATGCTCTGCTCGACTATCACAGTGCCATCGGCTTCATGCTGGCGCTGACGGCGGCGGTGCTGGTCGCGGCCGCCTTCCTGCAAATCGGCATTGGCCTTGCGCCGCTCGCCAGCCTTCAGTCAGATGTCGCGCTGGTGCGCTCCGGCTTGAGCCGGGCGGTGAAGGAAGGCGGGCCGCGGGAGCTTCGGCCTCTTGTCGGGGAACTCAATCATCTGCTGCGCGAGCGTGAAACGGCGATCGAGCGGGCACGCGCAAGGGCGAGCGACCTTGCCCATGGCCTGAAGACGCCGCTCACCGTGCTTCTGCAACTGGCCGACAACCTGCCGCTCGCCCAGCGTGATCTCGCCCGCCAGCAGATCGACCTGATCCGCCAGCGCGCCGACCGGCAATTGCAGTCGGCGCGGCTCGGCGTCGAGCAGATGGCGGTCACCGAACTGGCAGCGCTGGTCGGCAAGCTGGTTTCGGTGCTGAAACCGGTGACGGAGCATCGCGGGGTCGACTGGCGGGTCGAGATCGATGAGGCCCTGACCGTCGACATGGATGCGGCCGATCTGGCCGAGGCGCTCGGCAATGTGCTGGACAATGCCACCCGGTTTGCCGCAACGGCCATCCATGTGAGTGGCCGCATCGAAGGCGAACGCTTGCTGATCGATGTCGAGGATGACGGCGAGGGTGTCGCCGAGGAGGCGTTGTCGGGCATTGCCGGGCGTGGCGTGCATCTCGACGACAAGGATCCGGGCTCCGGCCTTGGCCTGGCGATTTCGCAGGATGTGCTGACGGCCTATGGTGGATCCATGCGCTTCAGCCGTTCATCGATGGGGGGGCTGAAGGTCTCGCTCGCCGTCCCGCGCAACGGTGGATGATACGGCTTTTGAAGATTCCTGCCTGCCCCCGTTGCGCTTTTTCGGTCCTGCGGTTATAAGCCCCCGTCCGAACGGTCCGGCAGGGCATGCCGTGGCCGTTCTTTATGCTTGAAAACAGGCTTCGTCTGCCTGTTTCGATACAAGAACAATGGAGTAGCAAAATGCCCAAGATGAAGACGAAGTCCTCCGCCAAAAAGCGGTTCAAGATCACGGCAACCGGCAAGGTCCGTGCAGCAGCTGCTGGCAAGCGCCACGGCATGATCAAGCGGACGAAGAAGCAGATCCGTCAGCTCCGCGGCACCCGCGTGCTGTTCAAGACCGACGGCGACAACGTCAAGAAGTACTTCTTGCCGAACGCCTGATCGCGTCCACGATCACTGCCAACCGTGCCGCGTTCGCGCGGCGATCCAAAACCAAAGTCATCCCTGAAGGATTTTTGTCATGTCTCGCGTCAAACGCGGTGTGACCGCCCACGCCAAGCACAAGAAAGTCTACAAGGCCGCCAAGGGCTATTACGGCCGCCGCAAGAACACCATCCGCGTTGCCAAGCAGGCGGTCGAAAAGGCCGGCCAGTACGCCTTCCGCGATCGCAAGCGTCGCAAGCGCAACTTCCGCGCTCTGTGGATCCAGCGTATCAACGCGGCTGTGCGCGAATTCGGCTTGACGTATGGCCGCTTCATCGACGGCCTGAACAAGGCTGGCATCGAAGTCGACCGCAAGGTCCTGTCCGACATGGCCATCCATGAGCCGGCAGCCTTCGCGAAGCTCGTTGACGTTTCGAAGAAGTCGCTCGCCTACCTCAAGGAAGCCGGCACGACCAACGAGTTTGAAAGCGCGGTCAAGTAACCAGCGCTTCCCAGACTGAATTTCAAGTATTGGGAAACCCGCGCTGGCAGGGCTAGCGCGGGTTTTTCTTTGACCGTTAGGCCGTGACGGTATCACGGCGCGACATGAAGGGCAGGAAACGGAAAAATGTCCGATCTCGACAGTTTGAAGACCCAGCTTCTCGCCGATATCGCCGCCGCCGCGGATGAGCTGGCGATCGAGGCAGTGCGCGTGGCGGCCATGGGCAAGAAGGGTTCGGTCTCCGAACTCTTGAAGACGCTGGGCGCCATGACGCCGGATGAGCGCCAGACCCGGGGCGCGGCGATCAACGCGCTGAAGAATGAAGTTACCGAACAGCTGACTGCCCGCAAGGCCGATCTCAAGGACGCGGCGATCAATGCCCGCCTGAAGGCCGAGACGCTCGATGTCTCGCTGCCGGTGCGCTCGTCGCCCGCCGAGCGCGGCCGCATTCATCCGATCAGCCAGATCGTCGACGAGATCACCGCGATCTTCGCCGACATGGGTTTCTCGATCGCCGAAGGTCCGGATATCGAGACCGACTATTACAACTTCACCGCGCTGAATTTCCCAGAAGGCCATCCGGCCCGCGAGATGCACGACACCTTTTTCCTCCAGCCGGACGAGAACGGCGAGCGCAAGGTTCTGCGCACCCATACCTCGCCGGTCCAGGTGCGCACCATGGAGGCGCAGAAGCCGCCGATCCGCATCGTCATCCCGGGCAAGACCTATCGCCAGGACAGCGACGCCACCCAT
>ERZ1034385.199-NODE-199-length-13238-cov-47.348783_pt1 | contig 13238 bp, 15 predicted proteins | sample MGYA00520612_ERZ1034385 | MGnify/ENA primary metagenome ERZ1034385 (study PRJEB33736, sample SAMEA104288468) | Azolla filiculoides | biome: Urban; feature: water surface; material: ditch water | place: Netherlands | collected 2014 ... | reverse complement strand
ATGAGTAAATACATCATCAAATGACACCATCTTTCAAACCATGGTGCCATTGCTGGGGCAGTGGTTTCTTTCATCAGGTTCTTTTAAGGTGAAAGCTACACCAAAATCCCATTATACTCCTTTTTACTCTTAACTTTTGTTTAAGTCCCGTTAATACTTTTATATTAATCTAATTATCTATCTCTAGCAAGACTAGAGGCACTATTACGAATTACGAATTATTTTACCGTCGTTGCACCATTCGCATAAAAGCCGCACCTGTCACTAATCCGACACACTGCCCCCAATAACTAAGATGATTCACACCACCAGGGATATTCAAACTACCGATTCCATAAAATAACTGCTGAAGAAACCAGCGAAATTAATATAAAAAATCCAGAACTTGCACAGGAATAAAGACAACAATTAAAGGGGAAAAATAATATATTTTAGTTTTAGGAAAATGGATAATATAAGCACCTAAGATAGATGTTATCGCACCATTAGCTCCAATCAATGCAACTTTTAATTTTGATGCGTTAAAAATATGAACTATTCCACAAAAAACACCCGCGACTAAATAAAGTAATAAATATCTTTGTTGTCTGAGAAACATTTCTATAGTCTTACCAAACACCCAGAAGAATAGTGAATTACCTATAATTTGACTAAAAATACTATGCAGAAACAGCGATACAGGTAAAGATATTAATCGCCAAAATACAACTATCCAAGCTGCTGAATTGTAAAAAATTGCATTTTTTATTGCTGCTTTAATGTCTGCTGGAATTATCCCCTAAATGTTGACAGAATCACCTAATTGCTCAATCGGATCAAGTTTAAGTTTCCAGCAAAACATAGTAACATTAATGCCAATCAACCAATAAGTAATAATTGGCTTTTTCCAAGTCTGAATGTTATCACTAATAGGAATCATAGTAATTATTAATTAGTAATTCTAACTCGTAATTGAATATATAGATTCTTCAATTTTGAATTTTGAATTGATTTATCCCCAGTCCCCGAATCCCTGTGGCAAGATTGTAATGATGTACTTAACTCAGCAACCGAGATGCTAGGAAACAGACTTGTTGGAAGATACCAAATTATCAGCCATTTGGGAGGAGGGGGATTTGGCGAAATCTCTGTGGCTTATGATACTCATTTACCTGGCTCACCACAGTGTGTTGTCAAGAAAGTCAAGCCTAAGTCTAGTAATACAGCCACTTTAGAAATAGCTAGACAGCTATTTGATACTAAAGCGCAAGTTTTATACAAATTAGGAACTCATGATCTCATTCCCCAACTCTTAGCATACTTTGAGGAAAATGCAGAATTCTATCTTGTCCAAGAATGTGTTCCCAGTCATGACCTAAGTCAAGAATTATCACCAGGCAAAAAGTTAAGTTAAGATGAAATCATTTCGCTGTTACACGAAATTTTAGAAATCTTGGATTTTGTCCATCAACAGAAAGTGATTCACGGTGATGTGAATCCACACAATATATTGAGACGAGAGGAAAATGGGAAATTAATTTTAATTGATTTTGGGGCAGTTAAAGAAATCACCACTCAATTAATTAATCCCACAGCTCAAATTCAATCTACAGTTGCTATTGGTACACCTGGTGATGTTCCTGGAGAACAAGCACAAGGCACACCCAAATTAAGTAGTGATATTTATGCTTTGGGAATTATTGGCATTCAAGCCATCACAGGATTATCACCTCACCAGCAAAAGATGCAGATACTGATGAAATTATTTGGCGTGGTCATACAACAGTCACACCAAAATTTGCAGAATTTTTAGATAAAATGGTTTGTTATGATTTTCGTCAAGGTTATGCTTCTGCAACTCTAGCTTTAAATGCCCTACAAGAGTTAATTACACCTCCCTCTGGAACAATAGTCTTCAGTCCTGCTGCTCAAATTTATAGTATCAAACCTGAGAAATCTAAAAAAAGTGTATTGATTAAATTAGCATTAGGAATCTTTTTACTGAGGATGGGGGGAATGGCATCAATATACATATTTAACCAAATCAATACTGATAATGCCACGGAATCATATAAACAAGGAGACACACTTTTACAATTACAAAGATATGAAGATGCACTAGCAGTTTATCAAAAAGTAGTGAATATCAAACCAAATCATTTTCAATGATGGTTTTCTAGGGGTAATATCTTCATTACCTTATGATGATATCCAGAAGCAATTGATTCTTTTAAGCAGGTCATAAAATATAATCCTAATAACTATCAAGCATGGTATAGTTTAGGATGCTCATTACATCAAAGTCAAGGTTATGCAGAAGTGATATAAGCTTATAATCAAGCCATTTATGTGAACAATAATGACTATCTAGTCTGGTATAATTTAGGTAATTCACAATATAATTTACAAAACTGTGAAGATGCTCAATAATTGTATATTATATTGTATAATAAGGCACTAGAGAATCTGAAAAATCATTACCAAAGCTGGTATAGTAGAGGTAACGCTTTATTAAATTTACAAAAATATCCAGAAGCTATAGCATCTTATCAACAAGCTATTAAATATAAACCTGATTACCAACAAGCAATAGAAGCACTCAAACAGGCAGAAAGTCAATTACCACAGCCAAAAAATCGCCCCATCATTGTACCAACTGTGCGAATGCCTAATCCAAATTATTAAATATCTTTAAATAAATGATTTCAAGTTGAAATTAACTAAGTGCTAATATTCACTTCTACTGGATAATCTGGTGTAGAAAAATATGCGATATTGGCATCTGAATCTTTCTGACTAAACAGATTGGGTTGACTGACAACAGACATTTTTGTCTGGTTGACAATTCCTTTAATTTTTTCCCTAAGTAGGAGTTTTTCGCTATACTCTTTCAATTTGATTTGAGCTTGAGGATAAATACTTGTATCTTGGGGAACGTTGTCAAGCAATTTTATCGCTCCAGAAAAGTCATTCACTAATGCTTTTTGGTAGGCTTTATGCAAGAAATATCCTGCTCTCATTTGTCGTTTTTGATTGTATTCAACCAATTTTTGTTGCAGCATAGCACCCGCAGCAGTTTCTGGAGGAATTTGATGCAGATATTCTAAAGCAGCCGAGAAATCTTTAATTTTAGCTTTTCCATAAGCTTGACTTAATAAATCATTTGTTTTTGCTTCCAGGTTAGCTTGTGTTTGTTCAAGTATTTTTTCTCTTTTAGAACGCCAATATAAAGTGTAGGGAATTTGCGGAACAGCACGCATTGCTTCTGATAATTTACCTTTATTTAAGGCTTGTTCAGCGACTAAATAGTTTTCTGTGTCAGCTTGCCATTGCTTTTGCCATTCAGCAATTGAATCTTGAGCTTCCGGATATACATTGCTGTAGGGAGGAATTGATTTAGCTAAATTAATTGCTTTTCCTAAATTCCCGGCTTGATACTCTGATATTGCTTGAGATAAGGTTACTGTTTCTGGGTGGAGTTGAGATTGACTAGCTAAAGAATATGCTCCTAAGCCAACTACTAAAGAATTAATCATGATGCCCCATCGCATTCCTGCTAATAATGGGTCTGATTTAACCGTGCTATTTTGATTTTTAACTGGAACAATTTTAGCTTTTGGTTCAGGAACTTTTGAAGACTTTGGTGACATAATTGCTTCTGTATGGTGTTGCCATGTGATTTGTTCAAATACCCAAATCGCCTCACTGGCAGAGTGAAAACGGTCTTGATAATTATAGCGAATCATTTGGCTGATAAAAACGGTTAGATAATCATCAATTTTAGTATTTTCACAACACCAAGGCAGGTCATTATTCGCAGGATTAATTTTTAGTTGCAGAGGTGTTAAACCTGTTAAACCTTGGAGAGCAATCATTCCCAAAGCATAAATATCACTATTAGGTTGTGTTTGACCAAGAAATTGTTCTGGTGGGATGTAACCTAATGAACTCACAGGAATCTGAGAAATCAATAATTCTGTATCAATGCTAAAATCAATTGGCTGAATTGAACCAAAATCAATTAGCACTAATTTTCCATCACAAGAGCGTCGGATTAAGTTTTCTGGTTTGAGATCACAGTGAATGAATCCTTGAGAATGAACAAATTCAAGAATGCCTAAAGCATCTTCTAGAAATGCCATAGCTGCGGTTGTATCCCATTTGCGTCCCTGCTGTTGATTCTGTTTTAATTCGACAGATAAGGGTTGCCCAGAAATGTATTCTTGCACCAAATAAAACCGATCATTTTCCTCAAAACAGGTGATAAGTTGAGGAATTTGATCATGCTGTCCTAAATGCTTGAGAGTTTCGGTTTCTGTAAAAAAACGCAGTTTGAGGTAGTAAAAATAGGAATTAGACTGATAGTTGTTAACTTTTAGCTGTTTAACAACATATCTGGGTCTTTCTGGATAGTCTACATCTTCAACAATGTATATTTGTCCAAATACTCCTGCACCAAGGCTTTGAAGGATGTGATAGCGTCCTTGCAATAACTGACTGACTGTTTGCTTGCTCATAATTTCCTTACTGAGGAATTTCTACATAAGTTGTTACCTACCTTTTCTGAATTCGCGGGCTGTTTCCGGAATACTGAGAAATAATTCTTTGTAACTTTAAATTAGGTTGAGTTCCACAAATTCCTGCTTGCAAATTTCTATTCTCATGATGAAAAAGCCTACAATGACCTAATAATAAGCTATTTTTGCTTTTCGGATTTCTGGGGGATATTAGGAGTCAGGTGAAATTAAATACACTTAAGCCACGGCTATTCCTGAAATTTTAATATTTGTTTTTTCAATACATATACTAATAGATTTGTAATTTTAATTACTGTCCATAATAAGGGGTCTGAGGTAGTAGGGGTTTGAGGTAGTAGGGGTCTGAGGTAGTATAGTAAGTTGGAGAGGGGTTTAGCTGGGTTCTGCCTATAGATAGAAAAGCGGTATCAGATCAGAGCAAAGACACTGATATGCTGGCTTAATTAGATACATCACGTTATCAACCGATTTGGGAATTTTGCTGCTCCTTTCTTATTTATTCCATTAGGGAGTTTAAAGCTTTAAAACCAAGATTTTTTATATCCCTAGTCATATCTTTGGGATGTTATTAGTGAAATATTTCTTAACATAGTGAGGAAAACAGTTATCAGTTGCAATAGGTTATTCTTTCGCTACAACCCACAACCCACAACCCACAACCCACAACCCACAACCTATTCACTGTCTGTTAACGGCTTTACTACTTTAGCGATCGCTTCTTGGATAAATACCTTGATAAACTCGTCTCGGCGATTGATCTGAAATTGCTGTTGTACAACTTCTATCATTCCCCCATCACCCCAATCTTGATCATGACGAAAATATTCAATAAAGCTTTTGCCGGCAATGCGGGTTAAATAAGCTGCTGTCACCCCTTGAATAGCTCGACCAATTATAAAAGTTGCAACATGAAGTTGCAAAGCAGTTGAGAGTAATTCAATTGCACCCTTAACTATGCCTAAGCCAGCAATAGTTTTTCCTAAAGAGAGGGCTAATTCTCGCCCCCGTTGCATATTCAAATCACAACCGTAAACTCTACCAATTTCTACTACCATTTGGGCGTTAACTGCGGCTGTAGCTAGTAAGTCTACAACTGGTAAAGGGGTTACAGATACCACTCCTGCCCCGATCCATTGGTATCGGGCAACAATTTTATCAGCTTGACGACGACGCTGGGAATCAATTAGTTTGCGGGCTTCTTCACCTAAACGTAGTGATTGTAAGAGAATATTATCTGCAACTAAATCTTCACCTTCAGCGCGTAATACACAAGCCATGCGTCGCAATAGGGGGACAATATCTGCTTCTGCTTGGAAAGTTTCGCCGGTTTCTAATTTTGCAGGTTGGGGATTTGCAGCGATCGCCACTACATCATTACTAGCGATAAATTCCCGTACCCGTTGACGCAACTTGGATAAAATGGCTTCTTGATCGTCCTGTATATATAGATCAGTTTTATTGAGAATCAAGAGCGATCGCTTACCAATTTCCGCTAAACCCTTCAGTGGTTCATATTCAGAACGGCGTAAATCATTATCTACCACAAATAACAGTAAATCAGCTTCCGTCGCCAAAGCCCTGGCCAGTTGTTCCCTTTCTGTTCCTGCTACCCCCGCCTCTAAAATCCCTGGTGTATCCGTAATTAAAATTTTCCGTTCCAATCCCTTCAAACGCAAACAATAGGTTTCACCCACCTGAGTTGTACCCATTGGTGCATTCACTTCACCCACCATTCGCCCTATAATAGCATTCACCAAGGAAGTTTTTCCCGAACTCCCCGTCCCAAACACGACTACTTGAATTTCACCCCGTGCTAAATTGGCTTCGATTTCCTTAGTGCGACTGAGTAAAGCTTGACGAGTCACTTCATCTTGAATTTGCGCTACCTGTTGACGCACAGCTTGGAGAGTAGAAGAAGCCGCATCAGATTTAGCCGCAGGAACTTGTACCGGAGTAACTCGTCTACGATTACGGCCCGATTTTTCCTCACCAGACCTCAGAACCAACACATAATAGATAAAAGCCGCAAGCAATCCTCCTAAAAGTAGAATTAACAACAACAGCAGCAGATTACCTAATACGGGAGAATAGGATAACTGCCAGTAAAGCCGAGACAGCGAATCAATTAGCCACAGGGCTAACCCCAGAATGATAATCAGACCGACAATGATTGTAACTATGCGGGAAAGTGGCATGAATAGAAAAAATTAGAATTGTCAGTGGTCGGTGGTCAGTGGCAAAAGGTAGGAATGAAAAGGGTGTAGGGGCTAGGGTGAGCGCCGTGGGAGGGTTTCCCGACTTGTAGACGCGGTTTGCGCGGCTTCCCGCAGGATGGCGACCGGCGTTGTAGGAAAACCGATAATTAAAATCAGATGATTCTGAATCATAATATTTTTCATCAAGTACGTACACCACCTAAAGTGAACAGTTTTTGATCCGAATCGCCGTAATACACCATCCCTCGTAAATTTATGATCTCTCTATTCCAGTGATCAGGGGCAAAAAAAACCTGATTTTGCTAAACTAAGATAAGTGTGCGTATTGAATGTTCCCCCAACTCAGTCAACAGTGAGCAGTAAAAATACTGGTAACTGGTAACTGGTAACTGGTAACTGAGGATGACTGGCTGCTGAATTCTTCATTTTTTGTCAAAACGTCTCAAAAATAAAAGTTCAACGGCAAGTTATACAATGAAGTATAAATCTGAATCAAGTTCATGTAAAAGGCGGCGAAAATTTTTTAACGCACTCAGTATTAGACAAAAAATTGTCACTGGATATGCTTTGTCACTGGGAATTGCGGTTTTGGGGACAACGGGTGGTTTGTTGATAGGCGAGCGCTACTTCCAAGGTGCTAGAGACAATATTCTCTTGGCAGATCAGGAAAAAGCTGGGCTGACTAGTTTACAAGGATTGCTGTTAGAAATTCAAGTTCATCAGTAATAACTAACACCAATTATAACTCCACAGCCAAATCTCCATCCCGTAGATTTGGAGTTTCAGGAGCATCTCCAAGAATTTGAAACTTTGTTTTCCAAGCTAAAAGAATTTAGCCTCCTTGAATCCCAGTATCATTTGCGGTTTATACTCCAGAAACACAACCGTGACATCAGTGAATATATCCAAAAACTCAGCGATTTGAACCAGCAAATTTCTCAACTTGGTTCTCAACCAGAAGCATTAACCAAATCGCAACAGTTAAGTTGGAATTTTTACCAAAGTCCAACTGCACAGAACTTTTTTAGATTTTCCCATGATTTAACTGAGTTTACACAAACAGTTAATGCACAACAAGAACAGGTTGATATAGACCAATGTCAGGCAGAAGCACTGCAAGCGTAGATCATTATTGCTAATATGCTACTGAAAGTAGCCATTGCCACAGTTTTAGCTGTATACACTAGTAGAATTATTGCCCATCTCATTAATGCAGTCACAAAGATAGCCCTAAGAGTTACCAAAGGAGCTAATTTTAAATTACAAGCACCTGTCACCACAAAAGATGAAATTGGTACTTTAGCTGATGCTTTAAACCAGCTAATTCAACAAGTAAAACGCCTTTTAGAAGTGCAAGAAAATGAATCCCAAATAAAACTGATTCAAGGCGAGAAAATGTCAAGTTTAGGTCGAATGTTAGCTGGTGTAGCTCATATAACTAATAATCCTGTTAACTTTATTTCAGGTAATGTAGTCCATGCCAAAACTTATGTTAATAATTTATTAAAACTACTAATAACATATCCAGAAGCTATTCCTAATCCACCCACTCAAGTCCAAGCTGTAGCTAGAGAAATTGATTTAGAATTTTTGGAAACTGATCTACCAAAAATACTTAACTCCATGACATTGGGAACTGAAAGCACACGCGAAATAGTCCGCAGTTTAAAAAACTTATCGCGGCTAGATGAAGGTCAACGGCATTTAGTAGATTTACATACATACATCTATTGAGAGTACATTTTTAATTGTAAACAATTGTCTCAAAAATAGTATTAAAATTATTCGCAACTATGAAGAAATTCCTAAAATTACCTGTTACATGGGTTTACTCTATCAAGTATTTATGAATTTGCTCAGTAATGCTATTGATGTCTTGGAATAAAAATCTCAGAGACAGACGGAATTTTTACCAGTAATCACTATTACTACAGAATGTGCAAGTGATGATTAGGTGGTAGTGCCAATAGGAGATAATGGACCGGGAATTACCACAGAACATCAGAACAAAATATTTGAAACTTTTTTCACCACTCAACCATGGGGTATTAGTACAGCTTTAGGTTTAGCAATTACTCATCAAATTGTGGTGGAAAAACACAAAGGTAAAATTAGTTGTAATTCTCAGTTGGAGCAAGGTACAGAATTTGCGATTTACCTACCAATTAATCAGTCTTGATGGTAATTGAAGATTTGATATTTTGTATGAGTAATGAAAAAGGTTCGTCTATCTACTAAAATTAAAAAAAATGGAGAATAAGCTCAATGGGACTTTTTGATCAAATTCTTGGTGCTGTTGGTAATTCTAATCAACAAGGTGGTTTAGGTCAACTTTTAAGTATTGCCAATACAATCCAGCACATAAGTAACACTAGTAGTACAGATAATTCAACTATTCAATTAGTTTTGTCAGTAGTTGGTAAACAGGTACATTCATCTTTGCAAGAAAAGCAAGTCAGCGAGGGAATAGAAGCGGTAGAAAACCTGGTAAATCAATTTGCAGGAAATTCTCCCGATTCTCAAGCTGTGAGTTCCCTATTTTCGCCAGATGTGCAACAACAAGTAGCAGAGAAAGCAGCGCAACGTACTGGCTTACATGTGGGAATAATTCAACAATTATTACCTACTTTAGTACCTTTAGTTCTGAGTTTCTTCCAATCCGGTGGAAATCCGATGCTGAATAAATTCCTTGATGCTGATGGAAATGGAGATGTTGATATTGCTGATGCTATTAAGTTAGCTAGTCGGTTTTTAGGCAGGTAACAAATCAGTTATTAGTTATGGTTCTTGCGTCTCTTTTATCGAGAGTTAATTCTAAGTAAGAAGACACAAAAAAAACCGTAGACGCGCAGCGGCTTCTCGGAGAGAAGTATGTAACGAAAAGTAAAATTGCCCAAAACCTCTTCCCTATTGCATGAGTGCCCTTCGGGTTCTCCAGTCGCATCCTGTGGGAAGGCGAAGCGCCTACATGGGGAAACCACGCCACTTGCTGCCGGCAAACCCTTCCACCGCAGTGGCTTCCCAAGACCGCTCTGGTTCACCTCTTGGCTATTGCCTTGTCATAAGGATAATTTTTAACACCCACCTACTTAAAGTGCCTTTCACAATTTAGAATCCAAAATGGTATTACCCGTAAACCCTCCTACCAGTACCCCGACACAAACGCAAAATCGCAAAGCAGATCATATCCGTATCTGTCTAGAGGAAGATGTACAATGTCAGCAAGTCAGCACGGGATTAGAACGTTATCGTTTTACTCATTGTTGTTTACCGGAATGCGATCGCAAAGATATTGATATCAGCACGAATTTTTTAGGGAAACATCTCAATGCACCTTTGTTAATTTCCTCCATGACCGGAGGAACAGAACACGCAGGAATCATTAACCGTCGTTTGGCAGAAGTCACCCAACAATATAAACTAGCTATGGGTGTAGGTTCTCAGCGTGTGGCATTGGAAAAACCCCAAGTTGCTGATACCTTTGCTATTCGCAAGTATGCCCCTGATGTGCTGCTGTTTGCTAACCTGGGTGCAGTACAACTTAATTATCAATGTGGGGTTGATGAATGTCTGCGAATTATTGATATTTTAGAAGCTGATGCTTTGATTTTACACATTAACCCCCTACAAGAATTCATTCAACCCAGAGGTGATACAAATTTCTGGGGATTATTTGATAAAATAGCTAATTTATGCAGTAAATTACCAGTACCTGTAATTGCCAAAGAAGTGGGTAACGGCATTTCTGCGACAATGGCAGCAAAACTCATATCTGTGGGAATACAGGCCATTGATGTAGCTGGTGCTGGTGGTACATCTTGGGCATTGGTGGAAAGCGAACGGGCAGAAAATCCTTTACAGCGGCGCTTAGGTAAGACTTTTGCAGATTGGGGCATACCGACAGCAAAATGTATTACTAGTATTCGCGCTCAGTTTTCGGAAATACCTTTAATTGCTTCTGGTGGGTTACGTCATGGATTAGATGTAGCGAAAGTGATCGCACTCGGTGCAGATATTGCTGGTTTAGCAATACCCTTCCTACAAGCCGCAGATGTATCAGAATACGCACTGCAAGAGTTGACAGAGGTATTAATTGCTGAAATTACTACCGTATTATTCTGTACTGGCAACAGAAATTTGTATCAGTTACAGTACTCTAACAGCTTGCAAAGTATACAATAAACTAAACAGGTCATTAGTCATGAGTCATTGGTTTTTCTTACTAATGACTAATGACTAATGATCAATTACTAATAACTAATAACTAATGACTAACTTTCTTAAACAAACTTTTGCTAGTTTAATTGGTAGCCTACTAGGACTGACTATTTTCTCTGGTATCGCCACTCTGAGCTTATTTTTCTTGATTGTGATTGCTGCTACTTCTAAAGATACAGGGCCACAAGTCAAAGATAAATCCATATTGGTTTTTGACTTGTCAATGAAAATTACCGACAGTCAACCCAGTTCCAGCGACTTTCTGAAAAAAACCCTAATAGGAGTAAATGAAGATCAAATTACACTCCGCAAAGTTATAGAAACTCTAGAAAAAGCACAACGCGATCCGCGCATTGTTGGTATTTATATAGATGCTACTAAATCAGGTGCAGCAAGTGGACTGGGTTATGCTTCCCTGAAAGAAATTCGTCAAGGTTTAGATAAATTCCGTGCATCTGGTAAAAAGATTATCGCCTACAGCACAGACTGGAATGAAAGAGAATATTATCTGAGTTCAGTAGCTAATAATATCGTACTCAATCCCGTAGGACTGATGGAAATCAACGGTTTGAGTTCACAACCGGTGTTTTTAGCGGGAGCATTGCAGAAATATGGTGTTGGTATTCAAGTTGTGCGAGTAGGGAAATTTAAGGGAGCAGTAGAACCGTTTATACTTGATAAATTAAGTCCCGAAAATCGGCAACAAACCCAGAAATTATTAGATGATGTGTGGGGAGAGTGGCGGACATCTGTAGGAAAAAGCCGGAAAATTCAACCACAAAAATTGCAGGCAATTGCAGATAGTCAACCTATTTTAGAAGCTAACACCTCTAAAACCAACGGTTTAGTAGATCAAGTAGCTTACCAAGATCAAGTAGTCGCTGACCTAAAAAAATTAACTGCTAGTGATAAAGATGATAAAAGCTTCCGACAAATTCATCTTAGCGACTACGCCGAAGTTCCTGGAAAATCAATGGGTGTAGAACGCAACTCAGAAAATAAAATTGCCGTTGTCTATGCAGAAGGAGAAATAGTTGACGGTAAAGGAGAAGACGGAGAAATAGGAGGCGATCGCTTTGCCAAAATCTTCAACAAAATTCGTCAAGATCAAGATGTTAAATCTGTGGTGTTAAGAATTAACAGTCCAGGTGGTAGCGCCACAGTTTCCGAAATCATTCAGCGAGAAATAAAACTAACTCGACAAGCCAAACCAGTCATCGTTTCCATGGGTGATGTAGCTGCATCTGGTGGTTATTGGATCGCCAGTGATTCCAACCGCATTTTTGCCGAAACCAACACAATTACAGGTTCTATCGGCGTATTTGGCCTATTATTGAACGGTCAAAAGTTAGCCAAAAACAACGGCATCACTTGGGATACAGTTAAAACCGCCCAATATGCAGATAATCAAACAGTTTCCCGTCCAAAATCACCCCAAGAATTAGCACTTTATCAACGCAGTGTTAACCGTATTTACAATATGTTTATCAATAAAGTTGCCCAAGGACGGAAACTACCACAACAAAAAGTAGCCGAAATTGCCCAAGGTCGAGTTTGGTCAGGTGTAGCAGCTAAAGAAATCGGTTTAGTTGATGAAATTGGTGGTTTGAATGTTGCCATTGAATATGCTGCTAAACAAGCCAAATTAGGCAAGAATTGGGAATTGGAAGAATATCCGAGAGTTACTAGCTTAGAAGAACGTTTATTTGGCAAGAAACTACAACAGGCCCAAGGAACATTAGGAATTGAAAAAACTCAACTCAAACCAAATAGCCTGCTTTTAGCAGAATTGGAAAAATTACAACAGGAAATTTCTACTTTAAACAAAGTGAACGATCCTCAAGGAATTTATGCTCGTTTACCGTTTAACTTGAAAATTGACTAAGAGACTAATAATAAGTAGTCAGAATCAGGATGATCAAGATTCAAGAATGAACAGAATCAAGAAATACATGATTACTCATTAAATGCTGCAAATCCTGAATCTCACCAATAATCCAACGGCGAGCAAGCCCCTGGCTTTACACATAGGGGTTAGCCGTTTCCGAAAGGTAAAGATTCAGGTCTAAGGAAGAGGGATTAAAGAAGGTCTATGGAAAGCAGAGTGAACCATGGCTTTCATAGGTCGGTCAAAACACTCAATTAGAGAAAGTGCTTGAGGACGACAAGTTCGTATAACCGTCAATAAATTGGCAGGATGTTGGAATAGCTCCAGAGAAAGAGAACTACCAGAGACTTTTCGTTGTGTCAGTGCTAAACCTAACCTTGGTTCAGCTAAATTATGATC
>ERZ1034385.191-NODE-191-length-13564-cov-2.284625_pt1 | contig 13564 bp, 11 predicted proteins | sample MGYA00520612_ERZ1034385 | MGnify/ENA primary metagenome ERZ1034385 (study PRJEB33736, sample SAMEA104288468) | Azolla filiculoides | biome: Urban; feature: water surface; material: ditch water | place: Netherlands | collected 2014 ... | reverse complement strand
GCCGTCGTCAGGCCCGGAATGGCACTGGATCCCAGCGCGGCAACCTGGGCTGTCGTCAGCGACGCTAGATTCGAGACGGAGAGGCCCGAGATACCCGCCGCGCTGAGTGCCGCGATCTGCGTCGTCGTGAGGTTGCTGACCTGGGTCGCGTTCAGCGCACCAACCTGAACCGACGTCAGACCGTTCAACTGGTCTGCGCTCAAGGCGGCGATCTGCGTTGTCGTAAGAGCCGAAACCGTGGCCGCCGACAGTCCGGCAATGGCCGAGGCACTGATTGCCGCCATATCAGCCGACGAGAAGGTTGCAAGATCCTCCTGGCTGAAAGCACCGATCTGGGTGGCGCTGAGGGCAGCGATCTGCGTCGCGGACAAGGCATCGACCTGGCTGGTCGACAGCGCATCAATCTGGGCGGCGCTCAGGCCGCGGATCGCGGTCGCGTTCAGCGCCGCGATCTGATCCGTCGAAAGGGCTGCGATATTGCCCGTGGACAGACCCGGCAGAGCCGTCGAACTGAGAGCGGAGATCTGCGTCGGTGTGAAGCTGCTGATCTGGCCGGATTTCAGCGCCTCGACCTGGGTCGAATTCAACGATGCGATTTGCGCTGTCGTCAGCGCGGCAATCTGCTCCGCCGAAAGGGCGGCGATGTTGGCCGTCGACAGACCGGAGATCGCGGCTGCCGAGATCGCCGCGATGTCGGCGGACGAGAAGGTCGCCAGATCCGCCGTGCCCAGGGCTGCCAGCTGTGCCGATCCCAGCGCCGCAATCTGCTGGGTCGTGAGCGCATCAATCTGGGCGGTCGTCAGTGCTTCGAGCTGGGCCGTGGTCAGGCCAGCCACGGCTGCCGTGCTCAGCGCGGCAATCTGCTCGGCGGTCAGAGCTGCAATCGACTGGCTCGGCAACGCATTGACCTGCGACGAGGTGACGGCTGCCAGCTGCGCAGCGCTGAGCGCAGCCAGCTGCGCAGAGCTCAGCACTTCTACCTGGCTTGACGACAGGGCAACGAGCTGAGCCGTCGTCAATGCGGCGATCTGATCGGATGTCAGCGCCGCGACATTGGCGGTGGACAGGCCGGGCATGGCGGCGGCGGTTATGGCAGCCAGATCGGCGGTGGAGAATGTGGCAATATCGGCCGTGCCGAGGGCGGAAAGCTGCGCCGAACTCAGGGCGGCCACCTGCGATGGCGTCAGCGCCTCGACCTGAAGGGTGCTCAGGGCCTCGATCTGTGCTGCCGTCAGTCCAGGGATTGCCTTGGGGTTCAGAGCCGCGATCTGATCATCGGTCAGTGCGGCGATCGTGCCGGTGGCCAGACCGGAGACACCTGCGGACGACAAGGCACCGATTTGCGCGGTGCTCAGCGCTGCGACCTGCTGGGAGGTCAATGCTTCGACCTGGTTCGACGACAGGGCAGCGACCTGGGCAGTCGTCAGCGCTTCCATCTGGTCAGAGCTGAGGATCGCAACATTGCTTGTCGAGAGGCCTGCCATGGCCGCGGCGCTGATGGCCGCGATGTCGGCCGTCGAGAAAGTGGCCAGTTCGGCAGCACTCAGGGCGGCGATCTGGGCCGAGCTCATTGCACCCACAAGAACGGACGTCAGCGCCTCGGCCTGTTCGACCGACAGGGCCTCGATCTGGGCCGTGGACAGGCTTGCGAAGGCCTTGGTGCTGAGGGCAGCAATCTGCTCGGTCGTCAGAGCCGAAATGTTGCCTGTGGCCAGACCGGCAATGGCGGCTGCGGACAGGGCGCCAATCTGCTCTGGGGTCAGGGACGCTAGCTGAGATGTGCCCATAGCCTCGAGCTGGGCGGATGAGAGCGCTGCAACCTGGCTTGTGGTCAGGGCCGCCAGCTGATCCGGCTTGAGAGCGGCGACATTGGCGGTGGACAGACCCGGAATGGCCGCAGTGCGGATCGCGGCGATTTCTTCCGGTGTGAACGTTGCCAAATCCTCCGGTTCGAGGGCGGCCAACTGGTCGGACCCGAGAGCGGCGATCTGCGACGTTGACAGGGCTTCGATCTGCGCGGTCGACAGGGCATCGATCTGGGCGGAGGAAAGGCCGGACACGGCTTTCGTGCTCAGCGCCGCAACCTGGTCAATCGTCAGCGCTGCGATGCTTTCGCTGGACAGAGACTTCAGCTGGGCCGAGCTGAGCGCGCTGAACTGGGCGGCAGACAAAGCAGCGATCTGCGCGGAGGTCAGCGCTTCGATCTGCGTCGTCTTGAAGGCGGCAATCTGGCTCGTCTTCAGCGCCGAGGTCTGACTGGTTGTCAGGGCAGCGATCTGATCGGACGACAGGCCGCTGACAGCCGCCGTGCTCAGAGCGGCTATCTCCTCGGCGGAGAAGGTCGCCAGATCCTCGGTGCTGAGGGCAGCGATCTGCGCCGATCCAAAGGCTGCGATCTGGGTCGAGGACAGGGCATCGATCTGGGCCGCGCTGAGAGCGTCCACCTGCGACGATGTCAGGCCCGCAATGGCCTTGGTGCTCAAGGCGGCGATCTGGGCCGTCGTCAGCGAGCTGACGGTGGTGCTCGACAGGGCTCCAATCTGGAGCGAGGTCAGCGCACCAACCTGCGCCGTGGTGAGGGCGGCGATCTGGCTGTCGCTCAGCGCTGCGACCTGGGCGGTTTTCAGCGCGGCAATCTGCGCGGTCTTCAGCGCCGCCGCCTGTGCGGTGGTGAGTGCCGCGATACCATCCGACGACAGGCCCGTGATCGCAGACGCGCTGATGGCGGCGATCTCCGCGGGGGTGAATGTCGCAATGTCTTCGGCTTCAAGCGCTGCGATCTGGCTCGACGACATGGCCGCAATCAGCGTCGATGTCAGCGCTTCCGCCTGTTCGGTGCTGAAGGCGGCGATCTGGGTCGTGCTCAGGCCGCTGACGGCCTTGGTACTGAGGGCGGCGATCTGGGCCGGGGTCAAAGCGGCAATCCCGTCGCTGCTTAAAGCCTTGATCTGCGTCGCGCTCAAAGCGGAGAACTGCGCCGTGGTCAGGGCGGCGATCTGGCCGGTGCTGAGGGAAGCGATCTGATTGCTCTTCAGGGCTGCAATCTGGTTGGTCTTCAGCGCAGCCGCCTGATCCGAGGTCAGTGCCGCGATGTTCGTGGTGGAGAGACCGGCAATGGCTGCCGTTGAGATCGCAGCAATTTCCGCGGTGGTGAAGGTCGCCAGGCCTTCGGCGCTCAGGGCTGCAATCTGCCCCGAGTTCATCGCAACGATCTGTGCCGACGACAGAACCTCGACCTGCTCGGCCGACAAGGCCGCGACCTGCGCCGATGTCAGACCGGCGATGGCCTTGCTGCTAAGCGCGGCGATCTGCGCGGTCGTCAGGCCGGCCACGCTGTCACTCGACAGGGCCTTGATCTGGGCGGAATTCAGGGCGGCGAACTGTGCCGTCGTCAGATCGTCGATCTGCAAGGCGGAAATCTGGTTGGTCTTCAGGGCAGCAATCTGGGTGGTCTTCAGGGCTGCGGTCTGGGCCGAGGTCAGACCTGCAATCGCGGCCGAGTTCAGGCCTGTTATAGCCATCGAGCTGAGGGCTGCAATTTCTTCGGTGGTGAAAGTGGCGATATCCTCAGCACCCAGTGCCGTGACCTGGCTCGAGGTCAGCGCGGCGATCTGGGCCGCAGACAGTGCTTCGACCTGGGTCGTGCTCAGGGCCGCGATCTGCGTCGAAGACAGGCCGGCAATCGCCTTGCTGCTCAGTGCGGCAATCTGTGCCGTGGTCAGATCGGCCACCATCGCGCTCGACAGGGCCTTGATCTGGGTTGAACTCAGGGCAGCAATCTGGGTGCTCGACAGGGCGTCGATCTGGGCCGATCCCAGTGCCGCCACCTGGGTCGTCTTCAACGCGGTGATCTGGGTCGTCTTGAGTGCCGCGACCTGGGCTGACGTCAGCGCAGCGAGAGCTGCGGTGTTCAAGCCGCCGATGCCGGCCGAGCTGATGGCCGCGATCTCAGACGGCGTGAATGTCGCGATGTCCTCGGCGGCGAGTGCCGATATCTGGCTCGAGTTCAGGACCGCAATCTGGGCCGACGACAGCGCTTCGACCTGGGCGCTGGACATGGCAGAGATCTGAGCCGTGGTCAGGCCGCTGATCGCCTTGGTGCTCAGCGCCGCAATCTGCGCCGTGGTGAGCTCGGCGATGGAATCGTTGCTCAGGGCCTTGATCTGGGCCGAACTCAGCGCAGCAATCTGCGCGGTCGACAGGGCATCGATCTGGGTGGAGCTCAAGGCCGCGATCTGCGTCGTCCTCAAAGCCGCGAGCTGCGCGGTGGTCAGGGCTGCCGTATGGTCGGAACTCAGGGCGGCGATCGTGGACGTGGGCAGACCCGACAGAGCCGCTGTGCTGATCGCTGCAATTTCCGCGGTGGTGAATGTCGAGATGTCTTCCGGCGTCAGAACCGCGAGCTGGCTCGATTTGAGTGCCGCGATCTGGGCAGAGGACAGCGCTTCGATCTGCTGCGAGCCCAGACCGTCGATCTGCGCTGTGCCCAATGCTGCGATCTGGCCAGTGGCGAGACCTGCGATCTTGTCGGTGGTCAAAACCGACAACTGATCGAGGTTCAGGCTGACAATGGCAGACGTGGCAATCGCGCTGATCTGGGTTGCCGAGAAGACGGCAAGATCTTCCGTCTCCAGAGCGCCGACCTGCGCGGAGGAGAGCGCCTTGATCTGCGTGGTCGACAGGGCCGCAGCGTCTTCCGTTGTCCAGGCTGCGATGGCCGACGTCGAGAGGGATCTGATCTGGCTGACGCTCAGCGAAGGAATGGTCGTGCTCATAAACAAATCCCTTTGATTCTATCCAAACTAAAATCCACCAACGCCACCGCCGCCGTCAGTCCTGCTGTCCACCACGGCATGACAAAAACCCGGCACCAGGCTTTCACCGGGCGCGCAACGGCAGGCATGGAAAGACTTCAGCCCACCACATGGAACAATCTATGAGGGCATGGGCTTGCCCGAAGCTGATCTGCTTACGGGCAGCAGGCGGATTGGCGCGATAGACGGCATGTGATGTTTAGCTTGGTCCGACAGCCCAAGGCAGGTTGCAGTCCACCCGCGGGTAATCCGCAGGCCGTCATGCTGCGACAGCGTCTGGCGGGATGATGGGGCAGCTTGAGGCTGTGTCCGGGAGAAGATCGTCGCGGCGAACAGCGACTGGCCCCTGCTGGCGTGGCCGTAGCCGAGCCTCTGACTCAGCCGGTGCGGAATCAGCAGGGATCCGGCTTCGGCAAGCGCGGCTGCGGAAAAGATGGGAGTTTCTGAGAAAAGTGGGCGGGTGACCTGGCAAGTGCAATGGCACTTCGATCATGTCGATCGGGCTCGATCACATTTTCAGGGCCGACAGTAACGGTGCCAGACTTGCTGATCGGCAACGATGGCACGATCCGCTGCCTGCCGCTTCATTGCAATTTGAGTGCAAGTGGCGGCGCATTTGTGCATCACCGCTTGCCTGACTGTCCCCGCCGGCAGCACTGGAGGTTGAAGCCGATGGGGATGTCATTCATAGACGCTTGTCGACAATCTTCGACTGGCTGTCAGTGAAAGCCGGCGCCGGCGTTGGCAAGGCTGAACGGTTCCTTCGCCGATCCTTCCATGCCGGTGTTCAACATGTCCTGCATCAGCGACATAAGCGCCATTTCGAGAAAATATGTCGAGACGCCCAGATCCATCGATCGCGCGCGCTGGCAGGCGAACGACAGCATCCGGCTAATGGCCAGGATCTCCGCCATTTCTTCCTCTGGTTCAACATCCTGTTGTGTGACCATAGATCTTTGCATGTCCGCCCCCAAGTTACTTCCCCGAAACGCAGCATCGCTGCCCAGGTAGAAAGAAACCACAGAGAGCGTCACGTCATCGTCACGCGCTATTCAGGGAACCCAGGAAGGGCCGGCCATCTCAATCGCGAAGCGACGGATCGGTGACTTCGGCACCATCGGCGAGCGCCTTCACCAGCGCTACGACGCGGCGGCGTACCGTTTCGTCCTTGATCTTGAAGAAGGCACGGTTCAAGGCAAAGCCATCGCTCGACGCCATGAACGACTGCAGGGCCTGTGCTTCGTCGCTGGGTCGCGATTTCAACGCGGAATCGGAACTATCGACAGAATGGAAAAAATGCTCCACCGAGACGCCCAGAACGCCGGCAATCGCCTGCAGCCGGGACGCACCCACACGGTTGACGCCCTTCTCATACTTCTGCACCTGCTGGAAGGTGATCCCCAGCTTGTCTGCCAGCAAAGACTGACTGACACCGATGGTTTTGCGGCGAAGTTTGATTTGCAAGCCGACTTGAATGTCGATTGGATTGGCGCTTTTGATTGACATTTATTTTCCCCAGAGGCGGCTCAGTCGAACACATTGGCAATAGCATATATTCGTCGCGCCTCCGAAGAAAGCACAATCTGTCGATGAAGAAGCCGATGCTAATTTATTTCTATCCGTGAAAATTAAGCTTGCACGGATCTTGATCCATGATGCGCTTCAGAACCTTCGAAGCGCAGCGAAGGGCGCCGTTTCGGCTGGCAAGATGGCTCCAGCCCGGCACGGGAACGACGTCGAAGCCAAGCTCTTCCCAGAGCATACAATTCCGCGCATCATCATTGGCCAGAGGCTCGGCATCGGCGAACTGCGGCAGCCAGACCATCGGCTTCGACCGGCCTTCGCGAACGGCATTTTCAACGATGACGTTGTTGTAGAGCCGCGGCAGGCGCTTGCCGCTGTCCGGCGCGACGACGAAGGGCACCGGATTGCGGATCACGGCGAAGCCCTGTTCGACCAGCAGGGCCACCGAAGCATCCAGCAGCATGCGCGCATTGTCGACGAGAATGCTGCCTTGCTCGGCAAGATGCGGTTCGCCGACCAGCAGCAGCGGACGTCCCTCCTGGTGCAGCCCGGTCAGGGAAACGAACTGATCGACATGAAAGCCGTATTGGTGCAGCCGGCTGAAAGCGGTATCGGCCGATGCGGGTCCGCTGTGCAACCGATAGCCGAACACCGAGACGGGACGCGGGTCGAGCATGCGAAGCGGATTGCAAGACGAAGTATCCACTGGACTTGCCCGCTGCAGGTCTGAATGGCCGATCAGCCGGAAATCCCCCCCTACAAGCTGATTGCCGCCAGGCAAGTCCAGGGATAGTTCGGCAACGGCAACGGCGAGGAAGTCCGCAAGGCAGCGGCCCACCGGGTTTCCCGGCACAAGGACGAACTGCATATCGCATGCATGGTCAAAGCCAGTGTGTCGGGCGGAAGCAGTACGCACATGAAACATATCCTGGATCCACGGACCGGGCACAACGCCGGCGCTGCTGTCGAGCACGGCGAGCCGCAGCGAACAAAGCGAATCGAGACTCGCGATCCAGTTGTTCGCCAACCGCACAGCCGTGTCGTCGACCAGCAGGCAAACCTCGAGCTCTGCCGGAAAGGCCCTGATCAGGTTGCCGATGGGAACAAGGGGGCGGCATCCGCCGAAGACATCGGCCGACTGGAAGAAGGCGGTCGGGACAGCCAGTGCGATCTGGCCGATGAGGCCGCCGCAATCGGCAACAAGCGCCGGGGCCGCGACCGGGATGTGCGTGGCGACCGCAGGGGGGATCGGGGCCGTCATGCGGTCTCATCTCCCGGCTCCTGGCAGGCCAGCAGGTTGCGGAAAAAGACAGTCTCCTGAAACGTCCATTCGGGCGGTGCGGCGCCGGGCATGCCGCCGTCTTGCACCATCTGCAGAAGCAGCAGCGCATCGGCCTTCTTGACCGAAACCATATTGCGGGCGCATGTCGAGGCGATATCCGCATCATAGCCTGCAAGGGCGACCACCGCCTTCCAGGTTCGCCGGGAAAAATGCACGGACCGGGCAGCGGCGATCAAGCGTTGGCACTGCGTCTGGTCAAGCGTGTCACGCAGCCCCTCAATGGTCGCTTCGGCATCGACGAGCGAAACCGTCAGCGGGCAGAAATCCAGTTCGGCCGGACCATGGCTCAGAGCAACATCCGCGTCGGAAACGCGAGTGCCGAGACGGTATTGTTCGAAGACCTGCCCGAGGCCGAGCATGCCGAACATTTCGCATTCCACCGCTCTCAAGGCACCCATGCTTGCGGCCCCGATCACGATTATCCCACGCGACAGGGCATACAGAAGTTCCTTGTGCCAGACGGCGGCACAATCGCCATAGAGACCATCGATGAGGCCGATGATGCGGGCACCGGATCTGACAGCAGCCAGCACATCGCCGGCTGCGGCCGGCGGTTTGAACGTCATCGCGGAAAACGGCGCGCGATCCAGCCCGTGGATTGAGGGACCCGCGAACACGACGGTCTGTTTCGCCTGCCCCTTCATCCGAGAAAACCATCTAGGGCACCGGCGGAAAGCCGGTTCAAACTGGCACCGGCGGCGGAAAGCCCCCTGGCCAGCACGCGCACGACCCGGATCTCGGGAGCGGCTGTATCGAGCGGGAAGATGTAGATGTCCTCGACACCCCTGGCAAACAGATGATGGGCGAGCCTTTGCCATACGGCACCAGCCTGATCGTGGCTAGAAAGGTCAAGCGGAAGTAACTCCGTGCCTGAAAGGTCGCTTGCCAGGCGTTTCTCGGGCACGTTCCGATCTCCGACATAACGCTGCGGGGTCAGGTCATCGCGTGCACCGCTGATATCCGTCAGGCGGGACTGGACCGCTTCCAGCAGGGCGGCAATGGCGGCCTCGCCGCGGTCGAGGCGGCAGGCAACGCCCGCGACAACGCGCATGCCCGGCCCTTCCTGCCCGGCGACGGAACGCGGCAGGCTGGCCATGATCACCGGTATGCCGTTCGAACTGGTCAGATCGAAGAACCGCGCCGAAAGACCTGCCGCCTCGACCCTGGCGACCAACTGGTCGAGGGCGGGACACAGGCCGGATGGAAACGCCACCGGACGAAGGCCAAGCGACCGTGTGGCAAGGGCATCGACGAGGAAGCAGGCGTCGTTTTCTACCAGTTCCAGTAGGCCATGCAGGACTGTCCGGTCAAAGTCGAAACCCGCCGCCAGGCCTTGAGAACTCATGTGGAAGGCCTGGCGATCCCAGGGGAAATCCATGCGGTAGTCCATGCCGACCAGTTCGTAAGGGGCAAACACCGTGTGCTGATCGCGGACGGAATATCCCTGCACCCAGGCCCGTTCGCGGTCCGGATCAAGGTTTTGCCAATCAACCCGGGCCAGATCGTCGAGCGGCACGACGGAAAGACCTCGGCTGGCCAGAGACCGTACTGATCCGTATTCGCGGACATGTCTCTGCGTGTCCTCGGCGACGCCCCCCTCTATGGCCTCCATGACCGCCGAGATCTGCGCCTGCTCCTGGTTGAGACCTTTTCCCTGCGATACGGCAAGGCCGCGAGAGTTCGGCCTTGCGGCAAACCAGACAGGCACGCCGATGATATCGAGATCCGTGAGATCCCCGAGGCGGGTGATGCCGAAACGCCGCAGGGCAACGGGATCGAGTGCCGCGAAGCCGGCAGTATCCTGCCGGCCGCGATCTGCGGATAGTGCGCCCATCGGCGGCGTATCTGCGCGAGTGCTCAGGGACGAGCGCTCAGGGAGCGGAGTTCGGCTTATCCGAAAGGATCGCTTCGAACAGCGTGCCGGTAACCGAGCCGCTCGGGCCGACGGCGTGCAGCGGGCTTTCGATCGGCATCTGGATGACGCGGTTGAAATCCCAGCTGGTATCGACCACCTCGCCGACAAGGGCGAAATCGGCTTCGGAGACAGACGCTCCTCCGGCGATCAGGGCCTCGATGCCCTGGATCTGGATCTGGTCGAGCGCCGTATCCGACTGGCCGTCCTGGCCGGCCATCATCGCTTTCGCCGCGGCGGCAATGCGCGCATAGCCGTCAACGCCGGGATGGCTTGCCTCATAGGCGACGATGACGTCATGCGCCACCGAAGCAACCCGCAAGGGCGCCGTCCGCAGGAACAGCACACCAAAACCCTTCTTTCCAATCACGTAAAACTGAGAACCAGCCATAGTCATTATCCCCTATTTGATACCCGCCAATCGAAATGCCTGAAAAAGCTTCTCATTCGCCGCCGGATTGCGATCCGGCGACAAACCACTGATTTCCCGGGCGGTCATGCCCGGATAATTTTCCTGAAGACGACGCGCTGTTTCCCTGGCCGCGAGCAGATTTCCGCTCAGGGCGTGGCTTGCCGTGAGCACCCTCAGCGCCGGCTCGTCGTCTTCCATGTTGCCACACAGCTGCAAGGCCGTCTGATATTCCTCGCGCTTGAGCGCGATGCTCGCCCCGGCCCACCAATAGATGTCCGGTGCAAACGGGTTGAGATCGATCGCCTGCTGGAAGCGCTCCCAGGCAAGGCTGAGCTCGCCGAAATGCGCCAGCGCATCGGCATGCTGCAGAAGCAGATCGGCCGAATTGGGCGCCAGAGCCTCCGCTTCGAAGAACTTTTGCGCCGACGTCTCGAAATCGCGCTGGTAGAGTGCCACGACGGCGGACATCCAGTGCCCGATCCCCAAGGCAGGATCACTCTCGACCGAGGCTTCGGCCTCGGCCTTGGCACGGTGTTGCCGCCCAGCATCAGCCACTCGAGCTGCAGGGTCTGGGCAATGCGGGCACGGGCAACCGACATGCCCGGGTCGAGATCGGCGGCCTTGCGGAATTCGGCGCGGGAACGGCGAAGGAGCGGCAGATCGCATTTGCCACTGAGCATCTGCTGGCCGGATAAAAGGTGGTGATAAGCGCCGGCGTCATGCAGCCGCGTCGGCTCCATCTGCAGGCGTTCGATCTGTTCGGCAAGGGCAGCGGCAACCTGCTTCGACAAGAGGCGGAAGGCGGCATGGAGCTGCCTGTCGTTGAGCACCACTTCCAGCGCCCATTTGATCTCGCCGGTTTCCTCCTCAATCAGGGCGAACGACACGCGCATCTGGTCGAAAACGGTGGCCTCGACGCGGTAGTCCGCGCGCAGGGCGCCGTAGCTGTCATCCGACCGACTGCCGGCGGCAAAGCTGCTGTGGGGCGACAGAACGGCAAAGGTGCGAAACCGTACCAGACTGTTGGCAATGTCCTCGACAAAGGCCTGGACGATCGAGCCGGCCGAGGCGCCATCGATCCTCGCGGGCCGGATGAAGGCGACGCGCGGCCGCTTGCCCGTTGCACGGATCGGCGCGGGACTGTCCTTTTCGCCATGGCTTGCGGCATAACCCTGGACGCGGCGGCGCAGCGCCAGCGTTGCCGGCTCCGGTCCCCTGCCCTCGATGCGCAACTGGCGGACAAGCCGGCCCGAGCGTAGGCGGCAATCACCATCCGGTAGGTTTCCTCCCGATCTTCCTCAAGTCGCAAGGCGCAATCGGCAAGCGCCGGGATCTGCGCCGCCGTCCGGCCGCCGAAGCGCGTCGTATCCTCCAGCAACTGGCCGAGCGAACCGAAGAACAGATCCTTCATCCGATTGCGCTCGCTCAGCAGCCACAGATGGAACTGCTCCTGGCCGGTGTCTGCGCCGTGCAGCAATTCACCTTCGACCGCGAGGAGGCCTCGGGTGCGGACAGCAATATCGTCGGACTGAACCGCGGACAGGAAAAGCGCCAGATCGGAGCGGCTGGCCATCGGGCCTGCGGTCAAGGCCGTGGCAGACATGACGATCAGGGGATCTTCTTCGGAGGCGAACGACTGCAGCCGGGACAGCAGCTGGCGCAGATTGCCCATTGCGCGCTTCTGCTCGACATCCTCCCACAGCAGGGAGGCCGCGGCCTGGCGCGTCAGAATCTGTCCCGGAGAGAGCAGGATCGCGGCGATCAGAACAAAACCCTTGGCCGGGAAAAACGCCTGTTTCCCCACCTCGAACCGTGGCACGCCGAAAAGCCGAATCGCTATGTGTTCTGTGTCCCCAAACACGTGTCACCCCACAATGATTTGCGTATCTAACAATGACCAATGAGAAATTGAAAGTGTTTTCGCCTTCCCTTTGACGTTGATGTGACACCATCTGCAATAACGTTTTTGCAAAGAAGGAGAGCAAAGGAGCCGGAACAGCGGAGCAGTTCGGTAAAAGAGGAAATGACAAACAATTTAATATTTAATCGTACTTATATGACATTTACATTGCATTCTGAACCCTATCAGCGCGCCGACGACGTTGGCTACGCGGTGACTGAATTCATGTGGTTCGATGGAAAGCCATTCTATCCGATCGGGGCTTTGGCAGACGCCAGGATTGCCGCACTGCGACTGTCGGCCGGCGCCTTCGATGAAGGCGACGAGGACAATCTCGACCTGATCTTCCAGATGCGCGAAGCCGGTGGCGGGCATTTCTTCGAAGTCGTCCTGCGGTCGAACACAGGCACTTCCTATGCCGGCTGGCTCTGGGGACAGGAGCTCGAAGTGCTGAACGACGTCGAGGCCAACCACCGCGTTCTGCTGGTCGAGTGCAACGGTTCGAAGATCCGCTACGCCTACAATGATGAAAAGGGCCGCTATACATGCGACGGACCGAACGCCAAATCCAAGCTGTCCTTCCGGCACGCCATCAAACGGCTTTCCGCCGGATAATCGTCATTGCACCGAATTTGGTCGCCAACCAAGTTGCGTTGTGGAAATTATGCTAGTGGGAACAATTGGCTAGGCCAATGATGGCGGACAGGGTGGGATTCGAACCCACGGTACGCTTTCACGCACACACGCGTTCCAGGCGTGCGCCTTAAACCACTCGGCCACCTGTCCTTTGTCGGCCTGCATCGTCAGACGCAAATCGTTGGAACGGCGCGATATATACCGATGAATTTCAGCGGATCAACCTAAATCTGACAGTTTTTTGACTTCTGCGATCAAATACCTATCTATAGGGTCCGAAGGGCGGCGGGCGCAGAGCCCGACCTTCTGCCAAGGCCGGGGAGTTCGTGGTGCGGCTTATCTTCAGAGTGTTGAGTTTCCTGGCGCTGTGCCTCGGCGTGATCGCCGGCAGCGTTGATTCCATTGCTTCGGTTTCGGCCTCGCAGATTTCCCTGACCCCGGTGGAGGCGGCGTGGATGGATCTCAGTCCCTCCAGCCTTTCAGCCTTGCAGGGCTTGATCGAAAGCCAGCTCGGCTCGGCCGCATCGACGGCATTTGCCGGTCTGGTTCTGCCGCAACCGGCGTTTGCCGCCCTGCTGGCGCTATCGCTTCTGTTCTGGATGATCGGTTACAAGAAACCGTCGCCGGCCGGACGCTTCGCTGCCTGAATCGCGTTACATATAGAGAGGCCGGAAACGCCGGCCATTGGAGGCCACGATGTTTCTGATCGACATGTTCAACAAGAAGACGGTCATGCCCACCACGGAGACGGCCCTGCCGGGACGCGCTGAGGCAATCCCGACGGCCGCGACACATTTCATCTCCGGCGCAGCGCTGAAGGGGCCTTACCCCGAAGGCAGCAAAACCGTCTATCTCGGCATGGGCTGTTTCTGGGGCGCCGAGCGGCTGCTCTGGCAGACACCGGGCGTGCAGGTCACGGCCGCCGGCTACCAGGGTGGGATCACGCCCAATCCGACCTATCAGGAAACCGTCACAGGGCTGACCGGCCACACGGAAGTGGTGAAAGTGGTCTTCGATCCGGCGC
>ERZ1034385.189-NODE-189-length-13612-cov-2.325514_pt1 | contig 13612 bp, 7 predicted proteins | sample MGYA00520612_ERZ1034385 | MGnify/ENA primary metagenome ERZ1034385 (study PRJEB33736, sample SAMEA104288468) | Azolla filiculoides | biome: Urban; feature: water surface; material: ditch water | place: Netherlands | collected 2014 ... | reverse complement strand
GCCGCAAGTTCGATGAGGACGGCGAGCGACTTTCGCCCTTTGACGCGCAGCTTGAGCCGCTGCCACGCGTTCTCAGGCTTTGCATCATAGGTTGCGGGGCTCGTCAGAACGCCCATCTCTTCCTGCAGCCACGGCGTCCGCCCGGTCTTCTCCAGCGTCTGCTTGAGGCGGACATAAACGTCGCGAAGATGGGTGACATCGGCGAGGGCATAATCGAGCTGCTTGTCCGACAGCGGCCTGCGGCTCCAGTCGGTGAAGCGCGAGCTCTTGTCGATATGGACGTTCTTCACCTTCTGCACGAGCTGGTCATAGGAGACCGAATCGCCGAAGCCGCAGACCATCGCCGCGACCTGCGTATCGAAGATCGGGTGCGGGATGAGATTGCCGAGATGGAAGATGATTTCGATATCCTGCCGGGCGGCATGGAAGACCTTGACCACGGCGGAATTGGCCATCAGCTCGAAGAACGGCGCCAGATCCAGGCCCTTGGCCATCGGATCGACGATGGCATCGAAATCCGGGCTCGCCATCTGGATCAGGCAGAGCTCAGGCCAGAAGGTCGTTTCGCGGAGGAATTCCGTGTCGATCGTGATGAAATCGGATTTGGCGAGTTGGCGGCAAGCCTCCTCAAGCGCGGCAGTGGTATCGATCATTTCGTCTCGGTCATGGAAAAATACGGATCAACCTTACTTTCCCTTCTGGCCGGCGATGTCAATATGAACGGCTGCCAAACGCGCCTGCGACCCCGCTTTGCAGCCACTAATTCGCCACTATTCGTCCGTGGGCGCACCGTGCAGGACGGCGATGTTCTGACGGTGGACCTCCTCATAGGGGGCGAAATAGACGATGGCGCCGGACGAAATCTCCGGTTCGGCAAAGACGGCGAGGCTCTCGTCGCCAAGCTGCGGATCGTCGCGGCGGGCAAGCAGACGTTCGAGATAGAGGCGGTTCGCTTCAATCAGCGAGGGCGGATAACCGCCGGCGGCAATGATCTCTTCCGCGCCGTGATTGGGCAGGATGTGACGGATCGGCAGTTCGGCCATCCGCTTCAGGTCAAGGATATGTCGATCGATATGTTCCGGCTCGGAAATATAGGTGACCGTGTCTTCCAGCGTGTCACCCGCCAGCAGCACGCCCATCGCCGGGATGAACAGCACGGTGCCGTCGGCGCTGTGGATATCGAATTGCAGCAGCTGCACCGTCCAGCTTCCGATGGTCAGCGTCATTTCCCCGTCGAAGCTTTCGGTCGGCATAACGACCGGCTTGATCGGCGGGGTCTTGTTTTCCAGAACCTTGCGCTTGGCTTTCAGTGTCTCGATCGTCAGGCTGTTGGCGAGGATGGGACAGTCGGCGAAGCCGCCATTGCCCGCCACATGATCGGTATGCCAGTGGCTCATCACCACCCGGATCGACGAAACACCCAGGCCTTCGAGATGGTGGCGAATGGAGCGCGCATGATCGAGCGAGATATGGGTGTCGTAGACCAGCGCTTGCGCCCCGGAAACCAGGGCAAAGCTCGCGACGCCCAGGCTATAGGCACCGTCATCGAGCCAGTTCGGCTCCGGAGAATGCAGCCGCTTTCCGGTGATGCGCCCGTCGTAATAGGCAAACAGACCCGGATAGGGCTGGTGGATGCGCATTGTCGCCGAAATGTCAGTCGTGGTGCCCATGACCCTAAACCACCCTCATATAGCCGGTCATCCCGGTCTTTTGATGTTCGATGATATGGCAATGGAAGACCCAGTCGCCAAGGTTGTCGGCGACCAAAGCCAGTCGCACCTTCTCGTCCGGCAACATCAGATAGGTGTCGGAGACCAGCGGTTGTTGAATGCTGCGCTTGTTCGAGGCGATGACCTTGAAATTCATCCCGTGCAGATGGATCGGATGCGCATGCGGCGTGACATTCTCGACATTGAAGATGTAGCTTTTGCCGAGTTTCAGCTCCGCGATCGGGTCCATCGGGTCGGCGCTGTCGCCGGGCCATGGCTTCTTGTTGATCGCCCAGAAGGAATAACCCAGCGTGCCGCAGATGCTGTCCTTGCCGGCATTTTCGGCCGTGGCGCTGAGCAGAAGCGGGATTTCGGTGGCATTGGCCATGTCGATATCGACGCCGGCGTTCTCAGCAAGCGGACCAAGGTCGCCCAGGTCGCGTTTCAGCGACGTGCCGACGGACCTGAGGCTCGCCACCGCTTTCGGCGTGGACGGACGGATGTCCGCCAAAGTGGCAACGCCACCTTCACTGTCCGGCATGCGAACCGCCAGGTCGAGCCGCTGTCCGGGCGAGATCACCACCATGTCGAGCGGCATGCGTTCCGGCACCGGATGGCCGTCGATGGCGATGATGTCGGCCTCGGCACCGTCAAGCTTGAGATTGAAGATGCGGGTGACGTCCGAGGCGACAATGCGCAGGCGCACCAGTCCACCCGCTGGCGCGTCATAGGTCGGCGCGAGCTGCCAGTTGGCAGTGCGCACCGTGCCGAATGTGCCGGTCTTGGCAGCATCGCGCGGCTTGAACTGGTCAATGAACTGGCTGTCGCCACCCAACCGCCAGTCACGCAGGTTGAGCGCCACTTCGCCGTCGAAAACCGGATCGTTCCTGTCTTCGACGATCAGCATGCCGGCCAGCCCCCGGCCCATCTGCGTCAGCGTATTGCAATGCGGATGGTACCAGAAGGTGCCGGCATCGGGCGGGCTGAAAGCGTAGTCGAACCGGTCGCCCGGATAGACATACGGCTGGCTGAGGAAGGGAACGCCGTCCTGATCATTCGGCAGGCGGATGCCATGCCAATGTACAGTGGATGGCTCGTCGAGAGTGTTGATCAAAGTGGCGGCGAATTTTTCACCGCGCTGCACGCGCAGGACCGGCGGCGCGGCCTCGGTTGATCGGCCGTCGCTGTAGCTCATCACCTTGCGCGTTAATCCCTTGCCATCCAGCATCGTATCGATGTTGCGAGCTTCCAGCAGGATCGGATTCGGGGCTGCAAGTGCAACGTGGATGCGTGGCAGCAACGCCATGCCGGCACCATACGCGCCGGCAACGGCCGCGGATTTCAACAGGGTGCGGCGCGAGGGACGAAACACGAGAGCCTCCGAGTGGTTTCCGCTGTTCTAAAGTTGAGCAGGGCTTTCAGCAATAGAGCGCATGCGACCATGCTGTCGCAGGTCGTCAGTCGTCTCTCTCGGACGGTGGTGCCGCGAGCTTGGTGAAATAGGTCGAGGTGCGCAGCAGATTGCGAAACCGCATGCGCCGCTGTTGCGTCGGCACACCTTCGCGGGCGGTGATGCGGAAGAATGTGTAGCCCATGAAGAAGGCCAGCACGACGATCATGTAAGTAAACAGCGCATGCGGCCCGAAGGCATCGATCAGGAAGGATGCAAACAGGGGTCCAATGACGGCGCCGACGGACCAGAAGAACAATGTGCCGGCCGACACCAGCGCGTGCTGCCCCGGCGCCGCATGGTCATTGGCATGGGCGGAACACAGGGAATAGAGCGGCATGGCAAACGCGCCGAATGCAAAGATGCCGATGAAATTGAAAAGCTCGCTTTCACCGGCGAAGAAGGCGAGGAAGATGCAGGCCGCGAGCGCCCCGAACGTGGCGATCAGCATCACCACACGCCGGTCGAGCTTGTCGGAATAGTGCCCCAGCGGGTATTGCAAAACGATACCGGCAAAGATGCCGATGCTCATGAAGGTGGCGATGCCGGTGACCGACATGCCGATACCGTCGGCGTAGATGGGGCCCAGTGATCGGAAGCTGGAATTGGTCAGGCCGACGATGATGCAGCCGACCGTTGCAAGCGGCGAGACGGACCACAGCACGCGGATGTCGAATTTCACGTCTTGCGGCGGGGCAGGGCTGGTGCGGTCTGCAAACGAGATCGGCACCAGCGACAGGGTCAGCGCCATCGAGATGATGGCGAAAAGATCGAAGCCGCTGAGGCCAAAGACCGGAATCAGGTATTGCGCCGCCGTCACCGAGCCGAGGTCGACAAAACGATAGATCGACAGCGTGCGCGCCCTTGTGGAGTTTGTCACGCGCGCGTTCAGCCAGCTTTCGACGGCGGCAAACAGACCGGCAAAACAAATGCCCTGAATCAGGCGCATGGCAAACCAGGAGACCGGATCGATGACCATCGCCATCATGATCGAAGCGGCCGAGGCGATCGCAGCAAGGGCGGAGAAGGTGCGGATATGGCCGATCGCGCGCATGATCTTGGTGACATAGATGCAGCCGATCACAAAGCCGATGAAATAGCCGGTACCGATCATGCCGATCACCGAGGGTGAGAATCCCTCTTCGAGTGCGCGAAGCGATATGAAGGTACCCTGCAGGCCATTGCCCCCGATCAGAATGCCAGCCGTGAGAAGAAGGGGGATGAGCGGACGGATGTCATACATGAACTGGCTTTTTCTGCGCGAGCGGTGGGGGAATCAGACGGTCTATCCCGGATCAATTGGCCGACAATAAGTCGCCTGTGCCTCCGACAACAGCAAAAGCATTGAATGGGCGCATCAACGAAACCGATGGGAAGATGCCGGGCAGGTGCTCCGCCCGGTGTCGCGGGCACCACCGCATTTTGCCTTCAGCCTTGACAAATCAGGCGCACCATGCGCTTTTCCGCCCGATTTTCTATCGGCCCTGTGCTGCTCCGTGAAGCGCCTTTCCGGCCGTCATACATCGGGAAACCTGACCATGCATCGTTACCGCAGCCACACCTGTGCCGCACTCCGCAAATCCGACGTTGGCTCGACCGTTCGTCTCTCTGGCTGGGTTCATCGCGTCCGTGACCATGGCGGCGTTCTGTTCATCGACCTGCGCGACCACTACGGTATCACCCAGGTCGTCGCCGACCCGGACAGCCCGGCCTTCAAGATGGCCGAGACCGTGCGCGGCGAATGGGTCATTCGCATCGACGGCCTCGTCAAGGCTCGTTCGGAAGACACCACCAACAAGACAATGGCGACCGGCGAGATCGAACTCTACGCGCAGGAAATCGAAGTTCTCGGTGCGGCCAAGGAATTGCCGCTGCCGGTCTTCGGCGAGCCGGACTATCCGGAAGACGTGCGCCTGAAGTACCGCTTCCTCGACCTGCGCCGCGAGACGCTGCACAAGAACATCGTCAAGCGCACCCAGATCGTATCCGCCATGCGCAAGGGCATGGGCGAGGCCGGCTTTGCCGAATACACCACGCCGATCCTGACCGCGTCTTCGCCGGAAGGTGCTCGCGACTTTCTGGTGCCGAGCCGTATCCACGAAGGCCAGTTCTTCGCGCTGCCGCAGGCGCCACAGCAGTACAAGCAGTTGCTGATGGTCGCCGGTTTCGACCGCTATTTCCAGATCGCGCCGTGCTTCCGCGACGAAGACCCGCGCGCCGACCGCCTGCCGGGCGAGTTCTACCAGCTCGACGTCGAAATGAGCTTCGTCACCCAGGAAGACGTCTGGGAGACCATGGAACCGATGATGACGTCGGTCTTCGAGCAGTTTGCCGAAGGCAAGCCGGTGACCCAGAAGTGGCCGCGCATTCCCTATGATGTTGCGATCCGCAAATACGGTTCCGACAAGCCGGACCTGCGTAACCCGATCGTCATGGAAGGCGTCACCGACCACTTCCGCGACTCGGGCTTCAAGGTCTTCGCCGGCATGATCGAGAAGGACCCGAAAGCGCGCATCTGGGCCATCCCCGCGCCGACCGGCGGCAGCCGCGCGTTCTGCGATCGCATGAACTCGTGGGCCCAGGGAGAAGGCCAGCCCGGACTTGGTTACATCTTCTGGCGCGATGGCGAGGAGGCCGGAGCAGGCCCGATTGCGAAGAACATCGGACCCGAACGCGCGGTCGCGATCAAAAACCAGCTCGCCCTTAAGGATGGCGACGCCGTTTTCTTCGTCGGTGGTAACCCAGCGAACTTCTACAAGTTCGCCGGCGCCGCGCGCGATCGCGTCGGCCACGAACTGAAGCTGATCGACGAGGATCGTTTCGCCCTCGCCTGGATCGTCGACTTTCCGTTCTATGAATGGAACGAGGAGGACAAGAAGATCGACTTCTCGCACAATCCATTCTCGATGCCCAAAGGTGGACGCGAGGCGCTGGAAGCTGCCGAGACATCAGGCCGCGACGCACTGCTCGCGCTCAAGGCAAACCAATACGACATCGTCTGCAACGGTTACGAGATCGCTTCGGGCTCGGTGCGTAACCACGTGCCCGAGACGATGGTCAAGGCTTTCGAGATCACGGGGCTTTCCAAGGCGGATGTCGAGGCGCGTTTTGGCGGCCTCTACCGCGCCTTCCAGTACGGCGCACCGCCGCATGGCGGTTGTGCTTTCGGTGTTGACCGCGTCATCATGCTGCTCGTCGGGGCGAAGAACCTGCGCGAGATCTCGATCTTCCCGATGAACCAGCAGGCCCAGGATCTGCTGATGGGTGCGCCGTCTCCGGCAACGCCGACCCAGCTGCGCGAATTGGCACTGCGCGTCGTGCCGCAGCCGAAGAAGGACTGATCGCTGCGATAGAGCGATGGAATTGCAAAGGCCTCGGAATACTCCGAGGCCTTTTTCTCTACGGGCACTTCAAAGAAAAAGCCCGGATGCGGACATCCGGGCTTTCATATTGGACCTTGGCGTTGAACGACGTCAGTCGTTCGCGGTCACCTTGACGCCGATCAGCGCCGGAATGCTTTCCGGCGCACCCATGGCGGCGCCGATGATCATCGGGAAGGCGACCGGATTTGCCGGCTGTGCCAAGATCGTCAGCGCCTTCGGATCGTCGATATAGGCGTTGACGGCAGTGGACACTTCGTTCTGCAGGGCGCCGAGCTTGGCCTGCGCCAGCAGGATCGGCAGCATGCCCTTGATCATCTGGCCCATCTGCGCCCCGTCGGTGCCCTGGGTCTTGCCGGCATAGTCGAGGCCGCGCTTGGTGATGCCGGCATCTTCGAAGCGGACCTTGGCGTTGATCAGCGACAGCTGCTGCACCAGGCCGAGCATGGCAAGGCCGGCTGCCTGCTGCGCCTGCTCGTTCTTCGGATCTGTCTGCATGGTGCGCGCCTGTTCCTGCATCTGCTTGACCAGGTCAAGTGTGTAGCCGGACATGCCGAAGGACAGGCTCAGCTTGCCGATATTGGCGAAATCGATCGAGTAGTCTTCGATATCGATCGTTCCGCTTTCGATTTCCCAGCTGCCGGACATGCTCAGATTGCCGTCGAGCGTCTGCAATCCGAGCGCATCGATAGTTTCCTTGCTCTTCGGATCTTCGACGACGGTCAGGTCGGCCTTGATCGCGGTGGCAGAACCTTCGAACGAAATCGTCTTTTCGTCTTCCGACAGGCTCATGGTGCCGGTCGCCTCATCCATCGAGAAGACCTGCTTGCCGTCGACGGTGACATTGACCGGCCCGCTATGCGCTTCCTCGTAGAACATCATCGAGTCGATGCCGGTGGCATTGACGTCGCCCGGAATGAAGACGCCGGCGAGATAGAGATCTGCAACCGAAAACGTCGACTTCTCTTCCGTCATGTCGATTTCCGGGAATTCGACGCGGTCGATATAATAGGCGCCGCCGTCTTCCTCGCTAACGCCCTCAAGCGTCAGTTCATCCAGCTTCAAAGGGCTGTCGGTCGCGCTGTTGACGGTGAATTTCACACCCTTCAGGATGACGTCTTCGCCGCTTACTTCCACCGAGTCGGCGGAGATGACCGTGCCACCGGTCGCAAATGCGGCGTTGAGCTTCTTCAGCAGGTCCTGGCCGTCGAGAGCCCATGCCTGGCTGGAAAGGGCGCTCAGGGCGGCTCCGGCAAGCAGGATCCGGGTGGAGCGATAGATCGTCATCGAGTGTTCCTCTGTAAGAATGGCCGGTGTTTCGACACTCGGCATGAATTCCGTGTCATTTATATGAGGGATTGTAAAAAGTTCCATCGCTTTTCCACTGGCAGAGTTAAGCGGCTGTTGTTTCGTGACCGGGATCACACACCGTTAATCCACAGCCAGAATCCCCGGATTCCTTGCCGTTGCGCCATATCTCGGTTAGGCAGGGAGCATGGGGAAAAATCTAATTCCGCCCGGCGACGGGGGCGATCACATCCAGCCAGTGGACCTCAAGGCAGCGCTTGAAGAGCGTTACCTTGCCTATGCGCTCTCGACCATCATGCACCGGGCGCTGCCCGACGTGCGCGACGGCCTGAAGCCGGTCCATCGCCGCATCATTCATGCGATGAGCGAGATGGGCATTCGCCCGAACTCAGCCTTCAAGAAATGTGCCCGTATTGTCGGTGACGTGATCGGTAAATTCCATCCGCATGGCGACCAGTCGGTCTATGACGCGCTGGTCCGTCTCGCGCAGGATTTCTCCCAGCGTTATCCGATTGTCGATGGCCAGGGCAATTTCGGCAATATCGATGGCGACAGCGCGGCCGCCTATCGTTACACCGAAGCTCGCATGACCGATGTCGCAGCCCTGCTGCTGGAAGGCATCGATCAGGACGCTGTCGATTTTCGCCCGACTTACAACGAAGAAGACGACGAACCGGTCGTCATGCCGGGTGCGTTTCCCAACCTGCTCGCCAATGGCTCGTCCGGCATCGCGGTCGGCATGGCGACCTCCATCCCGCCGCACAACGCCCATGAACTCTGCGACGCAGCACTGTACCTGATTAAGAACCCCGGCGCGCCCGTTGAGGAACTGCTGGCCGATCCGGCCAATCCCCAGAAGGGCGGTATCGAGGGTCCCGATTTCCCCACCGGCGGCATCATCGTCGAAAGCCGCGAAAGCATGCTGGAGACCTACCGCACCGGTCGCGGTGGTTTCCGTGTCCGTGCCAAGTGGGAGACCGAGGATCTCGGCCGCGGCGGTTATCAGATCATCATCACCCAGATCCCGTTCCAGGTGCAGAAGTCGCGCCTGATCGAGAAGATCGCCGAATTGCTGATCGCCCGCCGCCTGCCGCTGCTCGAGGACATTCGCGACGAGTCGGCCGAGGACGTACGCGTCGTTCTGGTGCCGAAGAGCCGCACCGTCGACCCCACCATCCTGATGGAATCGCTGTTCAAGCTCACCGAGCTTGAAAGCCGAATTCCGCTCAACATGAACGTTCTGTCCATGGGCAAGGTGCCCAGGGTCATGGCGCTCAACGAGGTGCTGACCGAGTGGCTCGACCACCGCAAGGACGTGCTGGTTCGTCGCTCGAGCTTCCGATTGGCGGCGATCGACAGGCGTCTGGAAATTCTCGGCGGTCTGTTGATTGCCTATCTGAACCTCGATGAAGTGATCCGCATCATCCGCGAGGAAGACGAACCGAAGCCGGTCATGGTCGCCAGGTGGGATCTAACCGACAATCAGGTCGAAGCCATCCTCAACATGCGCCTGCGCAACTTGCGCAAGCTCGAGGAATTCGAGATCCGCAAGGAGCATGAAGCACTGTCGGCGGAAAAGGCCGAGATCGAGTCGTTGCTCGCCTCTACGGAAAAGCTTTGGCAGACGGTTGCCTGGGAGATCGGCGAGGTCAAGAAGAAGTATGCCAAGGCAACCGAACTCGGTCGCCGCCGCACGCTGTTCGCCAACGCGCCGCAAGCCGACATCGAAGCCATCCAGCAGGCCATGATCGAGAAAGAACCGATCACGGTTGTCATCTCCGAGAAGGGCTGGATCCGCGCCCTCAAGGGCCATATCTCCGACACGTCGTCGCTGACCTTCAAGGAAGGCGACGGCCTGCGCGTGGCCTTCCCAGCCCAGACCACCGACAAGATCCTGCTGGTGACCACCGGCGGCAAGGTCTACACGCTCGGCGGCGATAAACTGCCGGGCGGACGCGGCCATGGCGAACCGTTGCGCATCATCGTCGACATGGAAAACGACCAGGACGTTCTGACGGCCTTTGTCCACGATCCTAGCCGCAAGCTGATCCTCGCCTCGACGGCCGGCAATGGTTTCATCGTTCCGGAAGGCGAAGTGGTCGCCAATACCCGCAAGGGCAAGCAGGTGATGAATGTCGGCATGCCGGACGAGACCAAACTGGTTGTCACCGTTACGGGCGATCACATCGCCGTCGTTGGCGAGAACCGCAAGATGGTGGTATTCCCGCTCGCCCAGATCCCGGAAATGACCCGCGGCAAGGGTGTGCGCCTGCAGCGCTACAAGGATGGCGGCATTTCCGATGTGAAGTGTTTTGCCATTGCCGACGGCCTGACCTGGGAAGATTCGGCCGGCCGCACCTTTACCAAGACCAAGGACGAGTTGGTCGAATGGCTGGCCGATCGTGCCACGGCCGGCCGTACGGTGCCGAAGGGCTTCCCGCGCAGCGGTAAGTTCGCCGGCTGAACAGCCGGAATGGAGTTAGAAGAAAAGCCGATCGTATCACGATCGGCTTTTTTGTTTCGGGCACTCATTGGGGGAGTAGCCGAGCTGTTCAGCGTCCGACGGCTGCCGGCAACTTTGCCAAGTCCCTGAAGTCCGTCACCGGCGCCGGTCGTCCGAGATAGAAACCTTGCCCATGCTCGATACCGAGTTCGTGCATCAAGGCCACATGCTCAGGCGTTTCAAGCCCTTCGATGAGGATCTTGTGGCCGCGGTGGCGCACCAGGCGGATGATGTCTTCCAGCATGGAGCGACCGTGCGGCTGATCTGTATCCTGCAGGAACGAACGGTCGATCTTGACCGTGTCGAAGGGAAACAGCCGTAACCACGAAAGGCCGGCGAAGCCGGTGCCGAAGTCGTCAAGCCAGATCCGGATGCCCATGGATTCCAGGTCCTTGATACAGCGAATGACGTCCGACTGGCCTTCCATATCGATGCCTTCGGTGATCTCGAAGGCAAGCCGTTCGCCTTTGACGCCAGTCTCCTCGAGGATCGTCGAGACAGCGAGTGCAAAGCCGCGCGACTTGAGCTGGATGGCTGAGACATTGACGCTGGAAAGCGGAACATGGCCCGGCGCCAGCATTTCGGTGCAGACCCTGCGGATCGCCCAGAGGCCAAGTTCCAGGATGGAGCCGGTGCGCTCTGCGATCGGGATGAATTGGCCCGGTGAAATCGGTGTTCCGTCGATCATCTGCAGGCGCATCAGCGCTTCGACGGCCTCGAGTTTGCCGGTCTGCAGGTTCTGGATCGGCTGATAGACAAGCCTGACAAGATCCTTCTTGACCGCCATCCGCAAGAGGGAGGCAATATTTTCATTGTCGTCGCTGCTGAGCGGATCGTCGGGGTTGAACAGGCGAATGCAGTTGCGGCCGTTCGCCTTGGCGGAATAGAGCGCCCGGTCCGCCTCGTCGATAATCCGCTCCAGCTTCGGTCCTGAATTCGGTCTGGTATAGGATGCGCCAACGCTGACCGTGACGACGGCCTGTCCGTCACGACGCTGGTCATGCACGAGGTTCAGTCTTTCGACCGTGCTGCGGATGATTTCCGCCAGCGAAGAGACCTGGTCCCGCTTGGCGATCTGCGCCAGAACAATGAATTCCTCGCCGCCGTAGCGGCCGAGCGAGGCGTTGAACGGCGTCAGTGCTTCCTGAAGCGCATTGGCAACCAGAATCAAACAACGGTCACCTGCCTGGTGACCGTAAAAATCATTGTATTTCTTGAAGAAGTCGACATCGACCAGGATTGCGGCAAATCCGGTGCCTTCGTTGTGCCAGGCATTCCACAGGTCGCGAAGCCTCTTGTCGATCGCCCGGCGGTTATCGATACCGGTCAGATAGTCCGTGTTCGAGAGTCGCTCCAGCGACTTGCCGCGCTGCTCGGACTCGTGATGCTGGTGCTGTGCTTCCAGCGCGTTCAGGAAGACATTGTAGCGCTCGTCATTCAGCTTCCAGTTCACATACGACGTGAAGATGAAGCAGGAAATGTAGAACGTGCCGAAAGCGACAAGATAGGGCATGTCGGTCGGGAAGAGCATCAGGATGCTAGTGAAGAATATCACCAGGACGAAGGCGGACGTTACCGCCGACAAAAGCACGAAGAAATTGAAGAACAGGTTGGCGCCCATCATGAAGATGGTGCCGAAGATCATGTAGTAGCGGATGCTTTCGGTTGCCGTTGTCGCCACCGCCGGCAGGAGCCAGAAGAGATAGCCTGTGACCAGCGCTGCCGCGCAGGTGATATCCAGCCACCGGGCGCCCGCGCGAAACCAGACCAGCGTTTCCAGAACGGTCAGAACCGATGCCCCGACCATGAATCGCGCCACGATTGTATCGCGTGCAACGTCGGGAATCAGGATGATGTCAGTAACCGCAAACAGCAGATAGACAATGACGGCGACCCACAGGCCTTGGCGCGCCGCTCTGGCACGCTTTGGCTCGATATGGCGCCGGTACAGGTTATACAGCTCCGCCGTCGGAGCGTCCTGCGGCCGCTGAGGCCAACTGGCCTCAATTGCTTTGAGCAAGGTCGTCTGCATAGAGCAATCCATCGATTAGCGCTCCGTGACATACAGAGCCGATGTTGGTCGCACGAACCCCGGTAGGAATAGACAATAAGCACCTGCTTTTCTGTATCACGGGCCGTCCATCCAGTCATTCGTCCATAGCGCAACTTCGAGAAGAGGCCAACTGGCTTCGAGTTGCATCCCAAAAAGGTTCAACGCGATCTTTTCGGTCACCGCATGCGAGTGCCAGGAGCATTAACCAAACTACTTAAAAGTTACCAAAGTGAGTAGCAGCTCTCATCAATTGCAACTATGGTAACCAAATTCTTAACGGTAACTCTTGTGTTTGGTGGGTCGGCGTATGAGACAGATCGAAATTTCATTGGACGGCGAAAGCCTTATTACTCCTGAATCCATTGCCGCGCACATGGTGGCGCCGGGTACCCGCTGGAAGGCGGACGAATTGCAGAACGCCAAGGTCGAGCTTGGCTTGATGCTGAATATTGCGATGCAGCAGTTCGAACGCGGCGCCGAGCCGCAGCAGATCATTCATCGCATCGCCGGTTCTCTTCACGAGGCCCGCATGCGTTACGAGCCGAGCGTCTGGCAGCAGTTGATCCCGATTGCGCAGCAACACCCGGTTGCAAGCTATTTTCTCCAGGATCCCTTTACCCGCTGGTCCTTTACCAAGCCGCGCGGTTATTCGGGCGATGCCCAGCTTCTCGACTTTATCTACGGCCACCCGAGCGTTGCCGACGAGATCGCCAACGCGACACCGCTTGGCAAGGCACTCTACGACTACACCAAGGATGCGTCATCCTCCGTCGCGGTGCGCGAGCGTCGCGACCTGCTGACCCAGCATGTCGATGAAATTGCTACATCTCGTGGTCCGGGAGCGGAAGTTCTGACGATTGCCGCCGGCCATCTGCGCGAGGCCAATCGCTCCAGTGCCCTGAAGGAGGGACGTCTGAAGCGTTGGGTTGCTCTGGACCAGGATCCGATGAGCGTCGGTGCGATCACGCGTGATTTCTCCGGTACCTGCATCGAAGCGATCGACGGCTCCGTGCGCGGCCTTCTGGCCGGTCGCCATCAGCTCGGCACATTTGATTTCATCTATGCGGCCGGTCTCTACGACTATCTCAACGACAAGGTGTCGATGAAGCTGACGCAGCGTTGCCTCAGCATGCTGAAGCCGAACGGCGTCTTCCTGTTTGCCAACTTCGCCACCGACATCGGCGTCGATGGCTATATGGAGAGCTTCAT
>ERZ1034385.187-NODE-187-length-13708-cov-208.860910_pt1 | contig 13708 bp, 8 predicted proteins | sample MGYA00520612_ERZ1034385 | MGnify/ENA primary metagenome ERZ1034385 (study PRJEB33736, sample SAMEA104288468) | Azolla filiculoides | biome: Urban; feature: water surface; material: ditch water | place: Netherlands | collected 2014 ... | reverse complement strand
GGTAGGAATGGGGAGCATGAGGAGTAGTCGGGAGGTATCAAAATGAATTGGAGCTTTGTGAAACGAAAGTAGCTGTTTATGGTAAAGGTGGAATCGGAAAGTCAACGACCAGCTGTAACATATCCATAGCTTTAGCAAGGCGAGGGAGACGAGTATTACAGATAGGATGTGATCCAAAGCATGATAGTACTTTCACACTCACAGGTTTTTCAATACCTACAATTATAGATACTTTACAATCAAAAGATTATCATTATGAAGATGTTTGGCCCGAGGATGTAATTTATAAAGGTTACGGAGGGGTAGATTGCGTTGAAGCGGGTGGGCCCCCCGCCGGGGCCGGATGCGGAGGATACGTGGTGGGAGAGACAGTAAAACTATTGAAAGAATTAAATGCTTTTTATGAATATGACATAATATTATTTGACGTCTTGGGGGATGTAGTCTGTGGAGGCTTCGCAGCTCCATCGAATTATGCGGATTATTGCATTACAATAACTGATAATGGGTTTGATGCTCTTTTTGCGGCAAACCGTATTGCTGCATCAGTCAGAGAAAAAGCACATACCCATCCGTTGCGATTAGCTGGTCTAGTAGGAAATCGTACATCTCAAAGAGACCTTATCGATAAATACGTCGAGGCTTGTCCAATGCCCGTACTAGAAGTACTACCTCTAATAGAAGACATTCGGGTATCACGAGTAAAAGGAAAGACTTTGTTTGAAATGGCTGAATTTCAACCGGACCTGAATTATGTTTGTAATTTTTATTTGAACATAGCAGATCAGATTTTATCTCAACCGGAAGGGGTTGTGCCAAGAGAAGTTCCAGATAGAGAATCATTTAGTTTACTCTCCGACTTTTATTTGAACCCCAATTCTGGTAAGGAAGTAAATACGTCGGATAATCAACAAAAGACTCAATTGGATTTTACATTAATTTAAAATTGAGAATTTAAAGTCTCTGCATATATATATATATATTTTTTTTTTTTAAGGAAAGGTTTTCATGAGAACTTCCGAAACTACTACTTTTGAATGTGAAACTGGCAACTATCACACGTTTTGTCCTATCAGTTGTGTAGCTTGGTTACATCAAAAGATCGAAGATAGTTTCTTTTTGGTTATCGGTACGAAGACTTGTGGTTATTTCCTGCAGAATGCTCTTGGAGTTATGATCCTTGCGGAACCTCGTTATGCAATGGCAGAATTGGAAGAGGGAGATATATCAGCTCAACTCAACGATCAGAAAGAATTAGAAAGACTCTGTCTTCAAATAAAAAGAGATAGAAACCCTAGTGTTATTGTGTGGATTGGCACATGTACCACAGAAATAATCAAGATGGATTTAGAGGGAATAGCACCAAAACTGGAAAGTCAACTCGAGATACCCATCGTAGTAGCACGAGCTAACGGATCAGATTACGCCTTTACTCAGGGAGAAGATACCGTATTAGCAGCCATGATACACCGGTGTCCGGAATATGATTACTACACTGCCGACATCGCTAAAAAAAAAACGGAAAATGCAGGAATTAACGAATCTACCTGCACAAGGAGCAAGTCTAATAATCATGCTTCAGTACCTTTCGGATCCTTGCCTTCGATCGTAGCTTCTCAACTAAACTCGGAATTAAGACGACAATCCATTCATGTGTCAGGCTGGTTACCATCCCAGAGGTATGCCGAACTTCCTGCTTTGGGTGAGGGAGTTCGTGTCTGCGGCGTAAACCCTTTCCTGAGCCGTACAGCAACAACACTGATGCGTCGAAGGAGATGTCAGTTGATTGGGGCACCTTTCCCAATTGGTCCCGATGGAACGCGAGCCTGGATCGAAAAGATATGCTCAGTTTTTGATGTGAAACCTCAAGGTTTGGAAAAGAGAGAGACTGATATTTGGAAAAGCTTGAGGGATTACATCGGAGTAGTTACAGGGAAATCCATTTTTTTAATGGGAGATAATCTCCTAGAAGTATCCATAGCAAGGTTTCTAATTCGATGTGGAATGATCGTTTACGAAATAGGTATTCCTTATATGGACAAAAGATATCAAGCTGCTGAGTCGTTACTTTTGCAAAACACTTGCAAAAAGATGAAGGTGCCTATGCCCCGAATTGTGGAGAAACCGGATAATTATAGTCAGGTACAGCGTATGCATGAACTGGGACCCAACCTAGCGATCACCGGAATGGCCCATGCTAATCCTTTGGAGGCGAGGGGTATCGATACGAAATGGTCCGTTGAATTCACATTCGCTCAAATTCATGGATCTACCAATGCCAGAGATGTTCTTGAGCTCGTAACTCGTCCCCTGCGACGCAATGACGACTCTCTCTTAGATTGGAAAAATCTGTCAAGGCAGATAGTGGAGATTTAGTCAGGAACTTTTGGTTTATTCTATATCAAGATAGACGAACTCTATTTTTTTTTTTACTAATCGTTATGGAGAGATTCGTGGAGACTATAAAGTAAAGTTTCTTAGTCATATGATTGATTCTTCTATTTCATCTTCTTTATTTATGATTAAGAATAAGTCTTTTAGACACTTTACATTAGATATTTGGTATCGAATTAATTGCTATATGTCTGTAAATGTAAAAAAATTAGTTGGAATTTTTGAATGTTTGTGTGTATAATGTAGATAGTAAGAAAACTGATTCGAGCTTAAAAAAAAAATGGGCAATAAAAAAAAAATAACGAGGTTTGAGAAGAAGTCACAGAAACGAGAGTAGGAGTAGTAGAAAAAAAAAAATAAAGAAAACTAAAACGATTATATATATATTTCAAGTTTTGTCAGTGCTTTGTATCAACACAACGAGTGCCTACGTATTATTCGGTCTCTATTATGGTTTACTAACAACATTACCTGTTGGATTTTCTCAAATTCTATGTGTAAGAGCTTTGGTTACTGGGGGGAATCTTTGCGGTATTGTCGCCTTGAGTGGATCAATGATCGGACAGCTATTAATTATTCTATCGATATATTGTTCACCCCTATATATATTATTCTCGAAACCACACCTACTTACTATTGTAGTAGTGCCATACATGTTTTTATTTTGGTTTCAAATAAAGGACTTACAAAATTCTCAGGACTTACGTCCCGCTACTACATTGCGTGATCCACGAATGGTTCGTATATTTCTGAATAGCTTTCTTTTTCAGATTTTAAATCCAACTTTATTACCAAGCCCTGTACTAGCGAGACTGATTCATCTTCTTCTGTTTCGTCGGAGTAACAACGGTATTTTTCTAATTAGCAGTTTGATCGGTTGGCTATTAGGTCACATAATATTTAGTTCCTTATCTCGACTATTCATTGTTCGGATAGAGAGAGATTCGCCGATGGTTTATCTATTGGTAAAACGCGCTATGCAAGCAACTTTTAGTATTATTACAGCCGTTCAGCTAATATCCTACTTGGGTAGAGCACCAGTACCCTTCTGCACAAAAAAATACAAAAATGAATTTATTGATAAAGACTTGGAATTTCAGAAATTAGAATCTACAGACATAATCTGGTGGATTTTCAAGCCATGGCCTGCTTCTTTTTTCGATCCCTCCAGATCAAATCAGCCTACACGATTCAAGAGGATTAGTAGAGTCAACGGTAGTAGTCTTGTCAAGACAAAAGTATCTAATTACTTTTTTGGTAATTGTTTGACTGATGGAAAGCAGAGATTATGCTTCGCATCGTTGCCAGGTTCGTCAATTCTTGAAAAAGAAATGGAAAATTCTTTAGAAAACGAAAACTACAGTATTTCGGTATCTCCTTCTACTCCACACCAAGATTGGATTTTGGAGGAGTTAGCAAGAGCTGAGTCTTTAGATAAAGAATTAAAGGACCGAATCGATTTGTTAGATGCTGGGTCTACCTTTTGGAATGCAATGGAGAAAGAGGCTAGATTGACTATTGCGGAGAGTAGTACGAGACTACCCAACGTTTATGATCCTTTCCTGGCTAAGTTCTCTCGTATAAGAATCGGAACTCCACAGACTTTTATCGCTGTGGATGAGTTGAATCCCGTGACCCAGAAAAAGACAGAATCATTAGGTGGGGTAGATTCCATAGTAACTATAGAGAGCAATATCGATACGGACGAGCGATTTGAGGATTGGATCTCGGGCAAATACTCACAATCGAAATATAGGAAGAAAGTCGCCCTTCCGTGGGAAGAGCTACCAAAAAGAACTCAGCGTTTGTTTCATTTCATGGCCAATGGACGATTTTTATCACAGTCTAATATACCAGAGATCGTCAACGAAATAGAAACTTCACCCAGAATTGATGTCATTTGGGAAGACATATTTGATTTAGATCCTGCGGAACGAGCCCTCTTTTTTATATACCTCCACGAAAATTATCATAGCTTTAATCAAATAAATCTATCAAATATTCTTTCAGTTAATGGAGAGGGAGACTTTCGAGATCTGATACACGAAGTCGGTTCCATCCACGAGATCGAGGATCTAGAAAAAGTGTTGCTTCATTATACTAAAGCAATATTCGAAAGTAAGTATGACCTTCCCGGGATGGAAAGTGACGTTCGTTATAGAAAATTGAGAAATCTGGGAATTAATGTTGGGAAGACGAAACGCAAAACGACAAAGATAGTGAAACGATTTGCAAGAGTACCCGACTTCCGTCGTAGAATTGTAAAGGGAGCCTTGCGGTCGAAAAGGCGTAAGATACCGCTTTGGAGGTTTTTCGAGGATAAAGTACACTCACCTTTTTTCTTAAGATTTATGGAAGTGCCTAACTTACCCAAGCTACCTGCACGGGTAAATTTCTTTAGTTCAGATTCTGGGGAGGCTTTCATCGATCTGGAGAGAACAAAAGCCCTTGAGAGTAAACAAAAATCAAGAAATTTTTCAAATACAAAAGCATTAATGGAATCCGAGAACAATGCTCGTTCAATGATTGCTGCCAGAATGGATATAGGCCCTATTCACAGTGGAAGGGGTTTGTTACTAGTCTTCCAGGCAATTCTTCGAAAATACTTTAGAATGCCCTTAGCTATAATCTGTAAGAATCTTGTACGTAGTTTGTTACGTCAAGACTCCGAATGGGATATAGATTGGATGGAATGGAATAGAGAGACTTACATTAATTGTACTTACGACGGCGAAGAATATTCGCAAATTAGGTTTCCCGGTCGTTGGTTGAAAGAGGGATTGCAAATAAAAATATTATATCCGTTTGAGCTGAAGCCTTGGCATACTTGTAACAAGAAGAAGCAATCGATTATTGGAAGGGAGAAGAGTTTGAAACCCGTCCGAGATCGATTATCAAAGAATGTTGATCACTTTTTGCAAGGAAGACCCCGGTTTAGCTATTTAACGGCTTGGGGATTCCAAGTAGAGGCCCCTTTCGGAAAAATAAAAAAACAATCTTCTTTCTGGAAACCCATTAGGAAGGAACTTTCTCGTATTTGGCGGAATAATTTTCCGCGGCGAACCCGGCAGTTTTTTAGTTTATATACGAAACTTTCTCTTTTGCTTATTCCAAAATCTAGTGAATTTGTTGACTCAGTGTGTGAAACTGGAGTAGTTCCCAGAAATAACTCTAGTTCTAGTTATAAAAAAACCAAAAATATTGATAGAGATACGTTTACAATTGAGCATCAAAAATTGATAGAACCCAAATGGAGTATTGGTGAATCAGATAGGACATCTTTTCGCACCAACAATAAAATTCAACCAGTTATCGATATTAATGAGTCACGAATCTGTGACAAACCCAAGAACAGGGACAATATTTTTGTTATTCCTTCGGGAATACCAAGAAAAGACATTGCCAGTTTTAGAGGAATTGGTCTGCAATTACGCCTGTCGCTAGCGGAAGTAACTGAACAGTTTTTTGGAGTAGCCTCAATATTCTGTCGAGTAACCGAACGAACTCTTGTTTACTATCTTAATGAACTTGTTGCATTACAAAGGCAGCTAGTAAGAGCGAAAAATAACACTATTGAGGATTACAGGGAAGCAGAACATTCAGGATCATCCGTTCCCAGGACCAAAGGGTTTTTCTCGCGGCTCAACAAGTTTGAATCAATATCTCAGGCTTATATTTATGATAGTTTGTGGAACACGAGTATAGATGGAAATTCATATTTGAATCTTCTATTCAGTAATAGTCCAGGGAGTTGTGGTGCCGCGGCGAAAAAGAAAGGCACCAGGGATTCGAAACAAAATCCAGAATTCTTTTATCCATCTATTGAAGGTTCGGACTACGAAAAATTTGTTGATATCACCCCAGCGGATGAAGATTTCGTATCAGGTTTTATCAACGAAAGCATAATAGAATCCGTAGAGGGTTGGGGATTCTCCAAAAAAAAATCTGCCTTGGATGCCGATAATTGGAATAATTGGATAGATTCTTTTTACAGATATAATTTACCACTAGAAGTTTGGGATAGTGTAGTACCCCAAAAATGGAAACTCAATTTATGTAATTCTGATACGTTCAAAAAAAACGAAACGGATAATCTAAATAAAAAGAATAAACCCTTAGGGGAAGAAGAATCACAAAGCTATTCCATCTACGCAAAAAATCCCTTACTAAAGGATCGGATTAACAATTATAATAAACGTTTCAAATATATTGATTTGTTAAATAGTTTTACCGATTTTCTGCGAGATGGGCATACGCAGCAATTTGCTACACAACAGGATTCCCTAAAGCAAACTTTTGAGTCCAAGATTTTAATCCATGGGTTATATGATATATCTGATGCGTTGGTTCAGCTTGCTGAGTTTTATGATGTTTTTGGGGTAATTCCTGGAGATGATGAATTTAATGAAATCGATCCTTTTGATGGAATCGATCGAATTCAAATAACTCCAGAAATCCCACAATTTTCTGGAATTGATACATTTCCTGGAATTGATGATATTGAATATATTCCAGATATTGAAGATATTCCAGATATTGGAGATATTCCAGATATTGGAAATATTCCAGATATTGGAGATATTCCAGATATTGGAGATATTCCAGATGTTGATGTTGAGGATATTGGTTATCGTAATGAAATAGCGTACGCAGATAAATTTTATCAAAAAAATAACGAATCAGAAATAAAGATAAATTCAATTTTTGATTTGAAGTTATGGATAGTTCCAGCTCCTATAGAATTAAAAATTTTTTTTCTAAAAAGAATAGAATCTAATCTTAGTTTTTCCAGTACAAAGAAAGGGGATACCGAAAAAAAGACGTCAAATAATTTAGACTTAACACCTAATAATTTAGAATTAAAATCAAACAATTTAGAAATAATATCTAATAATTTAGACTTAAAACCTAATGATTTAAACTTAAAACCTAATGATTTAGACTTGACGTCTAAGAATTTAGAATTAGATGATAACTTTAAAGGTATATTGAAACAGAAATACGATATAACATTAAAAAAGAGAGAGAGTCTCAATTATCTATCTCGGTGGAAGTGGAAATCCAAAGCGTTGGAAGGAAAATCAGAGGACTTGAGAAATTTCATGGTTCTTGTTGATGTATTGGAAAATGATCAAGATCTCATTGCGTTTCGTTCTAACACAGGCATAAAATCAGACCTATTAAGTTTGTTTTTCGATAAAAATAGACGTAATATAGCAGAAAATTTATGTTTTTATTCTGCTCATCGTCTAGTACCGATCTCTAAGGATCATATTTTAATTTACAGAACGATTAACCTTTTACGGAATTTAAACGATAAGTTCAAAAATCGGTTTAAGAAATCAGTGAATAATGAAATGGATAGTGAACCTACCTCAGCTCTATCTCTTACAGCGACGGAAAAATCAACAAATTTAAAGGAATTAGAAGAACAGTATAGTTCCTATAACGTTGAGGATGTTCTGCTTTCGGGACGTCGTCGAGAATTGCGATTCCTCCAATCCGTTGTAGATATGAAAACGCCTGAATTAGAATTAGAGGAACACTTTTCAGATTTACTTACTGAGGTGGAGCAATCTTGCGAAAGTGAAACACATTACCCAAGCGATATTCATATAATGAAGCGTTTTCTATGGCCAAGTTACCGTCTGGAAGAACTAGCCTGTATAGGTAGATTTTGTCTCAATATTAGTAACGGAAGTTGTTTTACCACGCTCAAGTTACGGATGTATCCGACCACCTTTTAGAATCGACATGAACAGATGATCGGTAAATATAGACATCAAGATCAATTCGATCATTTATTTGGTTGAGATTACCGAAGTTTTGGTAATCTCAACCAAGTATTTGACATATCCATGGATTCGTCTTCAATGGCTGAGCCCTCATAAAAAACCATTCCTCGATGAATATGAGTAATGAATCTGTACCTAGCAAAAAAATCATAAAAAATCGAAGCATAAGAGGCAATTAAAAAAAAAATGAATAAAAAAAAATCAACTGATTCGTTGTTAGTAAGTGAAGTAGATACAGGATCTGCCAACATCCAAATTAGCAATCTGACTTATCGAGTCTCGAAACTAACATCTCATCTAGAACTACATCCCAAGGATTATTCATCCCAAAGAGGTTTATGGAGGGTGCTAGGCAAGCGGAAACGTCTTCTTATCTATCTATCGAATAAAGATCCCGTTTCATATAAGAAAGTTATCAAAAATTTGAATATTCGGAGATTGAAGGAACGACAATAAAAAAGTACATAAAAATTCCTATTGTATAACACGCATTACTACAGAAGTCTTTTTTTCTCGAAACTACATTTTGTGACATCTACTGAGAAGGAATAAATTTACGAATATGTCTCTCAAAAAAGTGGATCCAGTTACTATAAGTATGGGTCCTCACCACCCATCGATGCATGGTGTTCTTCGGCTTATCGTCACTCTGGATGGAGAAAATGTTGTTGATTGCGAACCAGTACTGGGATATTTGCATAGGGGAATGGAAAAGATCGCCGAGAACCGAACAATTGTACAATACCTTCCTTACGTCACGAGGTGGGATTACCTAGCAACCATGTTTACGGAGGCAGTGACTGTCAATGCACCGGAAAGATTGGCAAATATCCGAGTACCTGAAAGGGCTAGTTATATACGTGTGATAATGCTTGAACTAAGCCGAATAGCTTCTCACTTGCTGTGGCTTGGACCCTTCCTTGCGGATATCGGTGCTCAGACTCCCTTTTTCTATATATTACGAGAAAGGGAGATGATTTATGACTTATTTGAAGCTGCTACAGGTATGCGAATGATGCACAACTACTTTCGAATTGGGGGAGTAGCTGCGGATCTTCCGTATGGGTGGGTAGACAAATGTATCGACTTCTGTAAGTATTGTCTTCCAAAAATTGGTGAGTATGAGCGATTAATAACAAGGAATCCCATTTTTCTGAGACGAGTAGAGGGTATAGGTTTCGTCAGTAAAGAAGAGGCTATCAACTGGGGCTTATCAGGACCTTTGTTACGAGCATCGGGAGTTAAGTGGGATCTACGAAAGGTTGATAATTATGAATGTTATGATAAATTCGATTGGCAAATCCAATCAAAAAAAGAAGGAGATTCGTTGGCTCGTTACTTGGTACGAATCAACGAAATGAGAGAGTCAATTAAGATTATTCAACAAGCATTGAAACTACCTCCGGGAGGTCCATACGAAAATTTAGAGGGCCGGCGGTTTAGTCAGCGACAGGGAGATGCAAAATGGAACGAATTCAATTACCAATTTGTTGGTAAAAAATCTTCCCCTACGATTAAGTTACCTAAGCAAGAACATTATGTGAGGGTGGAGGCTCCAAAAGGTGAATTAGGTGTATTCCCAATTGGAGATGATAGTGTTTTTCCCTGGAGATGGAAGATTCGTTCTCCTGGTTTTACAAATCTACAGATTCTATCCCAATTAATAAAAGGAATGAAGTTAGCAGATATTATGACAATATCAGGTAGTATAGATATTATTATGGGAGAGGTCGATCGTCGAAACGGTAATTAGTTTCGAAACCTATTTGGAACAATTAGTTCACTTGCTCGATATTGCTAGAGATCCCCTCGAATCAATTCGAATTCTAGCCTCTATCCTTTTGTTGGTCGTGGGAGTTACAGTAGGGGTTTTAGTGATCGTATGGCTCGAACGAAAAGTGTCTGCGGGGGTGCAGCAGCGTATCGGACCGGAATACGCGGGTCCCTTGGGGATTATTCAATCCTTGACAGATGGTATTAAGCTTCTTCTAAAGGAAGATATTGTCCCGGCTGGAAGTGATCCCTGGTTATTCAAAACCGGACCAGCTGTTGTAGTCATACCAGTCTTCATAAGTCGTTTGGTGATACCCTTTGGTCAGCATATAATCCTATCTAATCCGAATATAGGTGTTTCTTTTTGGATTGCTATCCCAAGTATTGTACCCTTGGGTCTTCTAATGGCTGGATATGGGTCAAATAATAAATATTCTTTTCCGGGTGGTCTGAGAGCAGCTGCTCAATCAATCAGTTATGAAATCCCTTTAGCGTTATGTGTTTTGTCAATATCCCTACGTGCGATTCGTTGAACGAAACGAAGATGAAAAAACTTCTTAGGAATTTATTGTCTCGTTTCTTCATAAACTAAATAGTCATTTGGGTGAGATCGAACAGCATATCGCAGTTACTAGATCAAGCCCCATTCACCGTGTGCGGGTGTAAAGTATATCCGAGCGGCAGGCACCGCTTAAATCCAGATTTAGGCGAATCCACCAAAACCTGCAGCGGATACTCAGAATCCTAAGAAAATAGGACTTGTTAGGATTAAACGAAAGTAGATGGTAAGGAACACTAATATACACAAGAGATTCGTTAGACAAATATAGAAAAAAACATATATATATATACATATATACGGATAAGTTTGGATTTGTTCGGGGAATTACCAAACAAAATATTTGTCCTTTTTTTTTAGAGGATTTAGAAGGCTCAGCTTTGGTGGGGGTGACTGAGTTGTACACCTAGAAAGAATCTCAATCTCGAGTATATTTCTATCTACGCGAATCATGACTATTTGGAACGAAACAACCTTTGTAACAGTCTACCAAATCTAGCAAAAACAAGATTTTTTTATATAGATACTTTGATTTAGTCTAAAGAATATCCATCTGAGAAGTTGCAGATCCATAACCCAAAAAGATTGCTAAAGATTGCTGAAATTTTTTTGTACCTTGGTTTTCAAGTGTGCTTTTCTAGATGGGTGGGTACTTGTACTTATCTTACGGCGAAACAAAAAAAGGGTTTGGTGCAATTAAGAAACTAAAATTCTGAAAGAACTGGTAAGGTAGAGATAGATTCAGAAGCAATCACTTTCTAGCAAACGGAATCTCATTGATAGGGAAATCTTATCAAGTTCCGTATTTCGCGGTACAAAAAAAGGATCGAACGAGTCGATGGGGAGCCGTATGAAAACCAAATTCATGTACGGTTCTGCATTAGAGGCGGCAACCAGAGTGATGCTGTCGACTATCCTTATCCGGTAGTTTGAGTACGGTCGATATCGTTGAAACGCAATCCAAATATGGTTTCTTGGGGTGGAATCTGTGGCGGCAGCCCATAGGTTTTGTAGCGTTCTTCATTGCATCACTGGCAGAATGTGAAAGACTCCCATTCGATCTACCAGAGGCGGAGGAGGAACTGGTGGCAGGTTATCAAACTGAATATTCGGGAATAAAGTTTGGTTTATTTTATGTCGGTTCCTATCCGAATCTATTGGTTCCTTCATCATTTGTAACAGTCCTTTATCTAGGTGGATGGGATTCATCAATTCCGTTCTTGGGGAAACTCGCACAAGATTCTTTATCTTGGGGTTTCAGTAGTGATTTAAGTACTTCATTTAAGATAGTGATAGATATTGTAACTACACTATCAAAATGTTATTTATTCTTATTCATATCTATTTTGACGAGATGGACATTACCCAGAGTAAGAATAGATCAGTTATTAGATCTCGGATGGAAATTTCTCTTGCCTATCTCTCTGGGGAATCTGTTGCTGACAGCTCCATTCCAACCTTTTTCACTTAAATAACGTATGTTATCCTTTTTTTCGTTCGTTTCAAATCCACTTTAAGTAAAGTCTATCTAAATCTAGGATTAAAGCATAAGTAAATATTTATAGATTTATACTTATTTATTTCTATTCTTGGGTTTAATAAGTAAAAAAAAAAATAAGATTAGGTTTATCTATCACACGTTTTCAACATTAATGACGTTTCAGAATCATGGACAACAAGCACTAGATGCTGCGAAATACATTGGTCAGGGGTTTGCAGTTACTTTAGACCATTCGAGCCGTTCGCCTATAACCATCCAATATCCGTATGAAAAAACTGTACCATCCGAACGTTTTCGCGGTCGTATTCACTTTGAATTCGACAAATGTATCGCTTGCGAAGTCTGTGTCCGAGTGTGCCCGATCAATCTCCCTGTCGTTGATTGGATGTTGGTGAAGAGCATGAAAAAGAAGCAATTGAAGAGTTATAGCATTGATTTTGGAGTTTGCATCTTCTGCGGGAATCGTGTCGAATATTGCCCAACCAATTGTTTGTCAATGACTGAGGAGTATGAACCTTCGAGTTACGATCGTCATGAATTGAATTACGACCAAACAGCTTCGGGGCGTTTACCCCTCTCTATTTCTCAAGACGTTTCGATCCACACAGTTTCAACAACTCGCTTACCAAAAAGAGTTATTGATGGATTTTTGGTTGTTGATCGAACCATTACTCATATCAGCAATTAAGTTTTTGGGATAATAACCGACCTGTCTCGTCGTGCTCGATGACAAGGATATATGAAAAAATAGAATGAGCTGGAAAATGAAACAAAAATTTTTAGCAATCAATTATGTACAATGAATCTATCTGAATCAATTCATCAAGTTATTTTGGTATTAATAGAATCAGGTATTCTACTAGGGAGTTTTGGAGTAGTATTACTTCCTAATGTGGTTCATTCTGCTTTTCTTCCAGGGTTGGTGTTCACCTGTGTATCTCCATCATACCTCGTATTGAATGCCGATTCTGTAGCTGCGGCACAGTTGCTTATCTATGTAGGAGCTATAAATGTTTTAATCGTGTCTGCTGTGATGGTCACTGACGAGCCGGCGGGTCCTCGTACACCTTTGAATGCAGGATACTCCATAGCTTCGGTAGTTCGTGTAGGCCTTTCTTCACTACTAATTGCTATGATTCATGGTACGAAATGGTCGGATGTACAATCAATCGATCGGTTGAATTTTTCTATTTCCGTGGGGGACGCTCCGAAGAATAATGCTCAAGAAGCGGGATACCAACTATTAACCACCTTTATCGTTCCGTTTGAACTGCTTTCGATACTACTCCTAATCGCTCTGGTAGGAGCTATTACAATGGCCCGTAATGATGGGTTAGCAACAAAAAAATTTGTTCCACCGTCATCCCAGGATAATTCTTCATCTTGATCAATCATGGTGACTTTGGCTATAAATACAGAATCGATGAAAAGACAGTTTTTTATAGGAAGAAAAAGGAATCCATTGTAACTATTCTTAGAAGGAGGGGGAAGTTGATAATTTATGCTCGAACACGGACTAGTTTTAGGTGCTTATCCCCATTGTGTTGGTTTCTTTGGATCGATCACGAGTCGAAACACGGTTAGGGCACTAATGTGTCTTGAGTCAATATTTAATGCAATTAATATTAACATTATAGCATTCTCTCATCTTCTTTTTGATAATTCAATCCAGCAAACAAGGGGAGA
>ERZ1034385.186-NODE-186-length-13724-cov-79.357232_pt1 | contig 13724 bp, 18 predicted proteins | sample MGYA00520612_ERZ1034385 | MGnify/ENA primary metagenome ERZ1034385 (study PRJEB33736, sample SAMEA104288468) | Azolla filiculoides | biome: Urban; feature: water surface; material: ditch water | place: Netherlands | collected 2014 ... | reverse complement strand
ATACTTTGCTGACCCTCAAAATCGAGATTTAGGTATTATCAAACAGAAGCGAAAAACAAATATTAAGTTAATTGTCGCTCCTTTTCCTGATCTTCAAAGTGGGACTGACTAATTTTTTCCCATATTTCTCCAAAAGCCTCTTGACAAAAGACTTTCAGCCTTTACTTGTCACAAATATGGCTAACGCCATGCTATCAGGGGTTTCAGCCTATTTTCTTATAAAAATGTATATAGAAGATTATCTTCTGATTTTACCTATCTATAAAAGGATAATAAAATTACCACTGCTGAAATCAATTTTCAACCCTCAAAAATTTTAGTATTTTATAACGATTCAATGATTTTAGCATTTTCTGGTAACTTGGCTTTTCTTTGCCCTAAACTTCTTTCTCTAGAGGTAAATAAGCCCAAAGGAGTACTTAATAAATCCTGAAAACTAGCTTGACCAATAATGTTATTAATACTTATTGTTGGTACCTCTTTTAATAACCAACGTAGTAAGATATAAATGTATTCTTTAGTTTTTATTTCTCTCGTTAGTTCTATACCATGTAATTCATGTAAATAACGATTTGAACGTCCATAGCGTCGCCATTGACTGGCTAGTTCTTTCGTAGTAACGCGGTTACGGTGCTTAACAATAGCATCGGTCACAAATTCTAATTTACCTAGATTAGCATTAAGAATGCGCCAACAGATATCTGCATCTCCACCAGTGGTAAGATAGGGACGAAATAAGCCTGATTTGGTAAAAGTATGATGACGAATTGCTAAATTTGCGGTTTGTCCATAGGGACAAAATTTATGGGCAAGGGTATGTTTTTGAGATAAGGTTTCTTGTTGAGCAGCGAATTTTTCTAATAAACTTGTACCTGGTAATGCCACAATCTCACCAGCAACAATTACCACCTCTGAATTTATGAAAGGCTGAATTAATGTATTTAACCATTGGCATTGGGGACGACAGTCAGCATCAGTAAAGGCAATTATTTCACCAGTAGCAGCTTTAATCCCTGTGTTGCGGGCTGCGTAGGAACTTTGAATATTGTTTTCACTTAAAGGACGGATAGCAATGGGAGAATCTCCAGCCGTCTTTTGTAGAATGGAGAGGGTGTGATCGCTGCTATTATTATCTACTAATAAGTACTCTACCTGCTCTTTTGGGTAAGTTTGCAACAATAGACAACTCAGCAAATCTGGTAAGTCTGCTTCACTATTATAAAAAGGAATCACCACGGACACCTTGGGTAGAAAGCTTTGGGCAGTATTTACATCAACTAACTGATGATTCATAATCTAAACCCGGATTTCTCACAAAAAGATAAAAAAAGGGGTCTAAAACTGCGAAAATGTATATATAGTAGGCATTTCAGCAGTTGTCAACCATGAGCCCATCTTCAACAGATTATATACCAAAACAGTTGAAATTTGAGCAACAAAAATGGCTGCCAGTGATAGTCAATTTCCAGGGTGGACAAGTAAGAGCAGATGCAGGATTCAGCTTAATTGCTGAAATAGACAGAAAATTACAAATCACATCACAGTTTGCACAATGTTTCCAAGATTAGCGAAAGCCAAATCGGATTGACCATTTAATAGAGAGCTTAATTAAACAAGGAATATACGGGCCGGTCATGGGGTATAAAGACTTGAATAACCACGAAGAATTACGTCATGACTAGATGTTTGCTATAGCATTAGGAAAAAGCATTGGAGTAGAGAATGAACCTGCAACATTGACAGCAAAGAGTATATTAAATCCCCTGGAACATTGTCCTGAAGATGTGGAATAAGGAGCAGACAGCGGGTACCATAAAATCGGGCATTCTCCATCAGAAATTGAAAGCTCATTTGTCAAAATATTTCTAGAATCTTACGCCAAAGAACCAAGAGAAATTGTTTTGGATTTAGATGTAACTGATGACTTAGTACACGGCTATCAGGAGCAAGTTTTCTTCAATACTTATGATGGGGGATACTGCTATGCTCCACTTTATGTTTTCTGTGGAAAACATCTATTAGCAGCCAAACTTCGCCCTTCAAACGTAGACCCAGCATTTGGGGCATTATCAGAACTACAAGGAGTGATTAAACAAATAGGTCAACAATGGAAGAATGTTGAGATTTTAGTAGGTGGAGATAGTGCTTATTCTAGAGACGATATCATGACATGGTGTGAATCCCAAATGGGTGTGGATTATATTTTTGGATTGGTGCAAAATAGTCGTTTAATTGGGATGGACAGAACGACTCAAAGTTTAGAAACTATGTTTAAAATAGATGAAGAACTTGCAGAATTTGCTGGTGAATTGATTAATAACTCAATTTGGTATAAGTCGTTAGACTATAAAACTCGTGAATCTTGGAGCCGTAGTCGTCGTGTTGTTTTTAAAGTTGAATATGGAGTAAAAGAGACTAATCTTCGTTTTGTTGTAACTTCACTTTCTACTAATAAAGTACCTCCTAGTCAACTATATAGACAAAAATATTGTCAGCGAGGGGAGATGGAAAATCGTTTTAAAGAACAACAATTAGAACTTTTTAGTGATAGAACAAGCAACCATACATTTGCGGGAAATCAATTAGGTTTATGGTTCTCTTCTATAGCTTAGGTTTTGCTCAATGCCTTGGGTCAAAAATGTTTAGCTAAAACCGAATTACAAAATGCTACTGTTGGGACTATTCGTACCAAATTATTGAAGTTAGGAGCTTTGATTACTGTAAGTACACGTCCCATTTTAATTGCGATTACTAGTTCTTGCCCATACAGACATATCTTTGCTACTGCTCATAGACGCTTAAGAATGCTCACTAATACTGCTTAATTTGAAGTTAAATTGCCTTTTACTTATTTCTAATTAATCATACTTCGCCCTTGGGTTGATTCAAGTCTTGTTTTGTCATGCTTAATTTTATGAACAGAGCATTTTGATTTTACTACCAATAAAAAGATAGTGACTTTTTTAGCTTTATAAATGCGATTTTATATTTAATTTATCTCTGCGATTCAATTTTGATTGATGATGTATCAAAATTTAGTCTCACATCAGGTCATGTAAACTTATTTTTTACTGCTTGTGAGAAATACGGGTAAAATCCTCTAAGGTAAATTAATAAATTTATACTAGTAACTACTTAGAATGTCTCTATTTCAGTTTTATTATTCTCAATCCGAAATCCAAAATCTCAAATTTCCAAACGAATCCCACTCTTTATTCTTAAGAGTGGGATCTGAATCAATTACAGAAAATACATGAACAGCTGGAAACAAAGTTTAAAATTTCAAATCTTCAGCTCGAATGCTTAGAGGTTGAGAACTTTGAGGAGGTGTCATAGGTTGGGCAAACTTTGTATTAGACAGAGCAACAATAGCACGGGCATATTGTGGATCATTGACAGTTGCAATTAGATCTGGATTAGCAGCTAACTGACGTTCTTGAGCCTCCGTCAAATCTAGCTGAATATCAGGTGTAATGCCCTTGTGATTGATATCCGTACCTTTGGGGGTGTAGTAGTGAGCAATAGTCACTGCTAACCCAGAACCATCAGTAAGTTCATGTACTGATTGCACCAAAGCTTTACCAAAAGTTTGACTACCGACAACTAATGCCCGTTTATTATCCTTGAGAGCCCCCGTGAGAATTTCACTAGCACTAGCGGAATTACCATCAACGAGAATAGCTAAAGGTTGGTTTGTCAAGGCTGTGCGATTGGCTTTAGTTTCTTCACTACCTCCCACACGATCTACAGTCTTGACAATGCCACCATTATCTAGCCACATCCGCGCTATTTCAATACTAGCTTGCAACAAACCACCTGGGTTTCCTCGCAAATCTAATACATAGGAATCGACTTTTTTGTTGTTCAAATTGCCAATAGCTCGACGCATTTGATCAGCCGCGTGGGCGCTAAACTCCCGCAATCTTATATAGCCAATCCGACGACCACCCTCTTGTTTAAGAGTGTAATTCACAGTAGGAAGTTCGATAGTTGCCCTTGTCAGCTTCAAATCAAACTGATTTTTTCCTGGTCGTCCCAACCGCAAAGTTATACCAGTACCAGCCTTACCGCGAATTAAATTAGATGCCTCATCCACTTTCATTTTGAGAGTGCTTTTACCATCAATTGCTAAGATCTCATCACCTGACTTAACACCAGCTTTTACCGCAGGAGAATTTTCTATAGCTTCGACAATGGTTAATCGCTTGGTTTTTTCATTGACTTCCATGCGAATACCAATCCCAGAAACTTCCCCAGATGTTTGAGTAGTCAAGGCTGTGAATTGTTTGGGATCCATAAAACGTGTGTATGGATCTCCCAATTTTTGAAGGGCTTCGCGGATCGCTACATAAGCTTGATCATTGGAAGTATAGTCTTTGCTTAATAGGCTCTGCCTGGTTGCTTCCCAATCTTGTTGATTAAATTTGCTATCAACATATTCACGATTCACCAGTTGCCATACTTGGTCAACCAACGCTTTAGGACTATCTTGTAAAGCAGCATGAACACACCGAGTCCAAGCTTGACCAAATAGAGATATAGTGGCAGTTGTTGCCATCGCTCCACCAATTAAGACTGCTTGAAGCGGTGAGTAACGTTTCGCAGATTGGTTCATGTATATCAGATGGAATATTTGTATTGTTGACAGTTTAGCAATCAGTTTTTACTGAGACTTTTAAGTTTTTATACCGTAATTTCAGCTATGCTTAATCCATCGTTTTCTTCCTTTGTAAGGGATGAGTAATCTATTGTCTTTTTATTCAAAATGAACCTTTGGTTTTCCTGGCTCCACTGTAAAAACAACTAAAGCAACATAGTGATACTAGTCACCACTTCATCTTTAAACGTTAAATTCTTTTCCTAAGATAGCACTTCGTTGACTTGATAACAGTACTTTTTAATAGTAGATAACAAAGTTTTATTTTTCTATGTTATGAAGCAGAGATTTACCATCAAATTGTCTATTTCCTTGAAGGCTAGATTTAGAAAGTTGTGGCGGTTGTTACAAAATATTGTTTTTGGGTTGTGTTTTATCTTGTTTAGTTGGTTGACTTTCACAACTATAACCTTAGTTTCTGCTTCCTCAAAGCCAGTAGATGGTTTTCTTGTACTAGGGGGTAGTATTCGCCGAGAAATTCATGCCGCCCAACTAGCAAAACAATATCCCCAAATCCCGATTTTAATTTCTCAAGGTTCTCCAGATCCATGTATTTGGATCATTTTTCAGCGGGAAGCAGCACACCTAGAAAAGGTTTGGTTAGAAAATTGTGCTCATTCTACCTTTGAAAATTTTTATAATGGTGTACCAATTTTGCGAAATTGGAGAGTAAGGAAGGTAAAATTAATTACTTCTGGTACTCATTTCTTCCGAGCCAAGTTGATGGCACAGATTATCTTAGGCGCTCATGGAATTTGGGTAGAAACTGAAACAGTCAAGGAAATCGGTATTCCTGGTAATCGAGAATCTTGGATAAAGACTGAGTTAGATATAATACGTAGTTTGCTTTGGGCGCTCCTCAGTCAAGTCATTCAGCCCCAATGCTCACAGGTAACAAAACTGGTAGATGTAGATATACATAGTTGGCAACAGCATGGTTTTAAGTGTGAACATCAGGGACTGTTGGGGAAATAGGGTCAGCCTTTATCATAATTGGTAGATTGTTCAGTCATAACCTAAAACAAAAAGTATCTTTGCGCCATTGGTAAAACCGTTGCTGGCTCACAAGTTAATAACTCTCCATCTGCTCGAACTTCGTAGGTTTCCGGGTCAACTTGAATCTGAGGTAAAGCATAATTGAATTTCAGATCGCGCTTACTAATTTGCCGAGTTCCGGAAACAGCAACAGCTGACTTTTGTAAACCTAACATTTGGGGAATTTCTTTTTCTAAACCTGCTTGAGAAATAAAAGTGAATGATGTCGCGTGACGCGCACCGACAAAACTGCCAAACATGGGACAGATATGGACAGGTTGAGTAGTAGGAATACTAGCATTAGCGTCACCCATTTGTGACTAAGCAATCATTCCTCTTTTAATAACTATTTCTACTTTGATACCAAAAAATACCGGATTCCATAAACACAAATCAGTGATTTTCCCCTCTTCCACAGAACCAACATACTCAGAAATACGATGGGTAATTGACGGATTAATAGTGTATTTAGCCACATATCTTTGACCGCGGAGATTATCAGCTAAACTATCTCCAGCTAGTCTTCCCCATTGTATTTTCATTTTACGGGCTGTTTGCAATGTTCTAATTATTACTTCTCATACCCTTCCCATCCCTTGAGAATCAGAAGAGATCATACTAAATGCACCTAAATTGTCCGAAATATCTTGAGTAGCAATAGTTTCTTGCCATATGCGCGACTCAGCAAAAGCCACATCTTCCGGAATACTGGGATCAAGATGATGACACACCATGATGTTCATCTAAGATGTTGAGGGTGTAGAGACGAGTCGGGTTAGTGAAAGATGGCCAAACATTAAATTGTCCAGACACTTTAATAATTTCTGGTGCGTGTCCTCTTCCTGCCCCTTCTCTATGGTAAGTATGAATAGCGCGATGTTTAAAAGCAGCATATAGTATCTTCAACATAACTGACTTTGTTCAAACTGCCGGTGTGAATTGCTACTTCCACAGTCCTAGGGCATTCTCTGCCATTTCAAATAGGTTTTTTCTCTCACTTTCACCCAATCATCCCCCTAAATCATGTCTAAACTCTCTTCTTTCCCCTTTATGAGTAAATACACCATCAAACCTTTAACACCATCTTTCAAACCATGGTGCCATTGCTGGGGCAGTAGTTTCTTTCATCAGGTTCTTTGAACGTGAAAGTTACACCGAAACCGCATTATACTCCTTTTTACTCTTGACTTTTGTTTAAGTCCCGCTAAACATTTATTTTCAGAACTTGGGCAACAGCTGCTGCTAACGCCTCTGGTTCTACTGGTTTAGGTATGTGTATTTGAAAACCTGCCGCCATTGCCTGTTGTTCGTCAAGTTCTCCAGCAAATGCTGTTAGAGCGATCGCCTTCGGTATAGCTTTGCTTACTGCTGGAATGTCTCCACCCAAGTCTGACGACAAAGCTCTCATTCTTCTTAACAGTTCATAACCATCCATCTCCGGCATTCCAATATCACTGATCAAAACATCAGGCTTTAACTGTACCCCAATTTGTAATGCTTCTGGTGCTGATGCCGCTGTGGTCACAGTTGCCTCATACAATTCCAGCACAACTTTAACAAAAGCCAGCGAATCAACATCATCATCCACAACCAAAATTTTAATTCCTTTTAAACTTAAAGCTACGTCCTCAAATTGACCATTCGTAACTGTCACTGGCAAGGAAGATATTAACGGTAGTATAACTTTTAAAGTTGTGCCCTGTCCTTCTCCTGGACTATCGGCCTCAACTGTACCACCGTGTAATTCTACTAAATGGCGGACTATTGCTAGTCCCAATCCCAGACCACCAAATTTTCTGGTAGTTGAGCCATCCTCTTGCCGGAAGTGTTCAAATATATGAGGTAGAAATTTACGGTTGATACCTTTACCTTGATCACTAACTATAATATGAGCCATTGAACCAATTTGCTCTAGCTGTACTACTACCTCTCCGCCTTGAGGTGTAAATTTAATAGCATTAGACAAAAGATTCCAGACAATTTGTTGCAAGCGAGCCGGATCACCTCTAACTTTTCCTATATTCGGTTCAATTAGGGTTTGAACGGCAATTTGTTTAACAGAGGCTGCTAAACTCATTGTTTCCAATGCTGCAGAAATTATATCTGCCAAATTAACTGTAGTCACATTCAGAGTTAGTTTGCCTCGGAGGATGCGTGACACATCTAGTAAATCGTCAATCAGGTCAACCTGCAATTTTGCATTACGCTCAATACTTTTGAGGGCTTCATCTGTCTTATCTTTGTCCAGTTTGCCAGTTTTTAACAATTGAGACCATCCCAGGATCGGATTAAGCGGGGTACGGAGTTCGTGGGAAAGGATAGCCAGAAACTCATCTTTAACGCGATTCGCTGTTTCAGCGGCTTCATAAGCTGCTTGCTTTTCTTGGAGGGCATTTCGCAATGCTTCCTCAGACCGCTTGTGGTCGTCAATATCAGTACAGGAACCAAACCATTTGATAATCTGTCCCTTTTGATTGCGTAGTGGAAAGGCTCGACCTAGATGCCAACGATATTGCCCATCTCTAGCGCGACGTAAGCGGTACTCAATTTGATAATTTTGACCTGTGCGAACTGACTCACTCCAAATATCTATACAGATTTGTGCATCATCGGGATGCAGTACAGGTTGCCAACCCCAACCTTGAGTTTCCTCCAGTGTCATACCAGTATAGTCCAACCAACGTTGGTTACAGTATTCTAACCAGCCATCTCCTTTAGCAGTCCAGATCATCTGCGGCATGGTATCTGCCAAGGTGCGGAAGTTTAGCTCACTTTCTCGTAAAGCTTCTCTGGCTTGGATATGGTCTGTAATGTCGGTATTGGTACCGTACCATTTAACAATCTGTCCCTGTTGATTTCGCAAAGGACGTGCCTGTCCCAAAATCCAATGGTACTCTCCACTCCCAGAGAGCATCCGAGTTTCTACTTCATAGTCACTGCCGGTTTGTACCGCTTTAGCCCACAATTCTTCTACCTTTGGTAAGTCTTCTGGGTGAATAATCTGCTCCCAACTCTCAGTTTTCAGTTGTTCTTGCGTTTTACCTGTAAAGTCACACCACCGCTGGTTATAATAATCAACCAGACCGTTAGGTTGTGCTGTCCATACCTGTTGGGGAATTGTTTCCGTCATTAATCGCAATTGATATTCACTTTGTTGCAAAGCTAGTTGCCATCTTTGACGTTCAATTGCTACACCTGCTAGGTGAGATGCTCTCTCAATGAGTTGCAGATCTGATTTTTGAGGAATGCGAACTGTGGGATAATATAGTGCAAATGTTCCTAAAACATGGCCTTGACTGTCCAAAATGGGTGTAGACCAACAAGCTTTGAGGTTATTCGTCAATGTCAAGTCACGGTATTTTACCCATTTGTGATCGCTGGCAATGTCTGAGACTATTACTGTTTGTTTGGTATAGGCTGATGTGCCACAACTACCTACATCTGCACCTACGGGAACACCATTCTTTAATTCTTGAATATATTTTTCTGGTAGACTAGAACTTACGCCAGGATATAATTTTGTGCCTGTATCATTTAGTAACATGATGGAACAGAAAACTTCAGCCAACTGCGCTTCTATTGACTGAGCTAACTTTTCGAGGATCTCAGAGAGTGAATTACCCGTAGCAATTAGTTCTAAAATATGGTTTTGCATGGATAAGAAGGCTTTGGTGCAATCGTCAGATATAGGTTCTGCAACTGGTTGGTTTAGCTTTTGCTTATCCGTATTTGGAGAAATTTCTACAGCTTGATCTTGATTCCAAGTTACTATTAGTTTTTTATTATTGGTAATACAAGCATCACTCCTAGATTGCCGACATTTCACTTTTGTAAAGTCGGTAAATGTGGTGACAACTGCATAGGGAGTAGATTTGTTAGTTTGAAATAAAGGCTGGGAGTTAAGCAATAACCAAACTAGCTGACCAGTTGGCTGATAAAGCCCCATGACGACGTTTTTGCATGGCTTACCTGTTTGTAAAGCAACTATAGGTGGAACTGTTTCTGGCGTAAAAATTGTTCCATCTTCATGAACTATTTGCCATGGAGGTTTAAAGGGAGTTTTTCCCAATATTTGCTCATTTTTATATCCAATTATTCTCTCAGCAGCAGCATTACACGCCTGTATAGTGGTATCAGCAAGCTGGAAAATCATCCCCTCTTCATCAGTAGAATTAATTTCCTGTTGCTCTTGGTAATTGTCCTTTCCTTGCATTGTGTAATTCTTAAAGTTTTAAATGTGTTTTTTCCGAAACATAATGATTTTATCCCTCACTTACTCACGCTCAATCCTATTGAATAGGAATTTCTGGCTAATTACTGTTCATAACTTTGGTATATTTTATTATACTTAAGTAACTCATTAGTAAAAAACAGAATTATGTGACAAAAGGTAAAGTCACCAAACCCCTGTTCCCTTTTGCCCTTCAGCCTCTCTAGTCGTTGATGGCGGAAACCCCCAGGACCGCGCCGGTTCACCTCTTGTCTTTTCCCTGTCGTAAGGACAATTTTTAATGCCAACCTACTTAGTAAGCATTCAGCCATCAGCAGTCAGCTTTTTCAGACTAACGCCAAAAATACCTATTTGATAATTAACCAATTTCTCAAACATTCTGATTCCTGACTCCTGAATTCTTACCATTGTTATTCCCAATTACCCATTAGCCATATATTTTTATCCACACAATAACACTGTCATATCAGAATCCTAAATAGGACTTGAACAAACTCAATGCCCAATGCCCAGTTTCCATGAGTAAGTTCATAAGTCAAATAGAACTTTCATATCACTATCATAGTTAATTCAATTTATTTTTTCTTTTGATTTTAAAATCTTTGTTACCAAATTCAACGAAAGGCAAATAAGTATGGCTCAATTAACCCTCGAAACACTGCTTTGCAAACTCTATTGCTTCTTCTACTGTTGAAACTTTCCCTTCAGCTTGGGCTACAGCGATTTCACTCAATATTTTTCCCACGAGTGGTGAAGCTGGAATATTTAGTGCTATAATCACCTCTCTACCACTAACTAACGGTGAGGGGTGAGCTACCAGATCATCAGGGTTCAGATAACGGTTGATTAAAGGTGTATAAACCAATAGCGGGTTATGGCCAGATTTCGCCTCTATGACAATATCATCTGCTAAGGCTAAGGTGATTATACTAGTAAACATAACTCCCACCTCCTGAAACAAAAAATACTGTTCTCGTAGGGAAAGATTAATTCTTTTAAACTGCGGGAACAGTCGCAGGACGGTAATAACAGCGCGAATTTCTACACGGCTGTAAGTAATGTCTTGGAGTTCCGTTTCTGCAATTTCTGGGTTTTGGTGAACAAGACAAGCTAGTTTAGCAATACCTAACCATGTTGTGCTAACAGTATCACGAACATAGTTTTGCAGTTCTTCTCCTAGTTTTGACCAATTTTCACTAATCAAATGTGCTGCTTGATCAACTGCCGTTAATTTTAGCACGTTTTCATGTATAGCATTTTGGAAGACATAGCTTAATAAGCCATCTTCCCACGCGCTGATTAGCCACGGTGTACCCTGAGAACTGGCTAAGAGATAACCAATTTCTACCCGCACTCTTTCAGGTGCAACTTGATTAATATCTGCTGCTAAGGTACGAATATTAGCTTGGGTAGATGGTTCAATGGTAAAGCCAAGTTGGGAAGCTTGACGATAAGCCCGCATTAATCGCAAAGGGTCATCTTGCAAATTGGCACGTGATATCATGCGTAATATACCAGTTGCTATGTCTGCATAGCCTTGGAGGGGGTCAATAATTTCCTGGGTATGGGGATTATACGCGATCGCATTAATTGTAAAATCCCTTCTATGTAAATCAGTGAATAAACTATCTCCTTCCTGTTGGGCAAAATCAACGGTAGCATGGGGAAACACCACACGGGCAATGTTTCTTTCTGCGTCGAGTAAGACAAAACCAGCTTGATAATGTTTGGCGATCGCACATGCTACTTTGATTGCATCATCTGGGATAATAAAATCTAAATCTAAATATTCCGCACTCCTACCCAAAATCGCATCTCGCACTGCCCCACCAACCATATAAACAGGTTTTGGCAACCACTCCAAACTGAAAGGCCAATTTTGGGCATCTAAACGAGAAACAACAAAATCACTCATTGTAATAGACCTCTTACAGAATTAACTTTATGTTATAAAAGGGGGTTGTCTTTGTTTTAGCCAAAAGTTAGAGTTACAGGGTTATGTTTGAATTAGGGAGCGCAAGGAATACCAACAATACATAGAATCTAAAACTCCCCATCATACCACATAAACAATTTTGCAATAAGTCTAATAAAAATCAATCCACTAACTAATGCCTAACATTTTTCCGTGAGCTACATTAAGTATAAAGGTTCCTGGAGTTGGTTCTATTATGTGTATTTGTGTGAACTGCCACTATGTAGACCGTTGTGTAACCTACAATGCTGTAGAAAGTCAGCATCAACAACCCCACCTGACTGAAACCCCAGATCTTGATCCCAACGAACCCTCCATCAATGTCAATATTCGCACAAAAGGCGAAATGATTGAAATGGAATGGGATGTAGTTGGTTGTCTCAGCTTTAAAAAAGAAATGGGTAAATGGGCTAAATTGCGTCCCGGTGAATTAGTACCGACTTGAACTTTAGATTTTAGACTTTGGATTTCACCTGCTTTCGATTTTGTAGAGATGTTTACGTAAACATCTCTACATTATTATATAGTTTAATTTCTGTTGATTACTTTATAATCTATATTTGCAGTTACTCTTATAAATAAATCACTTTGACCACTAAACTAGAACTTCTCCCTCCCAGAAAATACGCTTTAGCACTGCACACTACTACACCTGAACTGGGTTTGGTAATTAGTAATTTTGCAGAATATACCCGCACCCATGTTTGGAATTTAGGACGTGATTTATCCAGTCTCATCCATCAATATTTAATTGATTTAATTGAACCCCAAACCTGGACAGATTTGGCTTTTATTGCCGTTGCTAAAGGTCCAGGAGGTTTTACAGGCAGTCGGATTGGTGTAGTAACAGCTAGGACTTTAGGACAACAGTTAGAAATTCCCGTATTTCCAATTTCTACTTTAGCAGCAGTAGCTTGGTATGAAAACAGTAAAAATCCCAATACTCAACCAATTATTGCTGTAGAGATGCCAGCACAAAGAGCGCAAGTTTTTGGCGCGATTTATCAAATGGCTCCTGATAATTCAGGAATCATAACTTTATTACCAGATACAGTATTCACACCAAAAGTATGGCAAGGAACTTTAGCAAATTGGCATAGTGAATATCAATTAATCAAAGCCACATCAAGTTTAGCAGCCACTGTAACAAGTATTTTGGAATTAGCTTATTTAGATTGGCGACAAGATAAATGTCCCCATTGGTCAGAAGCATTACCATATTATGGACAGCATCCTGTAGATGTTTAATAATAGAAGCAATAGTTGAATTAGTGGGTTTAAGATTATGACACTGACTCAAGATACTCCACCTCTGGAAAACGGCAATAGACTTACCCGCATGGAATTTGAACGTCGCTATCATACAATGCCAGATGTCAAAAAAGCTAACTTAATTGAGCGAATTCTTTATATAGCACCACCTGTCAGACAATGCCAGATGTCAAAAGAACCGATTTAGTTGAACGAACTGTTTATATAGCACCACCTGTCAGATATAAAATTCATGGTGAACCTCATTCTAATATTATGGCTTGGTTGGGTTTTTACACTGCATATTATATAGGAGTGGAAATAGCTAATAATGCTAGTGTTAGATTCGATATAGTATAGATAACGGGACTTAAACAAAAGTTAAGAGTAAAAAGGAGTATAATAGGATTCCGGTGTAGCTTTCAGATTAAAAGAAGCTGATGAAAGAAACCACTGCCCCAGCAATGGCACCATAGTTTGGAAGATGGTGTCATTTGATGATGTATTTACTCATCAAGCAGAAAGAAGAGAGTTTAGACATTATTTAGGGGGATGATTGGGTGAAAGTGAGAGAA
>ERZ1034385.178-NODE-178-length-13957-cov-14.862250_pt1 | contig 13957 bp, 7 predicted proteins | sample MGYA00520612_ERZ1034385 | MGnify/ENA primary metagenome ERZ1034385 (study PRJEB33736, sample SAMEA104288468) | Azolla filiculoides | biome: Urban; feature: water surface; material: ditch water | place: Netherlands | collected 2014 ... | reverse complement strand
ATGGTGAAGGGCGGTGGCGGTGGCAAGGCGGGCGACCACGGCGTCGACGCGAGAGAGGGTGCGGAGCAAGCGACCCTCTCATCTTGCGGAACAAGAACGGCCATGGATGAGGCCGGTAATTACGGATTCGGGACACGGTGGCCCGAATCGTTCTACGAGGACTTCGCAAGCATACTCGAGGCTTGCGAAATCGAGGAAGAAGAAGAGACGAGCGGCGGTGCCGCGACTTTCCCCACACCGATTCTAGAGACTTCGGCGGTCGGCCACAAGAGCCCACGCGAGCCCGAAGAGACGGAAGGTGGCGGCGGCAAAGCGGGCAACCAAGACAACAACGGCGTCGGGACTTTCCCCACACCGACTCTAGAGACTTCGGCGGTCGGCCACGAGAGCCCACGTGAGCCCGGAGAGACGGACGGTGGCGGCGGCAAAGCGAGCGACCGAGACGATGACAAGGAGAACGAGGAAGGAAGTAGCGGAAGAAGAAGAGATTCCCCGACACCGGTGCCGGAGACTTCGGAGGTTGCGCCCGAGCGCCAACGTAAGACCGAAGAGATGGGGGGTGGCCGCGAGGAGACATGGCTCAAGACGAGCATACACGGGAGGAAGGAAGACGCCGACGAGGAGGCCAAAGACGGAGCCGCGGTCGAGTTCGATGGAGACACGAAATGCCGTGAGGAAACAAGAGCCGAGAACCGGTCGAACCGGAAGATGACCCGGCCGATATACCGGCCCGAGCGGAGGAAGGACCCAACGAGAGCCGATCGGCCGAGCGCGACGCGGCCAAATGCGAATACGAAAGAAGACCGACCGAGCCGAAAACCGAACGACCAAGACCGGTTCGAAAAAGGGGCAAGCCGGCCTAAATGGAGATCGAGACGTTCGAGCCACCACACACGGTGGGAGCCGGTGAGAGCGAAGAGGCCGAGCGAGACCGAGGAGCACGACTCGGTTGGAGACCGAGAGCAAGAGGAACCCTCCACACCTATCCTCAAGACTCCGGCGGTTGAGGAGCAACATAAGCCCGAAGGAATGGTGGGTGGCGGCGAGCGGTCGATAATCGAAGAGGATGGGGATGCCGAAACGAGCATCTTGTGCGGAACTACGACAACGAAGGAAGAGAAGGCCGATGCGGAGGTCGGGACTACGACAAGTGAAGGGCATGACACGGGGCATGCACTACGACCGGCGGAGGGCCAAGGGACAAGCGTGCATTCGAACGAGCCGCAACATGACGGTCGGATGAAGCCTTCGAGAGGCAAGCGCGGGACGAAGGACGGCGTGACGAGACGCCAAGATCGACGGAGAGAGCCGAGCACGATCGGCATGAGCGGAGAATCGTGTCTAGGAAAGCGGAGGAGGTGCGTGGAGAATGAAGGGTCACGCACCGTGAAGAACAAATGGAGCATCCCGGAGAGCTTGCGAGACCAAGCGGGCCGAGAAAGCACGAATCGAGACGGGGCGGTAACGAAAGCCGCGAAGGACCCCAACACGGAGGTCGGGATGACGGTACGCTCTACCACAAGAGAGCACGGCAAGCAAAGGGAAAACAAGGAGCGCGTAATCGGGTCACCTACGGACCGAAGAACGAGCGCGTATTCGGCGGACAACAACGACACACGGAAAGAGCCTACGGAAGGCACACACGGAGCGAAGAGAGTCGGCACCCGGAGGCGTGCGGGACGAGGAGACGGTCGAACCGAAGGAGGCACACACGCGGCACGCAAAGGGCGGAGTCCGGCATGCATTCGGAGTGACCGGGGGCTCGATCGGAGGACATACGCGGCGAACAAAGGGAGAGCAATCGGGTCGATGACGACGTTCGCAAGGTCTACTACGGCCGACCGAGAAGGAAGGTGCGAGCACCGGACATGGTGGATCGGATGGAGCCGGTGTTTCGAGAACATGCGGCGAATATGGCGGACCGGGAGGCTACGATGGTCCATGTGGAAAGGATGGGCTTGCTCGAAGTGGAAGACGAAGTCGGGCAAAGTCGACAAGGACGCTAAGGACTCGGTTGATCGCCATGACCGAAAATCTCACCTCTTTCCCCTTCTTGGCACATACCGGTGGATGTGCGGTTTGGTGGGGGCGGATGTCGTGAAGATTTTCGTCCATAGGCGGAAACACGAGCAAAGAGAGCAAAACCGGGGTGTGCATCGTTGCACACGCACATGCACTATTTGTAAAATACTAATAAAACTAATGTAAACTCTAAGGTGCTACAAATGCACCACTAGGATCCTAAAGCTTAAATGTGATGTGCACTTATGTGCACATCCACATGTGTAAGAGAAAGGTACATAAGGGTACTAGGTGAGTTAAGGCCATCTATCCCTTCCCCCTCAAATCTAGGCTCATTAAATGAGGGGAATATTTAGTCTCCTTTCTTTCCTAACGGCTTCCTCTCCTTATGCTATAAAAGGAGAGGAAGGGGCACTATGTTAGGGTCGCCATTTTGTCTTTGTAAGGTAGACCATTAGGGTTTTATTTTCTTCACCACATTCTTATCTTCACTTAGGGTTTACTTCCTATCATATTAGCGTTTCTCTACTACTTATGTTCGAGTCCGGCCACCGCGGCCGCGGTTGTAATCACATAGTGGCTTTCATGCCCTAATATACATACCTTCATTAATCTTGTCTCCCTCTTTTCTCTATTGTGCTAATCTCCTCCCCTTTGTCTCAATCTATCTCCTCTACCGCGTTAATCTCCTCCACCTCGCTCATACCCGTCTTCCCCATCTACTCCCTCGTCCATGACCCCCGCGGTCCCGCCTCATTCTACACGCGTGCGTGTAATAACGCGACATCTTTGGTGAATCCGACGTGAAGAGGCGGCAAGGGAGAAAAGAGGATGGAAGAGGAAGACATCACGGAAGTAATGGCGAGGGTTTGGTTTTGTTCAAGTTTGAACTCCACCAAACTAGTTAAGGCTTAACTGGTTTGGGTTGGACAATGCCAACTCGGTTAAGCCAAAATTGAATCGGTGCGGATTCCTATTGAATTCATGTGTTTGGAAGCTAAGCTTGGGGCTTGGGCCTAGGTTTGGTGTACTCATGCAAGGCTAGTCTGACGGACAGTGAACGGATTCTCCGTACACCGACATCAATAGTTGTAACAACAATCGAGATCAAAGAATACTATCACGTTGTTTGGAAAGTAACTTGCTTAAGGGCTAACATCATCCACACAAAAAATGTTACATGAACTACCATAAGAGATGCAATGTTTTCTTCACTAAAAAGCTCCCTACACATGCAATTATTGCCGATTTGAGTCATGAAGCATACAAAAGCAATTCAAATTTTGATCCTAAAAAAGATTGTCCACGAGAGAGTATCAACATCATTCCATTTTATAGCAAGGACAAGGACACAAGACACTTCTCACCCTTGTGATGGGGTGTAGGAGCTAAATACTTATTGTTGTGTTACCCGACCCATTATATAGTTTTACACGGAATGTGTGGGATGAAGCGTGAAGTAAACACATAAGGGCAAGAGTGGGATGTTTGAGCAAGGATCACTACATAGGAATGTCTGGATGCTCTTTGGACGTTAGAATTTTGGGAGATTTACAATTACTTTTAGGGAAAGCTTGGTTGCCTTCTTCCCTTTTCAATGGAAGTTCATCCCAAATGTCTTTTCATCGGATTATTTCCAAGTAGCTCCTTTTTTGTGTCGTCATTAAGAGCTTAATCTTACATCATCCTTCACGATAAAGGCTATCTAGTAGATCAATGATATTTTGCTTGTAATGAACCTAATTCCTTAAGTAATAAAGTGTCATAGGGAATGTTGTAGATATGATAGACAATATATATTTTGAAGATAAGCGGCAACAAACTATGGATTTCGAAGATTCTTTTGCACATACTTTTACACACACTCATCTATATTTACATTTGAATGTTGACACGAGAGCTTGCAAAGATCATTTTGGACAGACAAATGAGGTGAAAAGCAACATAATAAAAACCAACACAATCGTAGAATAGTGAAACATTAGAAAGGATCATAATTTTGCATCGAAAAAGATAATACAATCGTTTAATGGAGAATAGCGCAACAAGGCAGTGATTGAAGTTGTGGTATGCATCCCACATAGAAAGGCAAAGTGACTCCAAGACCTATAAATTAAGACATCTACTAACTCTATCCCTCATTGGGATGGCGTGGGTTGAGCACATAGCGAACTATTCTTTCGCCTTTTACTAAAGAATACCGTGTGCTCCTCCTTCCTTAAACGCCCTAACCCTAATTTTTGGGAGGGAGGCTCTCCATTGAGCTTCCCATCATAAAATGAAATTAAAGAAATGTCAGCACTATTTAAACCTGGGATATGATATAATGTATGGTGTAAACTTAAGTAGTTTAGTAAGTAGAATGTGGATAACGTCATGGATTAAACAAGTCATTTAGTATGTGCTCATGCATAATGCAATCGTTTTATCAAAATTTATATAGGATGACACAATGGATGGCACAATATATTCTTATCTTTCACAGGGATGTGAGGTGATGCTACTTGGTGTTTGATGTGTTGTTGATCCAAGTTGGATGGCACACAATCATAAGTAGATGTTTAGAGACAGTAGACAATTGACGGTATATGTCTAATTTTTTGTGTGTTCTTGCACACTCCATTTGTAACAAGAACGACCACCTTACAAAGAGAAGACATATCTTGATGATTACTCTCTCTAATAACACAAACCGCTGGCCGTAACGACAAGGCTATTTGCTTGTTATGTGAAAAGTTGTTTTCTCGTTCTTTTATGTGAACTTGAGGGTGTTACGATGACACAGTAGATTCTTTGCAATTTTGTGGTTCTTTGAGACGTGGAGCTATTAGTGCATTGTGTTTGTGTTACGAAGTGATAGGTGGCATGTGAGGGGTAATCAGACATTACACCCATGGTTGTTATCCATGCCTCTAATAAATAACATTGTTGCATCACACATAAGAGAATTGATGTCCACAATGTTCTCCCAATTATCATGTGTTGAGGCTAGTTAGAATGAGAACAAGTTCAAAAATGACCAATCTAGAGGTCATTCACAAAAACAATGAGAACATCAAGTACACAAGACATTGAGCTTTTCATATGCAAAATACAACAAGAACAAATTCTCATTTATACACAAACCTACCACCGAAACAACACCCATGGCATCTGTCTTTATACAAAACAAATTAATAAAGAATGAAAAACGTCTTGTAAAACAAGAATTAGTAAAGCCAAAGTAGCCTAAAACTTTCATTTAAAACTTAAGTATTGTTGTCATACATTACAGAAAACAATCCAATTGTCAATACTATCATGTGGAGATGACACATCATACATACCAATGAAAGATGTTCAAGTGCCAATATCCAAGAATTGTAAACAAAGCTATCAAACTAAAGATTATATCTCATACATGAACTCAAAATACACATCATGGCTTTGTATAAACACAAAGTCTGGTAAAGAACATGATCTTCGGGCCGTATCATTTGTTTTTGTTTCACGTTCTCTTGTGTTAAGGATGGTGGTTCCATCGGTGTTTCTTTTACTAAGTTCTTCTAAAATAGGAACATTTATTAGTATAAAATATTATTGCACATGTATGTGAATACTTTGCTAAATCTTGTTTGCTATTTTTCATAAACCAATTGCAACCTATACTACTTCAGGAATTACTCATGACTACAAAAATGTTAGCTGAAATGTCTATATATTTTGATGTCCTACATTCTGTCATCGGGTTTTACTCAGTACTCAATGACCAAAAGGCCATCATTGTAATATGGGTAGCGAGCAACCTAACAAGAAAAAGGAAAGTTTTAATGAAACTTTAAGAAATAAAGGGAACCCCTATTGAGGCAACATAACAAGCAAATAATCATAGCAAGCCAATGTATATACCTATATATACCTATATAAACCTTTGTTTGGCAATCCAATGTATATACCGACACAAACCTTTGTTTGGCAAGCCAATGTATATACCCATATGAACCTTTGTTTGGTTTGTTACTAAGTTGCACATGGTTATGGACAAGCACACCACTTTAAAGTGAAAGAGTGACTAAAATACAAAAGAGTTGGAGGGGACGGGATTTCCATTTGGTTTCATATTATTGTACATTGGAAAACTCAGATTAGAGCCTCCCTCCTAGAAAGTAGGGTTAGGGCGTTTGAGGTAAGAGGAGAACGCGGTATTCTTTAGTAAAAGGCGAAAGAATAGTTCGCTATGTGCTCAACCCACACCATCCTGTGTTATCATTTATAAATGTCTTCACTTTATAACCCATGAAGTCACCTTGCCTCTATATGTAGGATAAATAAACCATGACACGTCTAAAATCACAATTTTAAAAACGACTCACATCTTATTATTAACCACTTCATCTCCTTTTATTCTAAGACATATATAATACACTTTGGATGGTTAAAAAGGGAGTTAATGATGGTATAATCACATGATACCTTTGAATGGATGTCACTTAGAGACAAGATTTGATATTTATTGCTAAAAGGCACATATGGGTCGATGAAGACGATTCAAATCTTGTTAAGTGTTTCGTTTTGCGTCATCATGCATATGTGTAATAGTAAGTTGAGGGTTGTATTTTAGTTGTTGAAAGTTATGTGCACCAATGGAATATGGATGTAATCCAAGCAGTTTTCTCAATCTAGTTGTCGTAGAAAAAAAAGTCTATACGAAACCTCAATCAACATTATGATTTTAATTTAATACCTAACACATAATTTGGGCATAACGGATAAACTTATGAAATGTAGTGTAGTTGATTGCCACAAAAAGTACTAGTAGCACTCTCGAGTCAACGTGTATTTTCGTGGATAATTTGTTTACATTGTATAGAAGAGATTGTTTATGAGTATAGGATATACTAGCCACATGTTCTCATGGTTATTTATGCATTTTGGCACCATCTGTTTTCATTCAAAAAAGTTATGATCCTCAACCGAATGATCTAACGAAACATTTAAATCAAACACCGGAGCATCTATTTCCCGAATATATATAAATGCCAACAAATGAGTTAGAAGGGTTATTCAATCCTTTAAGACTTTTAGTATAACAATGTTGAACATGTCCATTAGTTTTTTCCCATTCATCACATTCGCGTGTGGTGTTGGACCTTGATCACCCATCCAGGTTTGATTGGATAAAAAAACAATCCCAAGGTAATGCTAACATCATGAGAACTACAAGGGCATGCATATCAATCTAGACTACCTTGTCCGAAAGCTACGGTTAAGGCTTGCAAAGGGGAGAATCGCCATTTCTAGTACTCTATGTTCAAAATTACAATAGTGGTCTTTATGGATATGAACTATGCATGCCACAATATTGCATAGTTCCAAACTCCAAAGCTCGCTTCAACATTAACCCAAACATTAACTTATCTTATACCTCCAAGCCTCAAAATTCTACTACTACTTCTACTTCTACTTCTAATCCAAGCCAACATCATCATTATCCCAATCATGTATCCTATTACAAGTGCTCACCATGAACAACTTCATCGTCGTCATCATATGATGAGCACATACAAAATTACTTGTTTGATCCATGAGATTACCCACATACTACTGAACTACGCATTTAATCCACACTATCTATGTGAAAGCTGAATTAAATGTTTAATCCATGTGATTTTCATATACAAAACTTGAGCTAGTTTAATACATAATGCTATTGTATACCATTTAACAAGCTGTTGTTATTTTTATTGGTATGCATAACCATTATTCCATTAGAGACTGATTTATCTTTTCCAAAGTATAAATATTTATAACTACATACCTCAAAGTAGAGCAAAAAATCTATGCCTATACTTCGATTGCTTTTTTCAACATCATTTACTGCGGGAAGCTCTCGTTGAAAGCCTCCCTCACAAAAATTAGGGCTAGAGCGTTTATAGTAGGAGGAGCACACGGTATTCTTTAGTAAAAGGCGAAAGAATAGTTCGCTCTGTGCTCAACCCACGCCATCCCAATGAGAAGATGTGAACATGCTGCCTTGAATTTATATCCTGAGTGTTACCTTGCCTTTGTATGTGGGATACTTAAAATACTTAAATCCGAAACCCACCTAGTTCTTATTGACTGTACCCTAGAAATTCATTTCATCAAGAGGCTTTCTATACTGTGCCATGGGAGAAACTCGAACTCGAAACCTCCACATATTCCTTCATGTCCAAGTGTGGCTCAACGCCATTTTCTTGTAGTCTGATTGTGTTGAGTTTGGAGGAGACTTTTTTGACAACTCATGAACCAAAGAAATGTTTTTAAATTACCATGGAAAACTAACCTATCCTTGTGTTCTACAAAACTACTCAGCCAAGTTACAAGAATCTACGCAATCTATTGCTACTTTGTAATTTCTCACATATGTTTTTGAATATAGGAAACACTTGATGATTGAGGAGGATTAATGTGCCCAAGAATGATTCCAACATAATGGAAAACATATGGACTTTAGAGTCAATTTGCAATCTCATGGGTGAAACCTTCAAATAAGGTTTGGCAAGGCGGAGGGATAACTATTCATGTACAATTTCTTTTACTTTTGGTCGGTTGCAACATAAATAGTGGTGTTCCATGCATGCATGCAAACTTCAAACTTTCGAACCCTATATGGTATGTTGTACATATAGACATTCTAAAACGTAGAGCACATTCGAACATTAACCCAAACAGTAATTCACCTTATTATCCGAAAGAGTAAACAAGAGTAAAGAAACCTTTAAGTTGGAAAATGTAAACCTCCACATGAACCATAACCTCGAACTATTGAGTTTAACATTGGCGATTGTTGTTGTTTTCTTTGCAATATCTACTATGTCAAGGCAAGGGAGCAAGGTAGGATATAGAAAGGCCTTTTGTTATAGATGAAATTTTGTTTATTACATTCTTTATTGAAGGAAACAATCAGGGGAAAAGCATCATAAACACAGTCTACAAGAACCATTTACCCACAAGCAGGTGTGAGTTAGTCTTGACATGTCACTGTGACATATTGTTGAAATAAACAATAATAAAGGAAATAAATAACTATAAATATTAAATGATATGGTGTCTCATCGAAGAGACACTTAAAGAAAACAAGTAGTTTAGTAGTATATGGATAAAGCCATGGAGTAAACAAGTCATTTAGTATGTGTTCATGCATAATGCAATCGAATTATCAAGATACTTTTAGGATAACACAATGAATCATACAATGTACTCTTATTTTTTAATGAATGTGAGTTTATGGTATTAGGTTTTTGATGTTATTAATTTGTTGATCCAAATTTGATGGCGCAAACATAAGTAGATATTCAAAGAGAGTAGGCAATTGTAGCTATATACCGAATTATCTTTGTCTTCAAGCACACTCCATTTGTAACAAGGATTGTTACCTTACAACGAGAAGACGTATCTTGATTATTACTTACTCTGATAACACAAACCATTGGCTTACAAGGACTATTGTTTTCGTCGTATTATCCTTTTATGTGAACTTGAGGGTGTTTCGATGACAAAGTACGCCATTTGTAATTTTGTGGTTTTTGGAGATGTAGAACTATTAGTGCATTGTGTATGTGTAATGGAGTCATTGGTGGCATGCAAGTGGGAATACAACACTACACCCATGGTTGACATCCATGCCCCTAATGATGGATCCAACCAACAACCCACCCTACCCCCTACACGACAGCTTGTCTTCGTCCAAGTAAGTAACATTTGTGTATGACACATTAGGGGATTGATGTCCATAATCTTCATGTGTTGAGGCCAATTAAAAAGAGCTCACAAGAGAATGGGTTCAAAAACAACCAATCTAGAGGTCTTTTATAAAAACAATGAGAATATCATGTACACAAGACATTGATGTGTTTTCACCCAAGCAACGCCCATGGCATTGGTCTATATGCAATATAAGTTAATGAAGGATGAAAAACTTCATGTAAGGCAAGAATTAGTAAAGCCTATGTAGCCTAAAACTTTCATTTTAAGCAGAATTATTGTTATCATACATTACAGAAAACAATTGAGGCATCAATACCATCATGTGGAGATCACACATCATGCATACAAATGAAGGATGTTTCAAGTGTCAATATATTTTAAACAAAGCAATCAAACTAAAGATATATGAGCTGAAAATACATATCATGGCTTTGTATAGAAACAAAATTTGAAAAATATGACACTTTTCTTTTGGGACCATTAGACAAAATCATGTTTGCGATATGCATAGAATTTTGTTAGACCTCTCTTCGCTTTTGAAGGCAAGCTTGCCTTAACATTTAGTTTCTCCTTCATTTCTTCAACACTATCTAGTTCAATCATTTGAATAGTATTTGTACAAATCAGCTTCATATTACTACGAAATGTGAATAATACATATTTGATAGACTCAAATGTTGCCTCACTTATTTATGCTTCTTTTATCTAATCATTATTTTTTGTACCATTTCTATTTCATGTAGCAAATGTATTATATGGTATTCTATTGACTTCTTTATTCATACTTAGTTGGGTTTGCTAAAGAACATGATCTTCTAGCCACATCATTTGTTTACTTTTCACGTTCTCTTATGTTAAGGATTGTTGTTCCATATGGGTTTTTTTACCAGCTTCTTCTAAAACAAGAACATCTTTACTAATATCAACCACATTTCCACATATGTGCATGCTCTAGTAACTCTTGTTTGCTATTTTTAGAAACCAATTGCAACCTATACTACTTCACAAAATAGTAAGGTCGACAAAGTTGTCAGGCTACAATGTCTATACATTTTCCTGTCTTGCAATTAATTGTAGTTCGGTTGTTGACCATTAGTTAACGTTCAATGACCAAATGGCCATCATTATCATATTAATAGCAAGAAAAGGAAAAGTGTCAGTGAAACTTTTTACAAGGGAAAGGAACCCATATTGAGGCAAACTACAAAGAAAATAGTCATAGCAAGCAAATGTTTATATACTTAGATGAATCGTTGTGGTTCATTTCCAAGGCTAGTTATAAACAAGCACACCAGTTAATTGAATGCAAGAAGGTGCAAGAATTACTGAGGTGTAAAGAGGTGGAGGTATAGGTATTTCAAGCTTGATTTGTTTGCTTTTTTATAGTGGGAAGCTCCTATGAAGAGCCTCCCTCACAAAAATTAGGGTTAAGGCGTTTATGGTAGGAGGAGCACACGGTATTCTTTAGTAAAAGGCGAAAGAATAGTTCGCTCTGTGCTCAACCCACGCCATCCCGATGACAACAGATGATGATTCTGCCTTAGAATTTATATCCCGAGAGTTACCTTGCCTTTGTATGTGGGATGCATAAAATATGACTGCTCTTCTTCTCCCACACTTATCATTATTTTTTATTGATTCGTAGAAATACATTTCGTGCAACCCCTGAGAGGCTTTCTAATATAATGTGTGCCATGGGAGAAATTCGAACTCTCAACCTCCACATATTCCTTCATGTACAAGTACTTGTCATGAAACGTGGCCCTCAAGGCTGAGTTTGGGAATTTTCCTTTGCTTTGTCTTTTGTGTGCCGTGTTTGATTGTGCATGGTTCTCATAGTCTTGAGTTTGAAGGATATTTTTTTGACAACTCGTGAACCAAAGGAATGTATTCAGATTACCATGGAAACTACTAACCCATCCTCATGCTCTACAAAAATCCTCACCCAAGTGATAAGAATCTAAGGAATCCATTGCTAGTTTATAACTTCTGACATATATTTTCGAAGATAGGAAACACTTACGGTTGAGGAGGATTAATGTGGGCTTGAGGTGATCCCAATATCATGAAAAACATAATGGCTCTCAGGTCAATCTACAACCCCATGTGCGTGTTCTCCGAACAAGGCTTGGCAATTAGGGGGCGGGGATGACTATTCCATGACAACTCTCTTTACTTTTGGTTGGGTGCAACATTAATGGCGGCTTTTCATGCATGTCAACTCCAAAGTTTCAAACCCTATATGCTATGTTGTACACCATACACATTCAAAAACATGGAGCATACTTGACCATTAACCCAAACATTAATTCACCTTATTAGGGGGAACATGAATCCCTATGTTGTTGGACAACATGGCAGTATCACTTGGGTTCCTACAATTGCATCACAATAATGGTCATGTCAAAGCAATTTGTATAGTTGTTGAACTGGAAACTCTAGTCAAGTGGTCGACCTGTCCATGCCTAATGGTAGCGTAACTTGTGAGGTACCTAATGCTCTATCACTTCCAGTCATCCCATGAAAATGATGTTTGTTGGGAGAGCTTTGGACTTAAAAAAAGAAAGATAAGTAGCGGATTGTACTCCTACCTTAATCCCGAGCATTTGGCTGAGTTGCCACAGAGATTCAATGGGTCAATAAAAAAATAATGGATATGGTGGCCAACATTCCTCTTAATTCATCCAACATTCACAAGTTTCATAAACTTATAATAGGCATCATGAACCTTTACACATTCAATAAGAACCATTTTCTCACAGAGACGTTGTGAATTGGTCTAACACATCTATGTGACATAATCATAGATTGACATATTCGCATTCGTGGGGCCTACCCCACGAATGCATACGAATAGGAATACGAATACATGTAAAAATATTCGTTTTCTTCTTTTTTTATAAAAAAATAAAAAAATAAAAAATTGTTTTTTTCTCTGAGAGCAAGTGAGCAGCGAGCAGCAAGCGAGGAAGCCTGTCCATGTTGCTTACACCCTCGCCTCCCTCTACATCCTGATCTCAGCCAATTAATTAGGGTTTCGGCTGAAAACCCTAATTTCTAACATAATTTTAATTTAGATAGTATTTTTCATTTCTGGCCTTCATCCTCGAGTCCCTCTCATGCTTAACGCTAATCATACATCCTATTCTCGACTGAAAACTCAGGGTTTCACTGAAACCCTAAGTTTAGCCACAACCCTAATTATTTAATTATTAATGTATTAATTGATTATTAATTAATTACCTAATATTTTTCAATAATTTAATGTATGTTTTAATGAGTTAAGATATGTATTAGTAAATTAACTAATGTATTAGTAAATCAATTAATGTTTAAGTGAATTAATTAATTGTTAGTAAATTAATTATTATATTAGTGAGTTAATTAAATATGGATGTATGTGTGTATATACATATATGTGTGTGTATACACATATATATGTATATGTGTATATACAGATATGTGTGTGTATGTGTGTATAGGTATTATGTATGTATGTATGTATGTATGTATGTATGTATGTATGTATGTATGTATGTATATGTATTATGTATTATGTATATATGTGTGTGTATATGTATATGTAAACGAATGGTTTTATAATATTCTTGGGGGCATTTTCTATTCTCGAATATCACGAATATTACGTATGTCGAATACCACGAATACCACGCATGGGTCAATCTATGCGTGTAACTAACTAAATATAGTGGGAGGTGTTTCAAACCCAAACAAAAAAGCGCACTTCAATTTTGCCGTGTCTCGTCTGCTCTGCCCTGCAGACATGGAATCTTTCCTGTCGAGAATCACACCATTCAGAGCAACTTCTTCCCCCATATCCACTGGATCTTCAGATTCTCCGCCCCTCCCTCCTCAATTATGTACCTGTCCCCCTCCTCTCCTGAAATCTTCCCATGTCTCATTGAGGGCTGCTCAAGTATCAGATAATTCTTCCAGAAATCCAGATTTAGCTTGTTCCCCCATGCCTTCTTCCCGATTCAGCATTCCTTTGCTTCTCAGATTTCTGTGGTTTTTAGACAGAAGAAACTCAGGGTCTCAGGCTATCGAAGACGGGCTCTGCAAAGAGACAAATGCATCTATTTTAGGGCTTAATACAGGAAACGATGAGAACGGAGAAAATTGCGTCGATCCAAAAAACGAATATTCTTCTTCATCTCCCTTAAATGGAGGTCCTGAGGCTGGCGAT
>ERZ1034385.176-NODE-176-length-14355-cov-2.124965_pt1 | contig 14355 bp, 14 predicted proteins | sample MGYA00520612_ERZ1034385 | MGnify/ENA primary metagenome ERZ1034385 (study PRJEB33736, sample SAMEA104288468) | Azolla filiculoides | biome: Urban; feature: water surface; material: ditch water | place: Netherlands | collected 2014 ... | reverse complement strand
CGAACTGATATGTCGTAAATTGGCGTGGCATGGACATCTCCCCGACTGGTTTCATGAGAGATCAATGCTGCGCTCATGTCCGTGCCATATGCAGGAGTGCCTGCCTCTTCCCGCAACTTTGCCAACGCAAGCAGGCAAGAAAAATCGGCATATGCAATCGGCATGGCCAACCAGCGTGCGCTCAGTGTTCGGTCAAACATCCACACCTGAATTTTAAGCAACCTGCATGACGTCGAACCCGAAACGCTGCGGCGAAACACAGCAGACCCCTTATCCACCAATCTATGAATATGAATAATTCGCCCAGACCAGAGATGCCACGGATGTAAAAGCTCCCGGACCTCGGTCCCGTGGGTGTTCCGTCGCCCTGTGGTACAACAGAAACTGGCCCCATGAGGCCAGACTAGAAACCCGAGGCCCTCCCGATAACTGAAGGGAACCGTGTCTCGGGACACTCTCAATGCAACCCGAACAAGCCCAGCAGTTCCTCGCGCTGCCGGACGAAGCCGGGAGCGCTGCGGTCGCGCGGTCGCGGTAGCTCGATGTCGATCAGCCGTGGCTCGCCGCCCTTTTCCCGCGGTAGGATCAGGATCCGGTCGGCGAGGAAGATCGCCTCTTCGAGATCGTGCGTGACCAGTACCGTTGTCACGTCCTCGTCCTTCCAGATCCGCGCCAGTTCCTGCTGCATGCCGATCTTGGTCATGGCGTCGAGGGCCCCGAGGGGTTCATCGAGCAAGAGGATCTCCGGCTGGACGGCGAGCGCGCGGGCAATCCCGACACGCTGCGCCATGCCGCCTGAAAGCTGCCGGGGATAGGCGATCTCGAAGCCTTTCAGACCAACTAAGTCGATATATCTCTGGGCAATGAACCTAGCTTCGTCGCGCGAAAGCCCCCTGGTCTCCAGACCGAAACCGACATTGTCGATCACCGTCAGCCAGGGTAAAAGCCGCGGTTCCTGGAAGATGACGGCCCGCTCCGTGCCGACGCCACGGACGCGCCTTCCGTCAATCAGCACATCGCCGCCGTCTGCCTCTTCGAGGCCCGCCAGGATACGCAGAAGCGTTGTCTTGCCCGAACCGCTCGCGCCGACAATCGCCAGGCTTTCACCGGAGCGTATGGTAAGATTGAGGTTTCTCAGGATCGGCAGTGGCTGACCGTTCAGGGTGAAGGTCTTGGAGAGATGACGAACCGTCACCTCTCCACGGATATTGCTTGAAAGAGCCATCACCACGCCTCAGTTGCTTGCCGCATCGGCGGTGTAGAGAATGTCCTTGGCGGCCAGTTGCCCTTCCTTCAGCTTGCCTTCGCGGACCAGAACGTCGATCCAGAACTGCAGATCACGATCCACCGCCTGACCGCCCGGACGCACGCCATAGCCGCGGAAGAACTTGGCGATCTCTGGGTTTTCGCCGCGCTCGGCGAGGGCCTTGGCAAAGAGCGCCTTGGTTTCCTCCGGATGTTCGCGGGCATAGTCGAGCGCACGCTGCGACTGCTCGACAAAGACCTTCGCGGCCTCAGGGTGGTCCGCGATGAAGTCTCGGCGCAGGACGACGAAGCCGCCGGCGATGTCGCCCAGAACGTCGGTGTCATCGAAGATGGCCCGTAACCCGCCGTTCTGCTTGGCAACGCCCTCGAAGGTCGTCTGCCAGTAGCCGAAAGCCGAGACATCGACCTGGCCGGAGCGTAAGACCTGCTCAAGCTGCGGTCCCGGAACGACAATCTGGTTGGCGGCATCGCTTGGCAGGCCGACGGAGTGGAGCGCTTCGCGGATCGTGTAGTCGAGATGGGCGCCGAGCGTGTTTACGGCGATGCTCTTGTCGGCGATGTCCTTGATCTCCCTGATTGGGCTGTCCTCGAGCACGTAGAAGATCGACTGGACTTGATCGTTGATGCCGTTTGACGGATAGGCGGCGACAAAGTCGTTGCCGCCGACGATCGAGTTCAACACCGCCGATGTCGCCGCGCTGCCGATCTCGACGTCGCCGGACGCGAGCGCGATCAGCGAGGCTGGGCCGCCAGTCGCGTAGCCGACATTCTCGATGGTGATGCCGGTGCCGTCGAAATAGCCAAGTTCGGCGGCGAGTTCGTGAGCGGACAAGCCACCCTGGCTGGTGAGGTAGCGGAATTTGATTTCCTCGGCAGCATAGGCGGAACCGGACAGGCCGATGGAGATTGCGACCGACAGGAGGAGTTTGCGGGTGTGATATGTCATGGAATTTTTCCTTTTGAAGAGTGATGTCGCGTCGGGAGGCGGAGTGTTATTGGGGCAGCGCCCAGCGGCAGAGCTTGCGCTGCAGGAGAACGAGAGCGGCGTTGGCGGCGAGCCCCAGCAGGGCGAGCAGCAGGATGGCGGCAAACATCAAAGGGATCTGGAAGTTGTACTGGGCGTTCATCACCTGGAAACCGATACCCTTGTTGGCACCGATCATCTCGGCAGCGATCAGCAGCAGCAGTGCGGTGGTCGCAGAAAGCCTCAAGCCCACGAAAATCGCTGGAACGGAGGCCGGCAGGACGACGCGCCGAAAGATGGCAAGCGAACCCGCGCCATAGGTACGCGCCATCTCGATGAGCTTGGCATCCACTTCTTTTACCCCGCCGACCGTTGACAGGAGGATCGGGAAGAGTGTCGCCCAGAAGATCACAAAGACCTTTGAAGCCTCTCCAAGGCCCAGCATGAGGATGAAGACCGGATAAAGAGCGAGAGCCGAGGTCTGGCGAAAGAACTGCAGCAGCGGGTCGAGCGCCTGTTCAATGGCGCGAACCTGCCCCATGAACAGTCCGAGCGGAATGCCGAGCGCGACGGCGGCGAGGAAGGCGATCCCGGATCTTTGCAGACTGATCACGATGTCATCGACCAGTGCGCCCGTGGCGATGCCCTTCCACAGGGCGCCGAGGATCTGGTCGAGAGGCGGAAACACGGATGCGTTGACCCAGCCCAGTTTGGTCGACACCTGCCAGAAGACCAAGAAACCGATGACCAGACCGTAGCGCGACAGGATCGGAGCGGCGACCTTGGCCATCTGCACCAACCAGCGCGATGCTCGGTTTTCCGGGCGAGGGAGGCTGATCCCGTAAGCGGGACCACGTTGTATATCTTCAAATGACATGATCGGTCCTCACTCTGCAGCCTGGACGACCGACGTATCGACGGTCCAGCGGTTGACGGGGAAAGGCAGGCCGAGGTTCTCGCGCAAAGTGCGGCCCTCGTAAGCGGTGCGGAACAGTTCGCGACGCTGAAGCTCCGGGATGACGAGATCGACGAAATCGTTCAGGCCGGTCGGCAGCCATGGCGGCAGGATGTTGAAGCCGTCCGCCGCCTCGTTCTCGAACCATTCCTGCAGTGTGTCGGCGATCTGCACTGCCGTTCCGACAATGGTGAAGTGACCGCGGGCCGAGGCAACCCATTGATAGAGCTGGCGGATGGAAAAATTGTTCTCGTCGGCGATCTGGCGGATCAGCGCCTGGCGGCTCTTCATGCCTTCTGTCGGCGGTGCCGGCGGTAGCGGGCCATCCAAGTCGTAGCCGCGCAGATCCAGCGTTCCACCGGTCAGGCCATTGAGCAGACCGACTCCATCTTCTTCGAGGATCAGAGAGGTCAGACGATCATACTTCTCGCGGGCTTCGGCCTCGGTGCGACCGACGAAGGGCGAGACGCCGGGCATGACCAGAACATGGTCGGGATTGCGTCCGATGCCACGCGCGCGGTTCTTGATGTCGCGGTAGAATTCCTGCGCCGTCTCGATGTGCTGGTGCGCGGTGAAAATCACCTCGGCCGTCGCTGCCGCCAGCCCACGTCCGTCGTCGGATTGGCCCGCCTGGACGATCACCGGATGCCCCTGGCGAGAGCGGGACACGTTTAGCGGCCCTTTGACCTTGAAGTGCTCACCCTTGTGGTTTGTATCGTGAAGCTTGGCCGGTTCGAAGAAGACGCCGGTTTCCCGGTCGCGGACAAAGGCATCGTCTTCGAAGCTGTCCCACAGCTTTTTTACCACCTCTACATGCTCGGCGGCACGTTTGTAGCGATCGGCATGCGGCAACTGGGTATCGCGATTGAAATTCTGGGCGGTGGCATCGCCTGTCGTGGTGACGACATTCCAGCCAGCGCGTCCATTGGAGATAAGATCAAGCGACGCAAACTTACGTGCAGTGTTGTAAGGCTCTTCATAGGTCGTAGACGCGGTTGCGATGAAACCGAGATGGGTCGTGAAGGGCGCCAGGGCCGAAAACAGCGTTACGGGCTCGAAGCCTGCAACCCGCGCGTTGCCGCCTTCGCGAGCACCGCCAAAGCCGACGGCGAGACCGTCGGCGAGGAAATAGGCGTCGAACAGCCCGCGCTCCGCGGTCTGCGCCAACTGCTTGTGAAATTCAAAGTTGACGGCGCCGTCAACCGGCTGGTCGGGATGGCGCCATGAGGCGACGTGCTGTCCTCCACCGGGCAGGAATGCTCCAAGTCTGATCTTGCGTGTCATGGCTGGTCCTCTCTCAGTCAGATGATCGAATGAGAGCAGCCTATATTGTCTATAATTTATATAGAGAAATAGGATTGCGAAGATTCTTGCTATTGACGAATTGATTTTCAACGGCGGCGGCCAATAAGCACGAACCTGCTGCGGAATGCGAAAGGAGGCGGATCGCCGACTAGAAACGGGAAGACGAGCTTGAACGATTAATTCAGAAAAACTATATAATTTGGTAGAAACTCAATCGCGGTGGCCATGGGCCGGAATTCCTCGCAATGCTTACCAACAAAGGCAAATACGGTTTGAAGGCCCTGGTCGACCTGGCAGGGTTGGAACCTGGACAGACGGCTTTCGTCACCGATATCGCCACGCGCAACAACATCCCGAAGAAGTTTCTCGACACCATTCTGCTGGAACTGCGAAACAATGGGTTGCTGCGTTCTAAAAAGGGACCGAACGGCGGCTATGCGCTTTCGAAGCCTGCCGATGAAATCATGATCGGCCAGGTCATCCGCGCCCTGGACGGACCGCTGGCGCCAATCCGATGTGCCAGCCGAACCGCATTCGAGGCCTGTGATGATTGTCGCGATCCCTCTGCTTGCCAGGTTCGGATTTCGATGACGCAGGTACGGGATGCTATCGCGTCCATCCTCGACAACATGACGCTTTCGCAGTTCGTCGCGCGCGAGAACCCTGCGGAGAATCTTATTGCGGGGGAGTGACCTCGTCGGTGCAGCGGAGGCACGCTGTCTGTAATGCCTCACATAATCTTTCCGTCTGCGCCAGATCGAGGGTGGGTTCATCCACCTGAATGCCGTCGATGATAGAAGCGACTTTCAAGACAATTGCATCGAGAAGTTCGAATTCAATGGCAGATGCGCTGGTATCGCCGATATCGTATTTGCCAAGCTCAGCATCAATTGCCCCGCGACAGATTGCTCCTCGAAGGAAAGCCTGCATGAGTGCAGCAAGCGAGAGAGCATCCAGCCCCAATACAAGGACATTGTCCGGGGAAACTGGCGGCGCTGTCGGTGAAACATCGCCATCCGATGGCTGTGCATCTTCGAATGACAGGATGAAGGCGACCTCGCCCATGCCTGCTGCGGTAGCGATCAGGACATGCCAATCGGTTCCTCGCGGCGGCGGCATGGAAGGCGCAGGTTCGACCATGAAAGAGAGGCCTGAGCGCACCAGGCGGGCCATGGGGGGAACCGTCGGGCCTGCGGAGAAATGGAACACTTCTCCCAAGGCTACCCGGCTGTAGACGGCTCTTCGCTGTTCGGTCGTTCCGCTCGTGCGGAGAAGTTCCAGGGCAATGAGATGATGGACGAAAAGTTCGGCTGTTCTCATATTCCAGGTCGACAATCTGCTGATTGCTTCCGCCACAACGACGTTGGAAATGTCCGCGCCACCAAAAATCGCCGGAATTGATATGGCCAGGAGGCCTGACTTGGCCAAGGTTGCCGCCGCCATATCCTGTCCATCGGAAACGGGTCTCAGAACGATCGATTCGACCACGGCGAGAACCTGACCTTCGGTCGGGAGCGTCGCGGGGACCGGACGCAGTCGATCGGATGCCGATTTCATCATTCAAACCCTCTGGACATAAGACTGATTGTCATCAATCGACAGAATGGTATCTCCCGTTTTGATAGAGCAAGGAATTTCCAAATCCGATCCGAATAGCGAGCACTCTGCCAATGACGATGACATGGCTGTGTCTCTCAATCGCCTCCTCGACTTCACAGTCCAGAGCTGCAACGGCATCTTCCAGTACGGGCGCGCCGCTGGCAAGCCTGGTCCATTCGGCACTACGATAGCGCTCTGCTCCCTTCAGACCACCGATCCCAGCAAAACGGTTCGCAAGCACCAGGTGTTCCGCGCCCAGGACATTGATGGCGAAGTGGCGGAAGCGCTCGACGACAGGCCATGTCGAGGATGTCCTGTTGAGGGAAATAAGCATGCGCGGGGGATCGACCGACAATGCCGTCGCAGAAGTGACCGTGGCTCCTGACCTTAGATCGCCTTCGCCCGCCGTCACAATGCTGACCCCACCGCCCAGTGTTCTCATGGCTTCTTTCAGATTATCAGCATCGGCAGGTCGATCGAAGACGGGACGAATGCGTGGCTCGGCAAACTCTGTCGCGATAAAACGGCTCATAATTCCACTCCCTTTGGGCTCATCTGGAGCAAGAGATATCAGCCGTGGAACTGATGCAGTAGACAAGCGTTTTTAATCTACATATATTTTATAGAAAATATGCCCAGATCTACTGCCGCGAACCGGAAGGAAGACTGCCATGTTGAAAATCAGGATATCCTCGCCGCGGGCGAGGACCGCCGATCATATGCCGGGCTCAAGGGTCGTCATTGTCGGAGGCGGCTACACGGGAGCAACTGTCGCCAAACTTCTCGTCGAGCGCGGCTTCGGACATGTCGAAGATGTCACGGTCTTTGAACCGCGTACACAACTCGGCAGTGGCCTCGCTTACGACACGAGCGACCCCGATGTCCGTCTCAACGTCGCGGCCCATCGGATGCGTGCCGTCCCCGGCACGCCGTCGGCCTTTCTCGACTGGATGCAGTCAAGCGGTACCTTGACCGTCGACCCGGCGGCCGTCACGTCTGAAGGGATTTTTGCGCGGCGCCGTGATTTCGGTCGCTTCATGCACCAGCAACTGGCCCCTCTGGTCGAGGACGGTACCATTCGTCACCTTCATGAGACGGTATCGACAGTCTATCGGGTGAATGATCAGTGGCACGTGACGGGCGCTGGCGGCACGACGATTGTAGCCGACATGCTAATTGTCGCGACGGGGCATCCCCCAGCCTCGAGACCTAGGGCTCTGGAAAAGTTGAGCAAGCCAACGGCCATGAGGGTGACAGATGCAATGGCTCCGGATGCACTGCAAGACATCTGCCGGGCCACCGATATCCTGATTGTCGGTTCAGGACTGACCGCCCTTGATGCATTGGTGCGGCTCAACGCCCAGGGACATCAGGGGAAGATTTCGCTTCTCTCCCGTTCCGGCCTTCTGCCGAGACCGCACGCAGGCGGTGGCTTTTCGCCCTACGGAAATTTCCACGACGAGACCCTGACCAGCGCCCGGCGTATCCTGGTTAAGGTACGGGCAACCATCTCGGAGGCAGAAACACACGGCATCCCCTGGCAGTCCGTCTTCGATGCTTTGCGGCAGCAGGCTCAGTCGATCTGGCAACGGCTGCCGGACGCTGAGCGTCTGAAACTGCTTCGTCGCCTGCGCCGGTGGTACGACGTCCATCGATACCGGATGCCGCCGCAGGTGTCCGCTGCCCTAACAGAGGGAATGGCCAGCGGTCACGTCGAGAACCTTATCGGAGACCTGACATCCGTACGGCAGGACGGGCGAGATCTCGTTGCGAGGATTACCACAAAAAGCAATCGCGATTTCGAGCATCGCTGCGGCCATATTCTGCTCGCGACAGGACCCGATTTCCGCAACTACGGTGTGCACCAGAAGTTTTTGCTCTCCCTCTTTCGAGAGGGGACCGTTCAATCCGACGCGCTGGGATTGGGATTGGTTTGCGATCGAGGAGGTCGTGTCATCTCGCTAGACGGCTCCCCGAACACCAGTCTCTTCGTCGCGGGTCCGCCCGCTCGACCGGCATTTGGTGAGTTGATCGGCGTGCCGGAGATTGCTGCTCAGGCGGCGAACCTTGTGGAGGTGGTGTTGAGAACGCTGGCAAGGCGGAACCGGACCATATTTATCGGACGGCAAGACTAGGACGCGCCATTTGTCTGGACTGCGGTGAATGTACTTCACGGCAATCCAGCCTCCTTGTGTCGCCTTGTTAGGAATACTGCAGGCACTGTGCGAAGTTCGCGCCGTGCGAATGGTGGCAGCATGCCGAAACACATTTAGGTTGGTTGCCCTCCCGGCGAATCCAGCAGCAACGATATTTTGACCTCATTTGCGGCCAATCGAGCTTTGGCATGGATCTTTCTTCCCCGCGTGCAGATGATAGAGTTTGATTGATGCTAATGCTGGGTTAGGTCGGGGGGAAGAATGAAGGCTTTGCTGACAGAGGCCGCGGCGTCAGTGATCGTGCTGTTTGCCCGCGCGGTCACGGCGGTTCGCACAATTTGGGCCGAAGAGGGGCTGCCGACCCGCCCCTGCATTTACTTCGCCAACCACTCCAGCCACGGCGACTTCGTGCTGGTTTGGGCGGTTTTACCGCCAAGGCTTCGGCAGCAGACGCGCCCCGTCGCGGGCGCCGAGTACTGGCTGAAATCCAGGCTCACACGCTTCATTGGCAGTGACGTGTTCAACGCGGTTCTGATCGCCAGAGAGCGCGACAATCGCATCCATGATCCGATCGAGCAGATGGCCGAAGCGATCGACGCCGGTTCCTCCCTTATTCTTTTCCCCGAGGGTACGCGCAACCAGACCGACGCACCGCTACTACCGTTCAAAAGCGGAATTTTCCATTTGATCGCAGCGCGCCCGGACACCGACCTCGTTCCGGTCTGGATCAACAATTTGAACCGGGTCATGCCAAAGGGAGAGATTGTACCGATCCCGCTGATCTGCACAGTCACCTTCGGAAATCCATTGCGCATCGTACCTGACGAAGGCAAAGACGCGTTTCTTGAACGGATGCAGACCGCCCTTCTGGCCCTGTCTCCTCGACCGGCAGGGAGTGGCGAATGAGTGACGCGAATTCTGATCTCTTGGTGCTTGTGACCGGCATCTTCGGTGTGCTGATCTTTGCCTCTGTCGTCGGCTACGGTCTCCAGCTGCGCTTTTCCCCAACCGGATCGAACGCATCGATTGAAAACCTCAATGCGCGCATCAAGGCCTGGTGGGTGATGGTGGTGCTGATCGGCCTTGCCTTTGTCGCCGGCCGGATCGGCGTGCTGGTCCTGTTCGGCTTCTGCTCGTTCGCCGCGTTGCGCGAATTCGTGACGCTGATCAACACGCGTAGGGCCGATCACTGGGCCCTTGCCGCAGCCTTTTTCCTTGTCGTGCCGATCCAGTATTATCTGCTCTGGGCAGAAGAATACGGTATCTTTTCGATCTTCATTCCGGTCTATGCCTTCCTTCTGATGCCGATCATTTCGGTGCTCAGGGGCGACACCGAGCGCTTCTTGATCCGCATCGCTGAAGTGCAATGGGCCTTGATGATCTGCGTCTTTTGCGCTTCACATGTGCCAGCATTGCTGACCCTGCACATTCCCGGCTACGAGGGCCGCAATGTCCTGCTGATCGCCTTCCTGGTCATCGTTGTCCAACTCAGTGACGTCCTGCAATATGTTGGGGGCAAGATGTTCGGCCGCACCAAGATCGCTCCCAAACTGTCACCTTCCAAAACCGTCGAAGGCTTTGTCGGTGGCGTGATCAGCGCCACGCTGATTGGTGCAGCTCTATGGTGGATCACGCCCTTCACGCCATTTCAGGCCGGCCTTCTGGCCTTCATCATCACGCTGATGGGCTTCTTCGGTGGCCTGGTCATGTCAGCGATCAAGCGCGACCGCGGCGTAAAGGACTGGGGCAATTTGATCGAGGGCCATGGCGGCCTGATCGACCGACTGGATTCCGTCGTTTTCTCGGCACCAATCTTTTTCCATATCGTCCGCTACTGGTGGTCGCTTTGACAGCGGAACCCCTGCGACGGTTTGCCCGCAAGGGATGGGTGCATGTCCTGTTTGCCTTCGTTGCGATGGGGAGTTGGGCGGTGTTCGTCAATCACGGCCATGACATGCCGCGACCGATTTATGCCGGCCTGGTGCAGGGCACGATGTCGGCCGGGCTGACGCTCTTGCTCAAATCGGTGATCGATGGCCTTTCGCACCGTATCGCCTATCCGATGCAGCTATGGGCTCCGCCGGCCATTGCCTGCCTCGGGTCGGCGACTCTTCTCCTTGCGATCCATGCGGCAAGTGGCACACCGGAAATATGGAAGACCATAGCCGTTCCGCTTCTGGTCTCGACAAGCTACGCGACGCTCTACAATTACTCAATCTCTGCAAGGCGAGGGCCATGACCGATATAGGCGATCGACGACCGCTGGAAAGCCGCAACACCCGCTGGGCCGGCACAATTGCCCGCTGGTTGGCGGCGCGCAATATCATGCCCAACCAGATATCCCAAGCGAGCATGGCGGCAGCGGCGATGGCCGGCGGGGCTTTCTATTGGGCCGGTGCTGCAAGCGGCTGGCCGCGTGTGAGCCTGCTGTTGCTCGCAGCGCTCTGCTGTCAGGCCCGGCTGCTTTGCAACCTCTTCGACGGCATGGTTGCCATCGAAGGCGGAAAGGGAGAGCCTGACGGTCCATTCTGGAACGAGTTTCCCGATCGCGTCGCAGACCTTCTGATCTTCGTCGGCCTCGGCTATGGCATCGGCATGCCGGATCTCGGATGGGCGGCCGGAGCCTTTGCTGTGTTGACGGCTTACATCCGTGAACTTGGTCGGGCCAATGGCCATCCGAGCGACTTCTCCGGTCCGATGGCCAAGCAGCACCGAATGGCGACGGTAACCGCAGCGACATTGGCGACGCTTGTAGAGCCGCTCTGGGATGGACACAATCAGGTGCTGACGATTGGGTTGTCCGTGGTCGCGATTGGCGCTGCCTTCACGGCATTCCGCCGTGCAAACACGCTGATCAAGTGCCTGAAAGGCGCCAGAAACGTGCCTGACGAGATTGAGCGATGACAGATCCATCGCGGTGCAGGGGCAAGTGACCCGCTGCCGGTTTATCGGACAAGAGGTTGGGCTCATCCCTGAGCCGCCACAGGTTCGCCGGACGCTCCAACTTCTGAGAAAGTGGAGCCATTGTGAGCAAGACGACGAGTAATTTTTCCGGGTAAGTCCGCGCCCGAGCCGTGTGGATGATTTTGGATCACGGCGGCGAGCGTTCGTAAAGATGGGCAGCGGTGCTGCTCTATCGCCACCAAGATCGGCTGCACAGCGCAGACGCTACATGAGTGGGTGAAAAAGGCCGAGGTCGCCAGCGGCAAACGAGCAGATTTTGCGAGATCGCGACCGCTGCGGAGGTGATTTACCACCGATGGCCCAGCCATTCGGTATTTCCGCACGCTACAAAGTCTCTCCTACAGAACAGGTACCTTTCGCCGTTCTACAGCCTGACGGTGTCGTAGTGAGAATACGTCGTAATTGGTATCGTCAGGAACAGTTCAAGGTGGCAACTGGAAAATATTATCTGGACGGGGCAAGTCATATTTAGTTCAACCATTCGCAGCGATACGCTAGGACTGGCTTTGCAAATCCTTTCAATCTGTGATGGCCGCCATTTGTGAATGCACTGGTCATGCCATACTCTTGGCATATGTTTTCTGATATCAGGATTTGATCGCTACCGGCGGCAGCACAAAGCCTTGCTGCCAGTTGTACAGTCTTGCCGAAAAGATCATTGCTGTCTTCGACGGGTTCACCACAATCCAGTCCAATGCGGATGTGAATTGGCTCGGAACTGCCTAAGTTAAAGTGATGGAATTCGCGCTGGATATCAATGGCGCAGTCTACGGCAAACACCGTGGAGGAGAATGCGGCCATTATTCCGTCCCCGGTATGCTTGACTTCACGGCCCGATTGCCGTCCCAGGCAACCGCGAACGAGGGCATCGTGAGCCCTGACAAGTTCGGTGGCCATACGATCGCCAAGTCGAGATGTCATTTCGGTAGATCCGACGATGTCGGTGAAAAGAATCGCCCGGTGACCAGCATCCATATGGCTTGAAGTCGCAGCCGCCGCTGTAGGATCCTGTATTCGGCCGAGGAACGCCTCGACAGCGGATAATGCTACCTCCACGACTTCGCCGGCGATGAACCCATGCGCCTCTCGATGTACGCACTGAGCGGTTTCCACGTCCGGTGCATCGATCAGGCAGAAGGTCGTTCCTCGTCTATGGTCAAACCAATAGGTCAGAAATTTGACACCATACTGATCCTGAATACTGAGATCTTTCAGGTGCGCCTCAGCGACATCCGCAGCGGAAGCTCCGGCAAGATCGTGCCGGTCCATGAAGATAGGCATGAGTTTCCTCCCGAAGGTTCCATTGCCACATCTGAAGAACATTTTACGACAGTCACGGACAGTCGTCCATCTCTGACCGTGCACCCTCGCTCATTGGCTAGACGATCATGGGCCGGAGCCCACTGCTTTTGACCAGTGGCGATCTCCGACGCTGCTACGGCGCAGCGCTTATGACAAGATCAATGGTCGTGAAATCAATTGGCGATACAAACGGCTAGCTGCATCGGTGTGCTGCTGCAGTCCGAAGTCGGCGGCAAGGCCGCATCAGGTTCGGCACATATTTGAGTGCATCCATCGCTTTGGCGATAGTCTCGCATGCTGAAGCAACTACCGTATCCGGTTTGCAAAAAAAGAACGAGACGATGGAGGGTGATGTTTTCGCCATAGTAAGTTTTGCGGATGTCGTGAGTTGAACACGAGTGCATTGCGCCGGTTGCAGTGATCGCATATTGCTTCGTCACGGTAAGCCGATGCGGCTTTGTTGTGAGAGGGGCGAGGTTGGCAAAGAGTTTTGTAACGTCGATCGATGTTGCCCTCAAAGCGGGTGTGTCACGGTCCGCGGTGTCGCGTACCTTTACACCCGGCGCCAGCGTCTCCAATGAAGTGCGAGAAAAAGTCTTGACCTTGGCACTCAAGTTTGAGGGTGCATGCGCATGCTTTGTTTATGGCGCCCGGGCGGGGATCCACTGAAAAGGCTCAGCGCGCGCCAAAAAGACCGCGCGTGCGCTTCGACCCGAACGACAACGGGCAGCCTTTTACGGCTGCCCGTTCCGACGTTTGACTGTGCCGTTTACTTGCCGAGCGAGGCCTTGATCTCGGACACCTCCTCGGATGGCATTTCGCCGACTGTCGTCACCTCACCATCGGTAATCTTCCACAGGCGGAAGGGACCGGTGATGTCACCATACTGATCAAAGCTCACCGGTCCGATGACGCCTTCATATTTGATCGGCTTGCCTTCCTTAAGCAGAGCCAGCGCCTTTTCGAATTCCGCCTTGCCGGCATGGATTGGCGTGCCGCCAGGAGCCGTCACTTCGGAGATAGCCGCCTTGATGGCATCCTTTTCAGGCTTGCCCGCCTTGGCGATAGCAAGCGCCACGATGGCGCCGGCATCATAGGAACGGTCGGCTGCCGGAGCGGATGGGGCAATGCCGCCGGAGAATTGTTCGTAGTTGGCGTTGAAATACTCAGTCGAGGCCGTCGGCGTCGTGCCGGACGAGGTACCATAGGCGTCGTTGAGATACTGTGCGCCGACGCTTGCGATGAAATCCTTGGAGTTCATGCCATCGTTGAACAGGAATTTCTGCGCGCCGCCGCCGGAGATCCAGGCGCGGGCGATGGTGGCACCGTCGACCGGAGTTGATACGAGGTAGAGCGCATCCGGTTCGCCGGTCATGGCGACGGATGCTTCAGAAGAATAACTCGCCTGCTTTTCATTGTAGGGCGTGGTCGAGGTGATCGTGCCGCCGAGCTTGGTATAAGCGGCGGTAAACTCGTTCATCAGATTGTTGCCGAAGTCGTTGTTGACGTGAATGATGGCAATCTTCTTCATGCCCTGGTCGAGCGCGTATTTCGCCGCTGCGGTCCCCTGCAGCGCATCCGAGGTGATGGTGCGGAAGAACACGCCATTGGTCTTGCCATCGCGACCGAGTGCCGTCAGCGTCGGCGAAGACGAGGCTGGCGAAACCTGCACGACGCCGGCCGGCGCTGTGACGGAGGTGAGGATCGGGATCGATACCGACGAAATGATGCCGCCGATGATGACCGGCACCTTCTTGATGTTGACGAGCTGGGTCGCCTGATCGACGGCGACATTGCCCTGGCTCTGGCTGTCTCGCGTGTCCATAACGAGCTTGCAGCCGCCA
>ERZ1034385.170-NODE-170-length-14760-cov-2.328936_pt1 | contig 14760 bp, 9 predicted proteins | sample MGYA00520612_ERZ1034385 | MGnify/ENA primary metagenome ERZ1034385 (study PRJEB33736, sample SAMEA104288468) | Azolla filiculoides | biome: Urban; feature: water surface; material: ditch water | place: Netherlands | collected 2014 ... | reverse complement strand
CCCCACACGGGGGGAGATCAGGGATGCCGTGGTCTCGCCTGCCGCTTCGGCTGAAATCGGGGCGAGGTTGCTTTCTGAAAGTGCCGAGGCGGGCGTGGCACAAATCTCCCCCCGTGTGGGGGAGATGCCCGGCAGGGCAGAGGGGGGTGTTCACGAAGCCGTGGCGTCAGCCTCCCGTCTGGCACTCGCCATCGGCTCCCCCATTCTGGCCACCAACGACAGCGGCCCCGTTCATGTAGTTTACCGCCGCCAAGGCGATGACAATCTTCTCGTCGAATATGGCGAGATGCAGCTCGATATTGCGCTGCGCCTGCGCGTTCATCTGCTGATGCAGGCGGTGACGGCGGCAAAGCTGCCGGGGCTGATCGATCTGACGCCCGGCATCCGCTCGCTGCAGATCCATTATGACGGAACGACGCTGGCCCGCAGCCGCCTGCTCGGTCTGTTGAAGGAGATCGAGGCTGGCCTGCCGCCAGCGCAGGCGGTGACGGTGCCGAGCCGTACCGTCTATCTGCCGCTGTCGTGGAACGATCCGCAGGCGGAACTCGCGATGCGGAAATATCAGGAACTGGTGCGTCCGAACGCGCCCTGGTGCCCGTCGAACATCGAGTTCATCCGTCGCATCAATGGCCTTGCCGACGAGCAGGCGGTGAAGGACACGATCTTTAACGCCTCCTACCTGGTCATGGGGCTTGGCGATGTCTATCTCGGCGCCCCTGTCGCAACGCCGCTTGATCCCCGTCATCGGCTGGTGACCACCAAGTATAATCCGGCGCGCACGTGGACACCGGAAAACGCCGTCGGGATCGGTGGCGCCTATATGTGCATCTACGGTATGGAGGGGCCTGGCGGCTATCAGCTGTTCGGCCGCACAATCCAGGTGTGGAATACCTGGCGCCAGACACCGGTCTTCCACAAGGAAAAACCCTGGCTGCTCGATTTCTTCGACCAGATCCGTTTCTTCCCCGTCAGCCATGAAGAGCTGACCGAAGCGCGGGCTGCCTTCCCGCATGGCGGCTATCCGCTCAGGATCGAAGAGGGGGAGTTTTCCTACGCTGCCTATGAGGCGGAGCTTGCCGCCAATGCCGCGAGCATCGGCGCATTCAAGCAGAAGCAGCAGGCGGCGTTCGAAACCGAACGCCTGCGCTGGAAGGAACAGGGGCTCGACAGCTTCATCGTCAATGAAGGTGTGGGTCCCGGTCTTGGTGGCGATATTCCCGAGGGGTGCTTCGGGGTCGAAAGTGCGGTGCCGGGAAACATCTGGAAAGTGCTTGTCGAACAGGGACAGACGGTCGCGTCCGGCGATACGCTTGCCATCATCGAATCCATGAAAATGGAAATCAACGTCACCGCTCACGCCGCAGGCACGGTTCGCGATCTTCGCGCCGGTCCGGGGCGCAACGTCAAGGCCGGCGATGTGCTGGTCGTGCTGGAGGAAATCTGATGCTCCCCACCATTCTCGATCTTTCGTCGCTCAAGACCGCCTATGCCGCTGGTCTGACACCTCTCGCGCTGGTCGAAGAGGTGATTGCCCGTCGCAGGGCATCCGACGATCCGGCAATTTTCATCACCGAGACACCGGATGATGTTCTGCGAACGGCTGCCGGGGAACTTATGGCGCGGGCGCCGGAACAGCCTGCCGCTCTGGGGCGTGCCGTTTGCCGTCAAGGACAATATCGACGCGGCGGGCCTGCCGACGACTGCAGCCTGCCCGGCCTTTGCCTATGATCCGGCGACAGATTCCACCGTCGTTGCCCGGTTGAAAGCCGCCGGGGCGCTGGTGATCGGCAAGACCAATCTCGACCAGTTTGCCACAGGCCTGAACGGTACGCGCTCACCCTATGGCGCGCCGCGCTCGGTCTTCGACAAGGCCTATGTTTCGGGGGGGTCGTCTTCCGGTTCCGCCGTGACCGTCGCTTCGGGCCTCGCAAGTTTTGCGCTGGGCACCGATACCGCCGGTTCCGGCCGCGTGCCTGCCGCGTTCAACAACCTCGTCGGCATTAAGCCGACGCCAGGTCTGGTGCCGAATGTCGGCGTTGTGCCGGCCTGCCGCAGCGTCGATGTTGTCACGGTCTTCGCCGCGACCGTCGGCGATGGGGTCGCGATCCGCAAGGTCGTGGACGGCTATGATGCAGGCGATCCTTATTCCCGCAAGGCGGTTCCCGCCAGCCTGCCGGTCGCGGGGCTTCGGATCGGAGTGCTGGATGGCACTGAGCGCGAATTCTTCGGTAATCGTCAGGTGGAGGTACTATACGACGCGGCGATCGAGCGAGCAAAGTCGCTGGGCGCCACCATCGTGCCCTTCGATTACGCGCCGTTCCGCCAAGCGGCCGAACTGCTCTACAATGGCCCATGGGTGGCCGAGCGCCTGGCGGCGGTCAAGGATTTCATCGGCACCAATGCCGATGATTTCGATCCGACTGTGCGGACCATCATCGAGGGCGCCAAGGCTTATGATGCGGTTGCCGCATTCGAGGGGCAGTACAAGCTCGGCGCACTCAGGCAAAAGACGCTGGTCGAGTGGGAGAAGCTCGATGTGCTGATGCTGCCGACCTCGCCGACGACCTACACGGTCGAGGACATGCTGGCCGATCCGATCGTGCACAACGGTCATTTCGGCCGCTACACCAATTTCGCCAATCTGTTCGGCTATGCGGCGATCGCCATTCCTGCCGGTTTTGATTCCGACGATCATCTGCCAGCCGGCGTGACGCTGTTTGGCCCGTCCTTTTCCGACGATGCGCTGGCTCCATTTGCCGATGCCATGCACCGGACGCTTGCCGCCGGCATGGGCAAGGACAAGTCGGCTGTCATTCCGGATGCCAGTCGCGTCGGGGAACCGGACGATGGTCTCGTCACGATCGTGGTGGTCGGTGCGCATCTCACCGGCATGCCGCTCAACCACGAACTGACTGGTCCCGGTGGGCGGTTGGTGAAGACCTGCCGCACGGCGGCCGATTATCGCCTCTTTGTCCTGCCGAATACCGTGCCGCCGAAGCCCGGTCTGATCCGTGAGCCGGGCTTCGCAGGCAAGGGGCTGGAGGTCGAGGTGTGGAAGGTGACGCCTGCCGCCTTCGGACGTTTCGTGCAGAACATTCCGGCGCCACTGGGGATCGGCAAGGTGACGCTGGATGACGCGAGCCAGGTGTCCGGCTTCCTTTGCGAACCGTACGCGATAAAGGGCGCGCAGGAAGTGACCGAACTTGGTGGCTGGCGTGCCTATATCGCGTCGCGCAGCAAGGCATAACTCTACTGCCCTCCATGACCCGGCTGTTTCATATCATCGGGTCATGGCGATATTTCTCGCTTTCACCCCTGCATTGATCTTGGCCATGTGCTCGCCTAAGACGGCGTCTCAGGTGCCGACAAGGGCAGGGAGACACGAATGAAACTGTTGCTCATCCACACCGGGGGCACGATCGGCATGGTGCCGACACCGGACGGCCTTGCGCCGCAGGCCGGCATGGTGGAAGCCGCGCTGGAGGCGATGCTGCCGGCGGGGATAACGCTCGTTCGCCACATCTTCGACCCGCTGCTCGACAGTGCCGATGTTGGCCCCAGCCACTGGAATATCATGCTGACGGTGATCCGGTCGCATCCTGACATGCCGGTGATTGTGACGCATGGCTCCGACACTATGTCCTTCACCGGTGCCGCCCTGTCGCAGGCTTTGGCGGGAGAGGCGCGTCGCGTGGTCCTTTGCGGCTCGATGAAGCCGCTCGGTCAAAATGCCGATGCCGAGGGCAATCTTGCTCTGGCGATCGGCACTGCCCTTGCCCCAGGCGCTGGCGTGTTTCTGGCCTTCGCCGGCAAGCTTCTGCCTGCGGCCGGACTCGTCAAACACGACAGCCAGGCTGAGGATGCGTTCTGCTCCCAGCTCCAACCACCGCTGCAGCCGGCGCAATCGCGCCTGTTCTCCGACAAGCGCCTGGCCATTCTGTCTCTGTCACCCGGCATTGACGGGGTGTTCCTTGCGGCCGCGCTGGATGTGCTTGACGGCGCGGTGCTGCGGGTCTTCGGTTCAGGGACGGCGATGGCGGATCAGGCGGTGCTTGCTGCCCTTGCAAAGGCAGTCTCTGGCGGCAAGCCAGTTCGTGCGGTCAGCCAGTGCGAGGCTGGCGGGCTGCAGCCTGGTGCCTATGCTGCCGGGGCTGGTCTATGGGCTGCTGGTGTGGAAAACGGCGGGGCCGAAACGCCGGAGGCGGCACTTATCCATCTGTGGCTGAACTGAGCCGTCCAACTCACACCTTCAGAGCGCCAGGGCATCCTTCAGTGTCCGGGTCTCGCTCAGCGCCAGGTCGAGGTCGGCCTCGATGTGGTCGATATGGTGCATCATCAGATGCGTGGCGCGGGCAATGTCGCCTTTTTCCAGAGCGTCGAGAATGTCGCCATGTTCGTCATGGCCGCAGCTTGAAACGCCGGTTCGACCGTACAGCGCAATGACCAGCGAGGAGCGGGCCACGAGTTCGTCCATGAACTTTCCCAGCACCGCATTGCCTGCGACCCTTGCAAGCAGCAGGTGGAAGTCACCCGAGGCCTTGATCTCGGCGCGGCGCGCGCTGGCGCCGCGTTCGTTGCGATGGCGTTCTTCTTCATGCAACTGCTCGCGAAACAGAGCGATATCGGCTGGCGTCAGTCGTTCGGCGGCAGCTGCAATGATACCGGCTTCGATCAGGCGACGTGATGCAAAGACCTGGCGGGCTTCCTCGGTGCTCGGGTTGGAGACGAAGGCGCCGCGGTTGCGCTCGGTGCGCACCAGGCCTTCGAAGGCAAGCATCTGCAGTGCATCGCGCACCACCGTCCGGCTGACATCAAACAGGGTGCCGACCTCGGCTTCCGACAGCTTGGTGCCGGGCGCAAGGCGTCGATCGACGATGGCATCGCGCAGCGCATCGCGGATGGCGCGGGCGCGATCTTCCTGGTTCTGGTCGAGCTGGCGGTGAGACGTGACTTTGAGAGACATGGTTCAATCCGGTGTTGCCTCTATTTAGCGGCAGCTACGGAAAATTGAAACCCGCATTGTCTATGATCGCTTTTTCAGATTGCATACAATCTTGTGTATAGATTGATCGCAATCGATTAATTTTTGTGCATACAGGTTTGCCGGATGCTTATGTCTTTTGCGCAGTGCACAATGGCATTCGAGAATCCAAGCACTTAGCCGGATCGCCTGAAACTGGCACGGCATATGCATTCCCTTATTGCAGATGAGGGAGTTATCATGAGCAAAGCAGCAGAGATCGATATCGCCGCCGTCTCCAAGGTTTACGGCAATACCACTGCGGTGCATGCCATCAGTCTGAAAATACCGTCCGGCACCTATTGCTGCCTGCTCGGCCCGTCCGGTTGCGGCAAGACGTCGACGCTCCGCATGATTGCTGGCCATGAAAGCGTCTCCTCCGGCGATGTGCGTCTCGGCAATGCGGTGGTGACAGACCTGCCGCCGGCCAAGCGTGGCACGGCGATGATGTTCCAGTCCTATGCGCTGTTCCCGCATCTGACGGTGTTCGAGAATGTCGCCTTCGGTCTCAAACTGAAAGGCATGCGCGGTGTCGAGTTGGAAGACAAGGTGCGCGGCGGCCTGAAATCAGTGGGGCTGGCCGAATTCGCCGGCCGCAAGCCGCCGGAACTATCCGGTGGTCAGCAACAGCGCGTGGCATTGGCGCGTTCGATGGTCATGGAGCCGAAAGTCCTGCTGCTCGACGAACCGCTCTCCAACCTTGATGCGCGGCTTCGGCTCGAAATGCGTACCGAATTGCAGCGTGTGCAGCGCGAGACCGGTGTGACGATGATCTTCGTCACCCATGACCAGGTCGAGGCGCTGGCGCTGGCTGACCGGATCGTGGTGATGAAGAACGGCGCGATCGAACAGATCGGCACGCCGGAGGAGATCTACAATGCGCCGGTTTCGCGGTTCGTCGCGGACTTTGTCGGCTTCGAGAATATTTTCGAACTTCGCGACGGCAAGCTGATGGTGGGCGACAAGGAAATTTCCCTTGGCGCCGGGGTTCCGGATGCTGCCGGTCTGGCCTGGCGACCGGGGGCGGTCCCGCTTGGCGGAGGACCGTTCACGGGGACAATCCGGGGAACCTCCTTTGCCGGCAGCAGCCGGGAATATGTGCTCGAAACGCCGATCGGATGGATCAAGGCGGAGACCGATGCCGAACGCCAGGCTTTCCTGCCGGGACAGGACATCGCCTTCGATCTGCCGGTCGACAAGGCTGCCCGGCTTGAGCGGTTTGCCTGACATGGGAATCTGGATCGATACCGATATGGGCTTCGACGACATCGCCGCCATCTTGACGGTGGCGCGGTCGGGGCTGGAAATCGACGGGATTTCGCTGGTATTCGGCAATACGCCGATGGATCAGGTTCGTCGAAATGCGGCGGCTGCACGTGCGGTGTTCGGCTGGCAGTATCCGGTTTCGATCGGCCGCGACCGCCCGGTGATCGGCCCCATCGAGACCGCGCAGGCGATCCTTGGCGATACCGGTATTCCGACGCTCGGGCTGACGCTGCCGGTGATGGAGCCCGTTCAGGGCGAACGAGCCTTCGATGCCCTGGTACGCTGGCTTGAGGCGGGAGACGAGCCGCGCCGGATCCTGGCGCTTGGACCGCTGAGCAATATCGCGGCGCTCGTTCTTGCCCGGCCCGATCTTGTCGAGAAGATTGGCGACCTGACCTGGATGGGCGGCGGTGCTACCCGTGGCAACCACACGGCGTCCGCTGAATTCAATGCCCTTGCCGATCCCGAGGCGGTGGCCATCGTTCTTGCACACGGTGTTTCGCTGAACGTGATTGATCTCGATTTTTGTCGTCAGATCCTGAGCTTGCCCGAAGAGGCTGATCATCTTCGTGGGTTCGGGGGTCGCAATGCGCCGCTGCTGGCGGACCTGTTCGGTGGCTTTGTCGCCATCGCAACAAGCAGAGGCCGAAAGGCCATGGCGCTTTACGATCCTGCGGCAGCGGCCGCGTTTGTCCACCCGGATCTTGTGACATGGCAGCCTGTCGGCTTGCAGATGGAACTTGCCGGGACGGTGACGCGCGGCCGCACAGTCGTCGAACACCGGGCCAGCCACGCGACCTTCAATGCACGGCTGGCGATTGACAGCGACCGTGACCGGTTGAAGTCTGTCATTCTCGATGCCCTTGCCTTCGAGGCTTCCCGATGACCGCTTCCCGGCTTGAACCGGCTGATCTCGCCAGTTCCGCGTTGCGCAGCCGTGGTGTTGCTGCTGCGCGGGGCGATACTGCATTCGATCGCCTGATCACCGGCGGCACTGTCGTTGATATGGTCACCGGCGAGCTGCGCTTGGCCGATGTCGGACTGGTCGGTCCCCTGATCGCCAGCGTGCACGCACCGGGCGCGCGCACCGATGCCGCCAAGGTTATCGATGCATCCGGGCTTTATCTTTCGCCCGGCCTGATCGACATGCACATGCATATCGAAAGTTCGATGGTTACGCCTGCTGTCTATGCGGATGCCGTGGTGCCGCGGGGCGTCACGACCATCGTCTGGGATCCGCATGAGTTCGGCAACGTCCTGGGGATGAAAGGCGTCGAATGGGCGCTCGACGCCGCGGTGGATTTGCCACTTCGGGTCGTCATGCTGGCGCCGTCCTGTGTGCCATCGGCACCTGGACTGGAACTGGGTGGTGCGGACTTCGACGACAAAATCATCGCCGATCTCCTTGCAAATCCGGCTGTCGGTGGCATTGCGGAAATGATGAACATGCGCGGCGTGATCGAAGGCGATGCCCGCATGCATGCCATCGTCCAGGCAGGTCTTGCATCAGGGAAGCCGGTCTTTGGCCATGCCCGCGGTCTGGTCGGGCGCGACCTCAATGCGTTCATGACGGCAGGCGTCAGCTCGGACCATGAACTGACATCGGCCGAGGATCTGCTGGCGAAGCTGCGGGCCGGGCTGGCGATCGAGATGCGGGGGTCGCATGACCATCTGCTGCCGGAATTCGTCCAGGCGGTGAACGCGCTTGGCCATTTGCCGCAAACGGTATCGCTTTGTACCGACGACGTCTTTCCTGACGATTTGTCAGAGGGCGGTGGTCTCGATGACGTCGTGCGCCGGCTCGTGCGCTATGGTTTGCCGCCCGAATGGGCCCTGAGGGCGGCGACGCTCAATGCGGCGCAAAGGCTCGGACGCAGCGATCTTGGTTTGATCGCCGCCGGTCGCCGGGCTGACATCGTGATGTTCGAAGATCTGGAGCAGTTCAGGGCGCGGCAGGTCATCGTCAATGGCGAACCGGTTGCACTTGAGGGGCGCTTGCTCAAGCGACCGAAGGCGCTGCCGGTTGCTGCCCTGACCCGAACAATGAAGATCGCGCCGCTTGTGGCCGACGATTTCCGGATCGCGTCCAGCGCCAGGAAGGTCAAGGTCGCGACCATCGACCGGCCGCGGTTTACGCAATGGGGCGAGCGTGACTCAGACGTGCGCGATGGTTTCGTCGTGCCGCCGGACGATGCGACGCTGATTGCCGTTGCCCATCGGCATGGGCTCGCCGACAGCCGGCCGCGCGTCGGTTTTCTTACCGGCTGGGGGCAGTGGCGCGGTGCCTTTGCCACGACCGTTTCGCATGACAGCCACAATCTGACGGTGTTCGGCTCCAATCCCGAGGATATGGCAATCGCCGCCAATGCCCTGATCGAGGCTGGTGGCGGCATGGTCGTGGTGTCGCAAGGCGCGATCGATGCGTTGCTGCCGCTACCCTTGGCCGGGCTCGTCTCGGATGCGCCGCTCTCGGACGTGGCACATGAATTCCAGGCCGTGCGCGCGGCCATGGACCGCATCGTCACATGGCAGCCGCCCTATCTTGTCTTCAAGGCCTGTTTCGGGGCGACGCTTGCCTGCAATGTCGGTCCGCACCAGACGGATCGCGGCATTGCCGACGTGCTGACCGGAAGACTGCTGGAAAGCCCGGTTGTCGTAGAACTCTAGAGCATTGCCGGCGAAAACGGTGTCGCCTTCAATGCTCTATCTGTTTGTTTTTACGCAATTCCGGACGCAAAAACGGTTCCCACTTTTGCTGGATTTGCTCTAGCTGGCGTTCAGTTCCTGCTCAACCAGTGTCGACCAATAGGCGATGCCATAAGCGATTGCGTCGTCGTTGAAGTCGTAAGCCGTGTTGTGGTGCAGGGCGCCATCGACGGCGGGGCCGTTGCCGAGCCAGACATAACAGCCTGGTACAGCGGCGCCGAAAAAGGCAAAATCATCTCCGGCCGTCGATGGCGGGAAAGCAGTGCGGGTCTTGTCGCCGAAGACCGATATTGCGGCGGCAAGCGCCCTTGCTGTCGCTTCGGCATTGTTGACCACCGGCGGTATGCGACGCTCGAAATGGTAGTCGGCGGCGATGCCGTACATTTCCGCCGTACCACGGGCGAGCCGGCCGATTTCGGTCTCGAGCTGGTCGCGGACCTCGGGTGTATAGGCACGGGCCGTGCCGCCGATCTCAACGATATCAGGGATGACATTCAATGCCTTCGGATCGCCTGCGCGGATCGAGCAGGCGCTGACGACCGATGGCTGCAGTGGGTCCACCACGCGGCCGGGAATGGTCTGCAGGGCGCTGAGAAACGTGCCCATCGCTGTGATCGGATCGCGCCCGAGATGCGGCTTTGCGCCGTGGGTTCCGGTACCGCGCAAGGTGACACGCCAGCTGTCGGAGGATGCAAGCTGCGGCCCCTCGACAACGGCGATCTCATCGACCGCGAGCCCCGGCATATTGTGCAGGCCATAGATGGCATCGCAGGGGAAAAGATCGAAAAGGCCGTCCTCGACCATACGCCGCGCACCGCCGCGGCCCTCTTCTGCGGGCTGGAAGATGAAATGCACCGTGCCGGAAAAATTGCGGCTGCGGGCAAGGTGAAGGGCGGCACCCAGCAGCATGACCGTGTGTCCATCATGGCCGCATGCATGCATCTTGCCGGGCACGGTGGATTTATACGGGCGCTCCGCCGTCTCCGGCATGGCGAGTGCATCCATGTCGGCGCGCAGGCCGATGCGCCTTGTGCCGTTGCCGATCTGCAGCGTGCCGACCACGCCGGTCTTGCCGAGGCCGCGGTGGACGCTGATGCCTGCGCCTTCCAGGATACGCGCGACGATGTCGCTGGTGCGATCTTCTTCAAAGCCCAGTTCCGGATGGGCGTGCAGATCGCGCCGCAGTTCTGTCAGTTGGGCGAGGTCGGCGGTAAATTTCTGATCAAACGACATGAAGCTGGGCATATCCCTTTGAAATGGCGTGGGACGGATGGTTGTGCATCGCTCCAACCTGCATAAAGGAAATGTCCGGAAAGTTGAACGAAAACCGCTCGGTTGACAGGCCAGGTTCAAGGTCTTCGACTGATTTTTCGACCGGTGCCCAAAAACGGAGACGATAGATGCAGCCTCATGACTTCTGGCAGGAGATCCTGCCGGCCGGTAGTTTGCCGAGCGACGGTCCCTTCACCGATTTCTTCTCGGCAACGCTCGACGACGGCCGGCAGCTTCGTCTTCCGATCCGTGCGCTGGCCGATGGACGGCATGGGCTCGCGTCACTGATCGTCAATCAGGCAGGATTTGCAGTCCAGGATGTGCTGGCTGCGGCACTGGCGGAGAAGCTGAAGCATCTGGATCCGGATGTGATCGTCGGACTTCCAACCCTGGGTCTGACGCTTGCGGCCGCGGTCGCGCGCGCGCTGGGCCATTCCCGCTATGTACCGCTCGGTACTTCGCGCAAGTTCTGGTATGTCGATGACCTGTCCGTTTCGCTCACCTCGATCACCACCCCAGATCAGGTCAAACGTCTCTATGTGGATCCCCGCATGCTGCCGCTGATCGAAGGCAAACGCGTCGTGCTGATCGATGACGTCGTCTCAAGCGGCAGTTCCATGCGTGCCGGCATTGAACTCCTGACCGCGTGCGGAGTGCAGCCGGTTGCGCTCGGCGTCGCCATGGCGCAGAGCATGCGCTGGCGGGATCACCTGACCCTTGCCGGTCGGGATTGGTCGGATGCCGTGTTGAGCGTGTTTCAAACGCCGCGGCTGGTGAGGGGCGATCATGGTGGCTGGTTGCTTGAAGGCTGATCCTTCGCCTTAAACGAGAAAACGTTGCGCATCAGGCTGTCTCGTGTAGACTAACAACTTGTTGCAGCACAATATTATGCTGCAATGCGGTCTCGGCAGTTCTGCGTTGCAATGCAGCGCTTTATGCTGCAATGCACACCATATAATAGTACTTTTTCACTTTACAGATGCTTTTGTCTTGCCTAAGCATAATGCCAGACACCGTGGAGGCGGTGTCTTTCTCAGGGAGGACATCATGAACATTCTTCGTAAGCTTGCGCTCAGCGCAAGCGTGATTGCACTCGGCTGCACATCAGCCATGGCTGCCGATCTGACAGTCGGCTTTTCCCAGATCGGTTCGGAATCAGGCTGGCGCGCGGCGGAAACGTCGGTGACCAAGCAGGAAGCCGAAAAGCGTGGCATCACGCTGAAATTCGCCGATGCACAGCAGAAGCAGGAAAACCAGATCAAGGCACTTCGCGGTTTCATCGCCCAGGGCGTTGATGCGATCCTCGTTGCTCCGGTTGTTGCCACCGGCTGGGAAGACGTGCTGACCGAAGCCAAGGAAGCCAATATTCCGGTCATCCTGCTCGACCGTGGCGTCGACGCACCGCAGGATCTCTACCTGACGTCGGTCGCATCCGACCAGGTCAAGGAAGGCCGCGTTGCCGGCGAATGGCTGGTCAAGACTGTCGGCGACAGGCCATGCAAGGTTGTCGAGCTGCAGGGCACCGTCGGCTCGACGCCGGCGATCAACCGCAAGAAGGGCTTCGAAGAAGCGCTTGCCGGTCATGCCAACATCACCATCGCACGCAGCCAGACCGGCGACTTTACCCGCGCTAAGGGCAAGGAAGTCATGGAAGGCTTCATCAAGGCAGAAAATGGCGGCAAGGACATTTGCGCCATGTATGCCCATAACGATGACATGGCTGTCGGTGGCATCCAGGCGATCAAGGACGCGGGCCTGAAGCCAGGTACCGATATCCTCGTTGCCTCGATCGACGCCGTTCCGGACATTTTCGCCGCCATGGTTGCCGGTGAAGCCAATGCCACCGTCGAACTGACCCCGAACATGGCCGGTCCCGCCTTCGACGCGCTGGATGCCTTCCTCAAGGATGGCAAGGCGCCGGAGAAGTTCATCATCACGGAATCGAAGCTCTACACGCCTGCCGACAATCCGCAGGGCGAGTATGACAACCGCAAGGGTCTGGGCTACTAAGCTCCTCCTGGAACGGCCCTGTTTGCCCGAGCGGCAGCAGGGCCGTCTCCGCTTTCGCCCGAGTGCAATCGGGGTTAGCCTGCATGCATTCGAGGGGTGACGGAATCACATGACAGCAGTATCGGGGGTCGTGCTCGAAGCCCAGGGCATCACCAAGACATTCGGCAATCACACAGCCTTGAGCGGCGTGGATATCGCATTCCACAAGGGCGAAGTTCATGCACTGCTCGGCGAAAACGGCGCTGGCAAGTCCACGCTGATCAAGATTTTGACCGGGGCCTATATCGCGGATTCCGGGGTCATAACCGTTGATGGCGAAACCGTCAGCTTCTCTACTCCGCAACAGGCGCAGGTGCTGGGCATCGGCACGGTTTACCAGGAGGTGAACCTGCTGCCGAACATGACGGTCATCGACAATCTCTTCATCGGTCGCCAACCGCGGCGGTTCGGAATGGTGGACCGACGCCGGATGGAGCGCGAGTCGCGCGAGATTCTGGCGACCTACGGCCTTGATATCGACGTCAGGGCGGAACTTTCGACCTTTTCGGTCGCCATCCAGCAGATCATTGCGATTGCTCGCGCGGTCGAGCTTTCCGGCAAGGTGCTCATCCTTGATGAGCCGACTGCGAGCCTCGATCGGTCCGAGGTGGAGAAACTTTTCAGCATCATCCGGCAATTGCGCGACCGCGGCCTTGCCATCGTTTTCATCACCCACTTTCTCGATCAGGTCTTCGAGCTTTCCGACCGCGTCACGGTCTTGCGCAACGGTCGCCTGATCGGCACGGAATCGATCAAGTCGCTCGACCGCGCCAGCCTTGTTCGAATGATGCTGGGCAAGGATCTTGCTTTCCATCATGCCGAGCTTCTCGGTGAAGAGGCCGCAGCCGGTGAAACGCTGATGACATTCGAAAATTTCGGCCTCGCCGGCAAGGTGCAGCCGTTCGACCTCAAGATCCATCGGGGCGAAGTCGTCGGCGTCGCGGGGCTTCTCGGTTCCGGCCGAACCGAAATGGCGCGCCTGATGTTCGGTATCGACCATGCCGATAGTGGCGTGCTGCATATCGACGGCAAGTCGCGGCAGGTGAGAAACCCGCGCGAGGCCGTCGAACTCGGCTTCGGCTTCTGCCCGGAAGATCGCAAGATCGACGGCATCTTTGGCGAACTGTCAGTCCGTGAAAACATCGTCATCGCCATGCAGGCGCGTCTTGGCTGGTTCCGGGCGCTGAACCATGACGAACAGATCGAGATTGCCGGCAATTTCATCGAGGCCTTGGATATCCGTACGGCCTCCGCCGAACTGCCGGTCAAATTGCTGTCGGGCGGCAATCAGCAGAAGGTAATCCTAGCCCGCTGGCTGGCGACCGATCCACGTTTCCTGATCCTCGACGAGCCGACGCGCGGCATCGATGTCGGGGCTCATGCCGAAATCGTCCGCATGATTACCCGCCTGCGCGAAGACGGTCTGGCGCTTGTCGTCATCTCGTCCGAACTCGACGAAATCGTCAGCTATTCCTCGCGCGTCGTGGTTATGCGCGACCGCAAGATGGTCGCCGAACTGCATGGCGCCGACATCACTCCTGGCGTGATCGTCCAGACAATTGCCGCCCAGCCGGCGGAGGCCGAGGCATGAAAAGACTACAGTTCTCCCGCATCATTTCGCCGCAACTGCTGGCGCTTGCCGGTGTGCTGCTGTTCAACTGGATCGTTTTTCCGGGCTTCTTCGACGTCACCTGGAAAGATGGCCGCCTGTTCGGCAGCATGATCGACGTGATCAATCGCGGGGCGCCGGTAGCGATCCTTGCGATCGGCATGACGGCGATCATCGCCACCAAGGGCGTCGATCTCTCGGTCGGCGCGGTAATGGCGGTGGCCGGCGCCGTGGCCGCGACCTTTGCTGTTGCCGGGCAACCGCTTATCGTTATCCTCGCGGCGGCACTTGCCTGCGGCATTGTCTGCGGCTTGTGGAACGGCGCGCTTGTCGCCTATCTCGGTATCCAGCCCTTTGTCGCGACGCTGGTGCTGATGGTCGCCGGACGCGGTGTGGCGCAGCTGATCACCGAGGGGTCGATCGTTACTTTCTCCGATCCGGCTCTGATCTTTGTCGGCACGGGATCGGTGCTCGGGCTTCCGATGCCGGCGGTCATTGCGATCGTCCTGATGATCATCGCGCATATCGTCATGCGCCGCACGGCGATCGGTCTCTTCATCGAGGCGATCGGCACCAATCTGTCTGCCGCCAACTATACCGGCCTGCGCAGCCAGATGCTGATCCTGTCGATCTACGCCTTCGGCGGCTTCTGCGCGGCGATCGCCGGGATTATCGCAGCCGCCGACATCCGTGGTGCTGATGCCAACAATGCCGGACTCTGGCTTGAACTCGATGCCATCCTTGCCGTTGTAATCGGAGGCACGTCGCTGCTCGGCGGACGCTTTTCCATTCCGATGTCGGTGCTTGGTGCCGTCATCATCCAGGCGATGAACACGGG
>ERZ1034385.154-NODE-154-length-16232-cov-74.653088_pt1 | contig 16232 bp, 22 predicted proteins | sample MGYA00520612_ERZ1034385 | MGnify/ENA primary metagenome ERZ1034385 (study PRJEB33736, sample SAMEA104288468) | Azolla filiculoides | biome: Urban; feature: water surface; material: ditch water | place: Netherlands | collected 2014 ... | reverse complement strand
TAGGAATTGGTTCATTAGTTTTGCCCATTTCATACATGTTATGGATATGAGGTCACTTATTAATTTGTCATCAATATCTTCATGGATAGTTCCTATCTATCATTGATACAAGTCTATTAAGACAGATTATTATCTATATTTTATTGCTAGAATATTGGCATCAGTAATATGCTCGTGATTGTTTCTATTGGGAGGGAGAAATCATTGCTTTTAGATATGATTTAAACGATGAATTTAAGTACGACTTTAAAAAATCAGCTAACTGTAGATTTACAAGGAATTCATCAACTTTCTCTAAACTTAGTTGGGAAAAAAACCGGGCTATCTCCTAACCTATTCCCACATATTTGTCACTATTATTTAGAATAATAATTAGATAATAATTGCTATCCTGAAAAATAAGTGGGTGGAAATTCCTGCAAAATATCAGCAATACTGTTATATTTATTGGAAGACATAATTGCCTCCACTGGATAACATCCGTTCGAGCTTACTTACCAGCTTGATTAACTTCTGCCACCCTCTTCTTCACATCCCTCAACACAGTATTATAATCCTGCCTATCAGGATGCAGCTTAACCAACTTTTCCATTAGTGCGCTCGCACCCTTATCATCCCCTGAGTTTAACCGAATTATAGACAGTTTCTCCAAAGCCAACTGGTTATTCGGTTCTCTTTGTAAAACAAATTTATAACCCTGAGGCTATTTTTGCTCAGCCTCAGCCGATTGAACTACCACTAGTTCTTTAGGTTTTTCCCAAGCCTGTTTGACAGTATTAAACCCCCCGAATAGTTAGTATTGAACCAGCGAAGCCGAATAAGGAAATATTATATGTAACCATTTTTTGCTTTCTTGCAATTTGCTGACCACGTTTCTCTAGGTAATCACTTTCTGCACTTGCCATAGTTAAAATCTAGTGCGGTAAACACCTAGATAACAACAATCTTTCTCTCCTATCCTATTTACTGATATTACCCACAAAATACCAGAAACTATCATATTACGCCCAATCATCACGACGAGTTGAGTTATACTATTTCGGGTTTTGAATTGAGAATAAATACCTTTCTGTGTCCGGGTTGGAGCGGAACAATCGGTCACAATCATTTTTCAAATTGGTATTAGCTGATAAATATATAAAGATTTGCTGACATTTAGCCAAATTTGGTCTATCATTCATAATTTATAAGTTTGTGGTCGTGATTACCGTACAAAAACCAATTTTTAGTAAAAGACCAAAAAGAGTTATGGTATACTGGAAAAGTTAAGACTAGCTTTACAAAACTATAGCGCCCTACCCACCATTCAAAATTCTTAACCGGAAAGCAGTTTTAATCAAGCATTTACCCAAATAAAATCTGAAATACATCGAGGTTATGACTCAGCAAGTAATTCACCCTATGGTGAAATTGCAGCGTAACGTGCAATCACTCGTAGAATCCAATATTATCAAGCCCACTGATAGCATCTGGAAAATTGCCTTACTCTATGGCAATGACTGGCAGCACTGGAAACAGGAACTGCAAGACTTTGGTTTTAGTATGCAAGACCCAATTGCTGACCTACTAGCCGTGGAAAATTGGGACGAAAATTAACGGTTCTGGGTTTGCTAACTGGGGACTGGGAAAAGATTTTGACCAATTACCAATCACCCAGTTAATTACCATATTCTTCTTTATCCTTGTTTTTGTGAATAAATAAAGGGACAGTAGCCATTAAGACCTTTTTCTATCCGGTCTTTCAAAGCTCTGTTGTATTTGAATTTTTCTGCCTTGCAGTCGTTTAAAATATGAGCGATGATAAAGACTCTTGTGCCTTCAGTCTAAGCAGCTTTTCTGAGTTGGTCGCTTAAATTTTAGTGCTAGCAATCTGATAAACTTTATCCTAGTCTATAGGTCACTTTTAGCAGTAATTGGCTAACTTGATAGAAGTCTAAAGACTCAAAACCACTATTTCCCATACCAGATTATAAAAAACCTGAGGGGAGTTTGGAAACCCAGTGGCTTTTAGCCCTGGGAGGAAAAAGGAGAGGGTGGGCTAAAGCCCACTGTATCCATCTGTATCCCTAATATGGGCATCCCTTCTTGTGGATGGTCAACTAATCAAATCTATTAAGCCAGTGGTTCAACAACCGTAATACTCAACTGCAATATATCAAGGATACGCTCTTAATTAAGGGTATCACTAATCAACAAGTGAAACTTACAGCAAAACGTAATAATCAAGTCAGAGATTACCTGAATAAGACAGGAAGATTTATGGTTAATCACTGCATCCAAAATAGTATCGCTAATTTGATTGTTGGCTACAATCCTAGTATCAAACAAGAAATCAATATTGGTGGATGCAATAACCAAAACTTCGTCCAAATTCCTTTTCACACATTGTCTTCAGCTTATAAGGCAATGTGTGAAAGATATGGATTGAACTATCAGGAGCAAGACGAATCTTACACCTCCAAAGCCAGTGCGCTTGATGGTGATGAGATACCTGTTTACAACGCCGAGAATCCAAAAGAATATCAGTTCTCTGGTAAGCGAATTCAGCGTGGATTTTACAGGACAAAAAGTGCACATCTTGTGAATGCGGATCTGAATGGTTCACTAAATATTGGACGAAAAAGTAAGCACGAAGGTTTTCACCAAGTGTCGAGAGGGTCTTTGACCGCCCCAAGAAGGATTAATCTTCTTAAATTGCAAAGGAAAACGCCTAGCAAGCAATATGGCTTTAGCCTTTTGCGTAGCATCCTTTTAGAATCCCCTAGCCTTTAGGCTAGGGGAGAGTCAACAATCCCAAAATTGGTAAATTATCATGCAAACCTTAACTAAACCTCAGCTAGTCACCTTTGATGAGTTTATTCAGTGGAAGCCAGATAAGGGATTTTATGAACTCCATGATGGGGAAATCGTTGAAATGAATCCGCCAGTGGGAAAACACGAAAGAAGAACTGGGTTTTTAACTATAGACTTAGCTATAGAGTCTCGGCGCTTAAATCTTCCCTATTTCATCCCCGAACAAGCATTAGTTAAACCCTCAACCAGGGAATCGGCCTATTCTCGAGATGTTTTCTTTGTTGATAGACCCCACCAACCTAGTTAATGAACCACGGTGGGAAAAGGAGTCAACAGTTATCCAAGCTGATTCAGTACGGTTACTCATTGAAGTTGTGAGTACAAATTGGCGAGTTGATTACTATAAGAAATATAGTAGACCTCTTGCAAAATTGTTTCTGTAGTATGATAGAGAGTTTTAGATTTTATGTATTTTTGGTGTTCTTTGTGATCGCTAATTCAAACATAACCGTGTAACTCTAACTTTTGCATAAAACAAAGATAACCTCTGCATAAAACAAAGATAACCTCTCATGATAACATAAAATTAATTCTGCAATAGGTCTAGTGATTATGAGGAGATGGGAATTAAAGAATACTGGATTGTAGATTATCAGCCTTTTGGTGCTAATAAATTGGTTAGCGACCCTAAACAGCCTACTATTTTCGTTTGTTGTCTGGTTAAATATGAGTATCAAATCAACCAATTCAGAGGTGATGAACGGGTAATTTCATCTACCTTCCCAGAGTTGGGTTTAACAGCTAATCAGATTCTTCTAGCTGGTCACTGACATTAACGCTTTGGCTAAATCTTGAGCAGTTTGATAGCGATCCCGTGGTAGAGGTTCAGTTATACACTCAATAACTTCTCGGAGTTGATGTGTAATATTGGGCACAGTTTTAAGATCAAATGAAAAACCTCGTCCCCTTTGCCGGAAAAACTTCAAAGGATTTTCCCCTGTGAGTAAAAAAATCAAAGTTGGACCGATCGCATATAAATCCGATTGTATCAAAGGTTGTCCTCGTTCCTGTTCTGGAGCGCAATAACCTTCTGCGCCGATTCTTGTACCCGGTGCGGTTCCTGTTTCCTTGACAGCCCCAAAATCCAATACCACGATACGATTATTAGCACTCCTCACCATCAAATTAGCAGGTTTAATATCACGGTGAATCAGTGGTGGTTCTTGTCCATGGAGATATTCTAAAATATCACAGGTTTGAATCATCCAAGCGATCGCTTGATTAGGTGTAACAGGTCCAGTGTTATATATCCGTTTTTCTAAATCCTGTCCATGAATTAATTCCATTCCCAAATATTTTTTACCACCTTCGACAAAAAAGTCATAATACTTAGGAATTCCCGGATAATTAAGACATTTCAGAGCATTCGCTTCTCGTTCAAATAACTCTTGTGCTTTGGCTATTTTAGCCATATCCGCGTTCATCTGCTTTAACACCAACAACTGCGGTACTCCCGTACTCAAGCCCGTATCATCCCAAGCTAGGTAAGTAGTACCCATCCCTCCTTGTCCCAGAATTCTCAAAATCTGATAATGACGAATTCGCTGGAGAACAGTCAGCGGTTGACCACAATGAACACAAAATATATTGTTTGGCGAGTTTCCTTCGTGAGTACAACGAGAAATAGAGAGATTTTCCGTTTCCTGGTGTATGGGCTGCCAAGGAGCAACTGTCGGTTCTGGTATATCCTGAAGTTGGAATTTGAGTATGGGACCGCCCTGTGCTAATTGCAGCAGGGAATTATCTGGTAATGTACTTTTGGTAACCAGAACACCATTGAGAAAAGTACCATTTGTCCCTTGACTAATGACCTGCCAAGCATCACCCTTCTTACCAGTACCGAATTGTTTAAGTTCGAGATGATAGCGAGAAACTAAACTATCATTTAAAACAACGTGATTATCCACTGCTCTACCAATACGAATTATGGTATAACCCTCAAAGCGCCACTGGTTAAGGGGTGTTTTATGTTGCATGTCTAACAGGGTCAGAGTAACCACAAGAAAGCCTAAGAGTTAAGAGATGGAAATTGTTAATGCCAACTTTGCTGATTTGGAGAAACCTTTACCCGTATCAGTATACCTGTAATGTTGTCGTGGCCATTATATTCGTTCGCTAAATCAATTAAGTTGTTAAGACCTGATTCTAGATTAGCGCCAGAACTAAGCAGAGGTTCTAGATGAGTCTGCCAATTATTTTCTACTAAATCATTATCTGATAAACCGTCCGAAGCTAACAGCAGCAAAGTATCTTCACTAATTTCAAAAAAATCTACCTCTGGATGGACGAAATTTGCATCTCGTGGTCCAATAGCTTGGGTGAGTTGGTAGGCATCTGGACGAGCATAAGCAATAGCAGATTCTACACCTTTGGCTATTTCCCGCTGGCCAACTTCGTGATCTACAGTTATTTGTTCTAGTCCCCGTTGGCCTGTGCAACGATAAAGACGACTATCACCAACATGAGCAACTGCGGCTCTGGTATTATGCATTAATAACATCACCAAGGTAGTACCCATGCGCCCCACACCAGAACGCAGTCCTTGTTGATTGAGATTGTAGATCGTCTCATTAGCCAAAAAAACTGCTTTTTGGATACTTTCTGCGGTTGGGAGTTCTGCTGTCACCCAGTTTTCTTGAAAGTATTGTTGCAGAGTACTTACAGCTAACTCACTGGCTACTTCACCAGCAGCGTGTCCTCCCATACCATCACACAAAATATACAAACCTCGTGCTTGCAAATTCCGACTTCTGGGCAATTCCAGTTTTTGCTGCTTGCTGTTAATGCCAAAATAGTCTTCATTGTGATTTCTTTGACGACCAACGTCGGTGCGTCCTGTATTTTCCACACTCCTTAACTGCATTGACAATATAATTGTTGGTGCATCTTCGTTTTTATCGATTTCTTCACCATCATCATCATCTTGCAATATGGTGGATGCCGAAGGATATTTTGCCTCTGTAGAACTAAAATCATGATTGGCAGGTGGTTCTAGTTCCGTGGCTATTTCTTCCAATCGCGATCGCAATTCTTCCAAATTTTCAATCTTACCAATTTCTAAATCCTCCAACATCTTTACAACCGAACCAATTTGAGTGCGTTGGGACTGTTTACATAAAGTCTGCCAAACTCGTCCCAACGCCTTGATGGTTAAGGGTTGCTCCGCATGTTCTGATAAATTACTCCCAGGTATTTCCAGATGCAACCGTTGTAATCCCAATGTTTGATCTTCATCCAGTCGCAAATTAGATAATTCCAACAAACTTTGGCGACAATTCACCCGTTCCAGCACTCCCCAAAGATGAATCATCTGATAACACCAGTGCAGAATTTGTAAAGGATGGGTTGTCTGATCTTGCCACGCATCCAATAACAACTGCCAATGAGAACGGTCTTCAATCAAAATCACCTGTATATTATCTTGCTGCCATGCATCGTGGATTAGTGGTATTACGGATGGAGTTTCTGGTTGTAATACCACATAAGCTTTCGCTAAATTAGGAATTCCAATCACACTGAGGGATGGCACAATCAATCCATCTGGTTGATTTCCTAGCATCGCCTCAATAGGTGATATTTGATAGGGTTGGCAATCTAAAACCCTAACTTTAAGTTCAGTATTAGTCGCCATAACCTCTCGACTGGGTAATGGTGCCAGTAACTGATAGCGTTGTTCTCGATCTAAAAATGAGCCTACCGCAGATTGTGGCTGAGAGTTTATATTTCCCTGCATTTGTGTTAGTGCATGCCCAAATTCTGAAACTATAACAGGTGTTTCTTGGGTAATAATTGCCCACCAAATTGTGCCGCATTCTGCACCACAGTTTTGACAGTTTTGTGTATCTACAGAAACTTCATATCCACATTTATAACAAGCCCTATGAGTTAAAGACGTGCCACAATTTTGACAAAACTTGTTGTCATTGGGGTTTTCAAATTGACAGTGAGGGCAAATCAGCATAGTAGAAATTCCTTGATTTTCCTTCTAAGATGCTTATAGCCACTAGATTCAAAGTGCCACAATTAGCTAACCCTGATTACAGTGGATATACAGGAGAATATGGATTCACCACGGAAGATCGGTGACAGTATTAATTGTAATTGCCAATAGAAATTCTTATGAATCATTAAGAATAGCCATAGTCCGTGGATCAAAAAGTTGTCGGTGGAGATAACTCATGGGGAAGATGTTTTGGTATTTATGAGTATTTTCAAAGCATTTTTAGATAAATACCATCTACAAGGTGGTATATTCTTCACTTTTCTAGCTCTAAATAACTCAATAATTCATTCACCAATCCTGGGTTTTCCCCATAATCTACAACCAGCCTTAAGAGATATATAGGACTCCTATATAAGTTTGTGATTTACTCATAGTAGCTAGGCAACTTAAATCCGAGACTTGTGCAAAATTTGGATTTCTGGGGCTGTGAGGTAGCGCCATTCACCTGGTTGCAGACCATTTAATTGTAGGTTGGTAATACTGACCCGAATCAATCGCAAAGTCGGAAACCCTACTGCAGCAGTCATGCGCCGCACCTGACGGTTTTTTCCTTCTGTGAGAGTCATTTCCAGCCAAGCTGTAGGAATATTTTTTCTAAATCTAATCGGGGGATTGCGTTCACTGACCGTAGGTTCTTCTAAAAATAGCTTAACTTGAGCAGGACGAGTCTGGTAATTTTGAATTTCTACCCCTGTGCATAGCTTATTGATAGCTTCACCATCAGGAATGTGTTCTAACTGTACCCAGTAGGTGCGTTTATGACCAAATCGGGGGTTAGCGAGACGGTGCTGTAATTGTCCATCGTTTGTTAATAACATTAACCCTTCACTATCCCAGTCTAAACGTCCCACAGGATAGATTTCAGGAACATCAATATAGTCTTTCAGGGTAATGTGTTTGGGAGATTCTTGAGTAAATTGACTCAGAACTCCATAGGGTTTATGAAAAATAATATACTTAAAGTCATTAGTCATTAATCGGTGGTAATTCCAAAATGGTGATCGCCCAGCAGTACCATAATATTTAACCAGAATAGATGCGATCGAGTCTTTAACCCAAGACGGGTTGTGTAACCAACTACAAACTCTTTTTACCCCCACATCCTCACAATTTATAACCCCTCTCGCCCTATTCAAAACCAAAATGCTACAATCTACACCATGCTAGGGGTGCCTGCACAACAAGGCTGAGAACAAACTCTTAACACCTGAGTCTGGGTAATACCAGCGGAGGGAAGCTGTATATTGAGGATTGTAATATGCGTACAGAATGGGTAGCCAAGCGGCTTGGACAAGGCAATGTATCGCAAATGCACTACGCCCGTCAGGGTGTCATCACCGAAGAAATGCACTACGTAGCCAAGCGGGAAAATCTTCCTGCTGAACTGATCCGCGAAGAAGTGGCACGGGGAAGGATGATTATCCCTGCTAATATTAATCACACTAACTTAGAACCGATGGCGATCGGTATCGCTTCTAAATGTAAAGTAAATGCCAATATCGGCGCTTCTCCAAACTCTTCCAACCTGCAAGAAGAAGTCGATAAACTAAACTTAGCAGTAAAATATGGTGCAGATACCGTCATGGACTTGTCCACAGGAGGCGGTAATTTAGATGAAATTCGCACTGCAATTATCAACGCTTCACCTGTTCCCATTGGCACAGTTCCAGTTTACCAAGCGTTAGAAAGCGTTCACGGCACAATTGAACATCTCACCGCTGACGACTTTCTCCACATCATCGAAAAACACGCCCAGCAAGGGGTAGACTATCAAACCATCCACGCGGGAATTTTAATAGAACATTTACCCTTGGTCAGAAGCCGCATTACAGGTATTGTTTCTCGCGGTGGTGGAATTTTAGCGCGGTGGATGTTGCATCACCACAAACAGAACCCCCTGTATACCCATTTCAACGACATCATTGAGATTTTCAAAAGATATGATGTTTCCTTCAGTTTAGGCGACTCCTTGCGCCCTGGATGTACCCATGATGCCTCAGATGAAGCCCAGTTAGCAGAACTGAAAACCCTGGGAAATCTCACCCGCAAGGCTTGGGAAGATGATGTCCAAGTCATGGTAGAAGGTCCTGGTCACGTACCAATGGATCAAATTGAGTTCAACGTCCGCAAGCAAATGGAAGAGTGTTTAGAAGCACCATTCTATGTTCTTGGTCCTTTGGTAACAGATATTGCTCCTGGTTACGACCATATTACTTCAGCAATTGGGGCAGCAATGGCGGGATGGTATGGTACTGCAATGCTGTGTTACGTGACTCCCAAAGAACATTTAGGTTTACCTAACGCTGAAGACGTGCGAAATGGGTTAATTGCTTATAAAATTGCCGCTCATGCAGCGGATATTGCTAGACATCGGCCAGGTGCTAGAGATAGAGATGATGAACTTTCGAAAGCTCGATATAATTTTGATTGGAATCGTCAATTTGAGTTATCTTTAGACCCAGAAAGAGCGAAGGAATATCACGATGAAACTTTACCCGCAGATATCTATAAAACTGCTGAGTTCTGTTCTATGTGTGGACCGAAGTTCTGTCCAATGCAGACTAAGGTTGATGCTGATGCGTTGACTGAGTTGGAGAAGTTTTTAGCGAAAGAACCTGTAGCTCAAGTTTAAACACCGAACAACATAATCCCCGATTTCTTAAAGAAATCGGGGATTTGAAATATAAAATCATATGAAAATATTTTCTTACTTTAATAAATCGTCAATCTCATGACAAATTTGAGAACATTTAGAGGAAAAATTAACACCTCTAGGAACAATTAAAAATAGCAAAAAAGTTAAAACTGAAGTTCAATAAATTCATGTTTGGATTGAACTATTTCCTTGTGAGAATCAGAATAATTTCCCTTTGGGTTTATTAGAAAAAATGGCGACAACTCAATATTTATTTGATCCTTTTCGCAACCCACCCTCTGAATTAGAACTATTGACAAGTTCTAGAAATTCATTAGCATAAAAACATGAATTAACAAATGATTATATGTTGACAAGTAATGAGTTTTCATTGGCAGAAATTTCAGAAATAAAGCTGCCAGCACATAGAACATTAAAAGTGACTGATGACGATATAGATGGTTTTCTTGATTATAGGAAAGGTAATTATACGTTTATTATTTTATCTTTTTTAGATCCAAATCTAAAATATGGTCACTTAAAGTTTCATCAAGGCCACATATACCCAGCGTCACAATTTACCGATGCTAAACTAAATACAAATAATATTGATTTCGATAAATATAGACTGTTTTAATATCTGAGAGATAAATTACTCAACTTCCAACTTATGGAAGGTTTAGAAAATATTACAAAAAACGATACTCATTTTAAAGATTGGCTTTCAGGTCAACCAGATAAAGATAAATGTTTGACAGATAACTATATTGATATAAATCAAAGTGTTGAACTTAAAGGTTTTGAAGATTTTTTTGAAAAGAGAAGAAATAAATTGAAGACGGAATTACAAAAACTGCAGAAATAGCGATTGAAATAGCGATTCAAAAACTTTACAGTGCGATCGCTTGCTGTGAGAGATGCGATAGCGAGGCTAACCGAAGGTATCGCTTGTGGTGATGGTAGTGCGATTGTGGAAAGTTGATGAATTTCTTTTTCTAACCCTTTCCACTTTTTTTGACAAGTTTTTTTTCTGCATCACTTTCTGCAAAGAGTGGTATTTAATTATCTAAATCTTCAATTTCTCTCTTTTTCTGATTGAGCTTAATGTGTGTAGCTGCAAAATTACTAATCTCTGAGGAAATATTCTATTTAATATCATTTATTAACTTCGCTATTTTGTGTTTTTATTATTTAGTTTCACCACAGCCGTATCTTTTTACAGCATTTCTGTAGCTTTCAATATTCCATTGATTTTTTTCCCAAGTTGGAGGAAAATCCCAATTTAAAGGAACGCGATTTATTAACGAGTTTCTGCACCTGATATTAATATAAATATTATGTAATGTTTGTAATTGGGTAGAATTAGTTTGTTCTGTATAGTAGGCATTTTTTAAAATATCAATAACCGCAACCGATAAATATTTACAAATTTTAAATTTATATCTACACCAAATAAATAATTTTCAAGAATTGTCCGCTTTTCATGAAAAAGCACTTTCTGTATACGTTGAATTTCTGGATTTTTGGGTTGATATTCAAATGGCTGCCCATCATGATCAAAAATAATTAATTCATCATTCTTTATTTATATTATTTATATCTGATAAATACTTAATGTCTTATCTTTCGTGTCAAATAAAATTTGAAGCTCGCTTTTGATAACAAGAATTTCATTCAAAGCCGAAACTGAAAAATTTCCTGTTACTACGGCTGAGCTACAAATTTCTAAACTATTAATAATGTAATTGGCTTCTTTTCGAGAATCAACTTTCTCATATGAAAGTTGAATATCTTGGCAATTCCAACCTTTAATTTAATTAAATTAAATTTATGTATAACTGATCTGCGAATAGTTTCACGACAGATATACATGCTAATAAAACTAGGAGTAAAGAAAGAAGCATCTTTATAATTATTGAGTCTTTCAAAAATTAATCCCAGAACAGAAGCATTAATTAATGTTTGATGTTGTGTTTGTATTTCTTCTGCACCTTGATTACTAAAATCATAACCATTGAGAACAGAATTAAAAAAAAATACTCTAGTGCGTTTATTACCATAATTATCCTTAATAATAGTTACGGGGAAAATAGACAGCTTTTTATCAAAGCTTCAGCTGCTTATTGTAATAGTTAATTCTTGAATATGTGTTCCTTCAAAAAATGAAACGTTTAAGTAAGCAACATGACCAAAAATATTTTTCGAACTTTGGTCCCGTTCACTAGATAGATAATTAAAAGTCCTGAAAAAAAGGTGGTTCAGTTCGTTAAAGCTCGGTATTTTTCACAACTGTAAAATCTTAAAGGCTGTATCGTTTTTGTGGAATTTTAAAAGTTCAAATTCAAGAGATTCAAAAAAATAATCGGAGTGACGCAAGTAATTACTAATTCTAAAGCAATTTGAGAAATTTGCTGTTACTAGGTGTTACCAAATTTGTGAAGGTTTTCTAATCTGGTAATTTTTTCTAAAAATTCTGGCTGAGTAGTGGTATTCTCAATCAATGAAGCTGAATAACGTTCTCCTTGTTTTTTAGGCCTAATTATTTCTTCACCACTTTCCTGAACTTCGGTTAAACCAATTATGTGTAGTACTTCACTGTAAGGTTTTTTATTCAGGCTGTTATTATCATTATCTATCTGCAAAAACTAACTCTATACTCATCATTTATCCTTATTTTGCTGTTGCTAGGCTACACGAATGAATATAATATATCTGTACTATCCTAACGCATTTGTGAAAAAATCTTGAGACAAGTTGATACTTTTTATAAAAAACTCGTAAAATTATCTCTGAAGATGAATATAAAAAAAATATGATCCGGTTTGTTTTAACAGGAATTTTGCTGTTATTAATGACAGCTTGTACTAGTTTAGCATTGCTACCGACTTATGACTTAGTGGAGAAAGGAATTATGATACAACTGGAACAAACCCAACAGGGACTTCAGCAAAAAGTGGATTTAGATTTTCAAAAGTTTGATATTAAGGGAGTGTCAATTACTCAACAACAGCCTTTGAATATTGGCAATTTACCTGCTTATCATGTCCAAGGGACTTATGATTTAATTTTTAAATTACCAAACCAAGAAATCTCTCAGCTACAAAAACCCTTTGACATTTATCTGCAAATTCAACGAGAAGGTAAAAGTTGGCGTTTGCTACTACCGGAAAAAAATGATAGGACCCCTTCGATTTGGCATAGTTATCTGATTCTTTAGTAGCTCTAATCCCCCAATGATTTACAGCGATTTTCAAGTAAATAAACCACATCTTTGTTATTTCTCTCATAGTCGTTTAGCTCCTCCTAGATCCTCCTTAAAAACGAGGACTTTGATCAGGTTATTCTTTTCAGAGGGGTTGGGGGGATATCGATACAACACTAGATTTTACAAACATTTTCTAAAATCCAACATGGTATTAGATGTTGACTTTCGATTTAATATTTGGTATTATGAAGTCCATAAGAAAGAACTACTTTGAATTTCAATAATCCTAGTTTTGATAAACTCTACCCTTGCAAGGTCCTCCCCTTCCTTGCCAATGACGGTTAGCAGAGTCTAAAGTCATCAAGGTATAGAGAAAGGCAATGATGCGTAAATGAAATGCTAACCAAGGGCTGCATTTGTAAAAACGGATGATGGAAAAATATGCAAATGTCATTAATAGCTAGGTTAATAAACACGTGAGAGTCATTAGCAAATTTCCTAATACTAAACCCAAGATAATTCCCATGACTGGTATTATATAAACTAAGGTCATTTTTAACACGCTACCTGTTAATAACAAGGGTGAATAATTGAGTTGTATGTAGGTACTATGGGCTACCATATTGCAGATAGAATCTAAGGAATTGTAAGGACGCAAACTATAAGTTAACGCACTTAATCCTAACCAAATTTTTCCTTGATTAGATTTAACGGCTTTTGCTAAAGAACAATCATCAATTAAAGCTTGGCGAATAACTTGCAGTCCACCAATATTGTTGAGAGTTTCGCGCCGAATTAAAATACAACCACCAGCGGCTGCGGCAGTGGCTTTTTTGGAGTTATTTACCCAGTGAAAAGGGTAGAGTTTTTGGAAGAAAAAGACAAAAGTAGGCATCAATAATTGTTACTAAAAACTTTGACAACGCAGTCGGACGATGATAGATACTAAATCTAAATTCTCTTTTTCAGCTTTGCCAATTAATCGGCGCAGATTACTAATATCATGTTCTATATCTGTATCGGTAAGTAAAAAATAATCGGGTTGTAATTGACTGGCTTTTTGTACACCTTGTTCCATTGCCCAAAGTTTACCAGTCCAAGTAGCAGGCAAATCTACACTAGAGACTATATGTAATTGTGGCAGTTTGTCTACTGCGTAAGGTACTCCCTCGGGAAAATTTGCTGTACCATCTGTACTTTGATCATCCACCAAAAAGACTTGGAAATTACCAGGATACTCTTGGAGAAGAAGCGATCACAAAGTAAAGTAATGGGGATGACTCAACTTCATTCCGCGCTGGAACTACCACACACACAGTAGGTAGTGATTGTTTTGTAGAGGGTTTGTATACAACGTCTTTATTGGTTCCTAACTGCTGATCTACCCGCCAAAACTGCCCCCAAAACAAGAGTAAAAATAACCATATTGCTAAAGATAAAACTATCAACCCCAACAAAGTTCCTACCATAACGCTTGCAAATTCTCACTAACTCAGACAAAAGACATTGTGTGTTAATTTTGGGGAAGAATATCCTCTACCCACGGTTATGTTCTTAATTATTATTTGGTGCTGAGGTAAATAATTTATGAAAACATAAGATAGGGGCAAAGTCAAGCAAATTACAGAAGCGATTGCAGTTAGTCAACAACATCTGTTGTCAATTCAAAAACCAGATGGTTACTGGTGGGGAGAATTAGAATCTAATGTCACCATCACGTCCGAAGCTGTACTGCTACATAAAACTTGGGGAACAGATAAAACTCGACCTTTGCATAAAGTTGAAACCTATCTGCCATCGCAACAACGAGAACATGTGGCCTGGGAACTATTCTACGGAGATGCTGGGTACACCTAATAACTGTAGAAGCCTAAATGGCCTGCGGTTATTAGGTGTACCCACCACAGATCCCCCCCTAATTCGCGCTAAAACTTTGATACTTGAAAAAGGTGGAATTAGCAAAACACGCATTTTCACCAAATTACATCTGGCCTTAATTGGTTGCTACCATTGGCGCGGTTTACCATCATTACCACCTTAGGTAATGCTACTACTACCCAATAGTTTCCCCTTCAATATTTATGAACTTGCTATAGAAATCATATTTGATTTTTGAAAAAGACTAAGAGATAATACCGAGAAAGTGTCTTGTCTAATAGCTAACAATCATCAACCAGGAGCTACAATCTAAAATTGCAGAACTACAAGAATTTATAGATGAGCGTCCAGATGCAAGGGAAGTAAGAAAAGCATTGGCAGTGAAGCTGGTTTATCAAAGCTACAAGTATGAGGAAATTCAAACAATTTTAGATGTTTCAGTTGGTTCAATAACAACATGGAAACAAGCCTATGAGAAAGATGGAATTTTAGGACTGCGCCTGAAACACAAAGGGAGAAAAAGCCACTTGAATACTCAACAAAGAGAAGAAGTACTGGCTTGGTTACAAACGAAGGAATGTTGGAAGCTTGGCGAAATTGAGTATAAATTGGCTTTTGAATATGATGTACTTTATGAATCAAAACGTAGTTATTACGACTTGTTTGATGCGGCAGGAATTAGTTGGAAGAAAACATCTTCAGCAAATCCAAAAGCTAATGAAGAAGCAGTTGCCGCAAAAAAAAGAGATTTCATCATTGTTGGCGACCTGCCGAGAAGATATAGAAGCTGGGCTATTGAGAGTTTTGCTATTAGATGAGTGTCATTTACTTTGGGGAGATAGTATTGGATATGTTTGGGGTAGAACTGACCAAGAAATAAGCATTCCAATTAGTATTAGTAACGAACGAGATAAACAAACTTATTATGGAGCAGTTGACTATTTAGGTAAAAATTTATTGTTGAAAACCTATGATACAGCTAACTCAAAAAATACTATTGATTATCTCAGCTATTTACTAGAAGAGTCACCTAACCAACAATTACTTATTTTTTGGGATGGAGCTAGTTATCATCGTTCAAAAGAAATTCAAAATTTTTTAGCATCTATTAACCAAGGTTTACCTTTAGAGCAATGGAAAATTTATTGCGTCCGCTTTGCTCCTAACTGTCCCTCTCAAAACCCCATAGAAGATGTTTGGTTGCAAGGGAAAACTTGGCTGCGACGTTTTTGTGCTTTAATCCCAACATTTTCTCATCTTAAGTGGATGTTTGAGTGGTTCATTCAAAACACTACCTTTGATTTTCCGTCTCTCCAGATGTACGGAGCATTTTCATAAATCAAATACTAGTCCTATACATGATCACAGACAATGGAGTCGGGTTTGCTAAAGCTTATGTCAACAAACTATTTCAAGCATTTCAACGTCTCGATACCGTTGAAGAATTTCCAGGAACAGCTATTGGTTTAGGGACTGTGCAAAGAATTGTTCGTCGTCATGGTGGTGATGTGTGGGCAAATGGAGTGATTGGAGAAAGAGCAACTTTTTATTTCACCCTATAGACTACACCTCTTGCAGAATTAATTTTATGTTATAATGGGCAATTGTCTTTGTTTTAGCCAAAAGTTAGAGTTACACGGTTATGTTTGAATTAGCGA
>ERZ1034385.151-NODE-151-length-16524-cov-6.451454_pt1 | contig 16524 bp, 19 predicted proteins | sample MGYA00520612_ERZ1034385 | MGnify/ENA primary metagenome ERZ1034385 (study PRJEB33736, sample SAMEA104288468) | Azolla filiculoides | biome: Urban; feature: water surface; material: ditch water | place: Netherlands | collected 2014 ... | reverse complement strand
CAGATTCACCGCGTTTTGAAAAGGCAAAAGAGTCGAGATCAGTGAGGGGCCGTATTAGATGTTCAAGGATTTCAAAACCGGCATCGAGCTGCGTGATTTATTGCTAATAAAAACTATCCTATTATATAATAAAAGCTCGTATATTAACACATACACATCCAAATAATTAGCAGTGTGAGGAATCAAGATATTCCAAAATTCCTCAAATATAGAAAGTAAAAACGCAGACCGCGTGGAGACGAGGCTAGTTGTGACAAACGCTAATACGTTCGATGAGGCGGCATCTTTTCTCTATGTCCTTGGGTATAGCGAGCGGCTCAAGATTTTGTGGCATCTCAAGAGCCGGGAGCTTTGCGTAACTGAGCTCTGCAAACTGAGTGGCTTAAGTCAATCTGCAATGTCGCAACATTTATCAAAACTACGGGCATTAAAGATCGTCAATTGCCGTCGAGACGCACAATTTATGTACTATTCTGCGAGTCATAAAGTATGTTATGAGATATTCTCCTTGCTTGAGCGCCTAGATTTTTTAAAATTCAATGTATTAATAGATCCTGATTTCAAGATATAAATTATTAATCTCAATAGAAAAGCGGTTTGTAAAGTATAGCCTTCTCGGGAAGAATATTGAATAGGCTTCGATGAAGGATAAAATATTTTATAAGGTGGAGATTATTGTCGCTTTGCCCCATGCGCAATTTCTGAACCCGTGTGTTGGTTTCCGTGCGGAACTGAGCCGGTTTTTCCACCGAGAAGTGAGCCACCTCTAAGTATGGTTTTCTGATCAGGGTTTGGTCAAGGGATTGGGCTTTTCTCCTCTCTTATGTGCTGCTGCGGCCGAACTGGCTTTGAAGCGGAAGCTGTCGTTTCCTGTTTCCAGGATATGGCAACGGTGGGTCAGCCGGTCGAGCAAAGCGGTTGTCATTTTAGCGTCGCCGAAGACGGTGGCCCATTCGCTGAAGCTGAGGTTGGTGGTGATGATGACGCTGGTGCGCTCATAAAGCTTGCTCAGCAGGTGGAAGAGCAATGCTCCACCGGAGGCGCTGAACGGAAGATATCCGAGCTCATCGAGGATCAGCAGGTCGAGGCGAACCAGTGCTTCGGCGATCTGACCGGCTTTGCCTCTGGCCTTCTCCTGTTCAAGCGCATTGACCAATTCGATGGTCGAGAAGAAGCGGACTTTCCGACGATGACGCTCGATGGCCTGGACGCCAAGGGCGGTCGCGATATGGGTTTTGCCGGTGCCTGGTCCACCGACTAGGACAATGTTCTGCGCTCCGTCCATGAACTCACACCGGTGCAGTTGCCGTACCGTCGCTTCGTTGATCTCGCTGGCTGCGAAGTCGTATCCGGAGATGTCCTTGTAGGCAGGGAAGCGCGCAGCCTTGATGTGGTAGGCAATCGAGCGGACCTCAAGTAACCATCTCAGCTTTCAACAACTGCGACAGGATAGGTACCGCCGCATCGAAGGCTGGAGCGCCTTGCTCAATTGGATCGGTGACCGCTTGGGCCATGCCATACATCTTGAGGCTACGCAGCATGATGACGACGGCGGCGCTGGCGGGATCATGACGCATGGCGACCTCCCACGATCCGGACACGCAGACCGTCATAGCGCTCCACATTGGCCTTGGGTTCACGAGCCAAGGTAAGCGCCTGTGGCGTGTCGATGTCAGGACCGTCTGTCGTCTTCCCGTCGATCAGTCGATACAGCAGGTTCAGCACATGCGTCTCCGTCGCCACGCCCGCCTCCAGAGCGAGTTCTACAGCCTTGAAGACGACTTGCTCGTCGTGATGAAGAACGAGAGCAAAAATATCGACCATCTCTCGATCACCGCCGGGGCGGCGAAGCATCTGATCCTGCAATTGTCGAAAGGCTGGCGGCAATTTGATGAAGGGCGCACCATTGCGTAGCGCTCCAGGCTTGCGCTGGATGACTGCAAGGTAATGCCGCCAATCGTAAATCGTCTTTGGTGGCTTGTGATGGCCTCGGTCGATGATCCGCACATGCTCACAGAGGATATTGCCCTCAGCCGCAATGACCAGCCGTTCGGGATAGATCCGCAGGCTGACAGGCCGGTTCGCAAAAGACGGCACCCACGCTGTAACGATTACGCTCGAATGTGATCAGACATGTCGGCGAGACGCGTTTGCTTTGCTCGACAAAACCGTCGAACGCGGCGGGCAATGCCATCAACGCTGTTCGCTCATCAGCCCATACATCTGCGATCGTACCGGGCAAGGTGCCGTGCGGCGTCTCCCGCCATAGGTTCTGGCATCGTTGTTCGAGCCAGAGATTCAGCGTGACCAGATCCTGAAAGTCCGGCATCTGTTGCCACAGTCGTGAGCGAGCATCCTGGACGTTCTTCTCGACTTGGCCCTTCTCCCAGCCGGCGGCGGGGTTAACCGGCTCAGTTCCGCGTGGAACGTATGGCCCGCCCTGCTTGCAAGTGATTTTTTGATACCTGAACAGTCTGCTTCAACGTATTCGGTCTTACGGTCACGCCGTAGCCAAGATGGATATCCGCACGTTCAGAGCCACGATAACCAACACGGTTTCCAAGAACCATTTCCACACCTGGGCTATCTGAACGCCGATCAACTGTCAGGCCATCTCCATTCCACTCGCAAACATCGTAGGCTGCGCTTCTGAGCAGCCAAATCCTCAGTTCACAGCAACGCCTTAGGCCCGCTCATACGGTTGACCCTTGCGCAACACCGCCCAGGCGATACGCGCGAGCTTGTTTGCCAGGGCCACGATCACGACATTGCGTTGAACGCCTCGGGACAGCATCGTCTGAAGCCATTGCCCGATTGGCGTGTCACTTTGACTGAAGCGTGTGCATTGCCGCTCGAGCGCCGAGGACCAGCAAGGTTCGCAGATAGGTGTTGCCGCGCTTTGTTATCCCAAGCAGACGTGCCTTACCGCCGGTGGTGAACTGTCGTGTTACAAGCCCCAGCCATGCTCCGAGATCTCGGGCGTGTTTAAAACTGCCGACGTCACCAATCGCGGCAACAAGCGCCGTGGCGTTGAGCACGCCAATACCGGGTATCGATGTCAGGCGGGGCATCACGCTGTTTTGCCTGGCGAGTGCTACGAACTCTGCGTTCAACGCGCCGATCTTCTTATCAAGCATTCGCCATTCGTCCCGCAATTCTATGACCAGGCTACGGATGCGCGCAGACAGGATCTCATCAGCTTCGGCAAGGAGACCATCCAGGGCGCTTGCGAACTTCACGCGACCTGCGGCGAATATAACACCTCTCTCGAGAAGAACGGCACGCAGCTGATTGATCAAGGTCGTTCGCTGCGCAACCAGCCGTGATCGGACCCGGTGCAATGTCTGGATATCCAACTGCTCCTGGCTCTTCAGTTCCACGAAACGCATCGTCGGCCGAGACGCCGCCTCGGCAATGCCCTCGGCATCTCTGTCATCATTCTTCTGCGCCTTTACATAAGGCCGGACGTATTCCGGCGACATCAGCCGAACCTCATAACCTCTCGCGACAAAGAGTCGGCCAAGATGGTGAGCACCACAACAGGCCTCCATCGCAATGACACAGGTTGGTAACTTCTCGACGAATTCAATCAATGTCTGTCGCCGCATCGTACGCCGAACAACCGCTGCGCCGTGGTCATCTACCCCGACGACGCTGCAATTGTTCTTCCCGATGTCGATGCCCAAGATGGAAATCTGCATGGCTCTGATCCTTTCCCTTCAAGAAAAGGACATCATACTCGATGTCCCCGGAAGGGCGGGCCATCCCATAACCAACAGGCGTCCATTTGACTACACCAAAGCCCCGGCTCCCGACGCGTGGCCGTTACAGCCGAAACAAATTGAGTCCCAATGAAATCTTGCGTCGCCGAAATTTCGCTTCTAAAATTATATCGATCTTATGAGATCCGTCAGGTTTCCGGCTAACTCCAGATTAGGTGAGCGACATGCAAAAAACGTTATTAATTACGATTTCTTTGACAGCTTTATCGTTAAGTTCATGCGTATCGACAAATAAGGCAAACTTCACCCTATCGGATTTAAAAGGTTACCCCGGATGCAAATATTTGACGGACGGGTCAGAACCAGTAGTAAATTATAGTAAATTTGGCACTTCTCTCCTAGCAGTCGGTGAAAGTTGCCCACAAAAAGTACAGGGAACAAATTACAATATATGGAAGAGAAGCAACATTTCCATATCGGATGATAAACAAACAGTTAGATCGTCGCCGCTCCCAAATCCAAAGGGTAAAATATCTAAGGTAGTCGTGAGAAAAGCCACCTATTCGACAAGGTATCCCCATGGCTATGCGTTTTACACAACACCAATAAATTAGAGTTATTTAGATTATATGATCGCGTCTACGCGAGGCGCGATCATATCAAAATTATAAATACCATGACAGAGGATGCCATGTTTAATATTATGAAATTTAGGTCAATAATACTCAAAAGAGTCAGATTTCTATTTGACGGAGTAAAGTTTGCTAGATTAAGCGGCGTTAAGGTGGGAAGCGATTGCCGTATTTATACAAAAGAATTCGGTAGTGAGCCGTTTTTGATTGAGATTGGAAATAGGGTCACCATATCTTCTAACGTAACATTTATTAATCATGACGGTGCAGCTTGGCTAATTGGTGACGAACGCGGCAGACGATATCTCTACGATCGGATCGTAGTGTCAGATTTTGCTTTTATTGGTGCAAATGTTACTATTCTACCCGGTGTGAGAATAGGTAGGAACGTAATTGTGGGCGCGGGCTCTGTGGTGACCCGCTCTATTCCAGACGATTGTGTTGTTGCAGGGAACCCAGCCCGATACATATGTAGTTTTGAAGACTACAGATCTCGCGCTCTGAGATGGCCTGCCGAGGAACAGATAGATCGAAGCGGTAGCTATGCTAAAGCTGTTAACTCGATTTCATTTAATTTGACTAAACCCGAACTTGAGCGCACACGCTTTTCGCGTTGAAGTACCCTTAGGGGCCAAATGAACTGGTTCGATCTTTTCCTTCATCACCGATGCCACACAGCGTTCGGGATTTATACGGCCTGCCACTGAGCTAAACTCATTTCCTTTTCAAAACGCGGTAAATCTGGATCTCTGCTTCAAAACGGAGGTGTTGGACGCGATCTGGGATTTCTTTGCGGGCAGATTTTGATGGATGGCCTTCTCACCATTTAAGTCTACGCCTTAGCCCCAGATAGGATCACCGATCTTCGCTCCGACAAGAGACGGCAGTGGGGGAGCAAGATCAACACAGCAACACACCTATTTATACGCTCACTAAAGCCAATAAACGAAACTTATGCGAGATGGGCAACCGTAAGCGGCAAGCAGACCCCATCTGGCGAAGCAGCTTAGCGGTCGGGTATCGATAAGGGACAAATTGAACAGCTGTGAGCTTCTCTGTCTGCGCCTAGTTCTGGAACTAGAACTTTCCATATGATCGAGGCCGTTGCGAACCGCTTTAAGTGCGCGCCGCGTCAGCTCCGTCGGCACTGGTCGGACGATTTTAGAGCAAGGGCGGTGGCAGAGGCACTGGAGCCTGGCTCGAACGTCTCAGCAATCGCACGTCGGCTCGATATCCACCCGTCACAACCGTTCGGCTGGCGTCGCGCTGCCCTGGGTTCTAGCAAGGAGAACACAGAGTCGAGCGATCATAAGGCGGTAACATCAACTGCTGCCGGTGCTATCATCGAAGTTTTGTAAGCGGCAAGCTGAAAGGTAATCCTCCCCGTTTTAACAGTGTTCAGCGGTAGAATTCACGCGGCCATTTTCAGTTTCTGAGCGGGTATGATGCCACCAATGCCCATGTTGGGCCGTTCGTGGTTATATGTCCAAAGCCACTCCGTGGCGATCTCCTGCACCTCCGTTATGCTGTCAAAAATATACAGATCAAGCCGTTCATGCCAGGCCGTTCGATTGTAGCGCTCAACATAGGCGTTCTGCTGAGGCTTACCAGGCTGGATGGTAAGCGGCAAGCTGATACCGTTCAGCCGTACCCCTCCGGCGTGGGTCGCCTTGCGCGGTTTCGCTAGAACCCTGATTTTGCGCTCTTAAGAGTGGATTTAATACGGCACCTCATTGAATTTGAATCTTGGTCTTCTCAAGATGTGATGGATCTGAATCTCTGTTGTAAACTGAAGGTTTGCTTTGGGCGCAGCGATTTCATTTCGGGAAGATTTTGACGGAGCACGCCTACGGCGGCTTGCTCGAGAGACAAAAGATGCTGATCAGGCTCGACTATTGTTGGCAGTTGCCTTGATCTATGAAGGCGGATCGCGTTCGGATGCAGCGCGCCTTGGCCACGTCACCCTCCAGATCGTCCGAGACTGGGTCATACGTTCAACGCACGCGGTCCCCAAGGGCTGATCAATGGCAAAGCGCTCGGGAAGCCGTCGCGGTTGAACGATCAGCAGCGTGGGGCCTTGGCACAGGCCATTGAGCGCGGGCCGACACCCTATCTCGACGGTGTTGTTCGGTGGCGTCTGTGTGATGTGGCGCAGTGGCTTTGGCAAGAGTTTCGGGCGTCCATCAGCGAGCAAACGCTGAGCCGTGAAGTCCGGGCCATGGGCTACCGGAAACTGGCCGCACAACCCAAGCATTACGCGCAGGACCCGCAAGTCATTGAGGATTCTAAAAAGGTTTCCCCGCCGCTGTAGCAGAAATTGCTGCCGGAGCCGCAGGAGGGAAACGAATAGAAATTTGGTTTCAGGATGAGGCTCGGATCGGTCATAAGAACAAGATCACGCGCCGCTCGGCCAAGCGCGGAACGCGCCCTTCAGCGCCCAACGATCAACGCACCAGATCGGCCTACATCTTCGGGGCGACCTGCCCCAAGCTCGAGAAGGCGGCGGCGCTGGCCATGCCATGGTGCGACACCTACGCAATGACCCAACATCTGGCCGAAATCGCCCGTCATTTGGACGAATGATGCGCATGCTGTTCTCATCATGGATCAGGCGGGCTGGCACATGTCCAATAGTCTTGTGATCTCCGGCAACATCACCATCCTGCCGCTGCCGCCGAAGTCCCTCGACCTGAACCCGGTCGAAAACCTCTGGCAGTTCATGCGCCAGAATTGGCTCTAAAACAGCGTCTTCAAGTCCTACGACGACATAGTCGATCACTGCTGCGATGCATGAAGAATGCTTGAAAATCAGCCCTGGCACATCATGTCTATCGGTCACCGAAAATGGGCGCATGAGTTCTGATCAGTGAGAGGCCGTATTACACGCACTCAATACCCAACAGAGCAATCGGGGAAGTAGGCCTATCCGCCAGAAGCGATTATCAGACTTAAGATCTCTACCGACTCCAAATTGGACAACTTTTTCGGGCATTTCATACTCACACTAGAGGCAGAGCATAGTCCAAAGAATGCGGCATCCAGCTTCTTCCCTGGCACATAGAAATTGGCGGCACTCTTTCTATTCATATAACCGGCAACAATATATTGAAAAAGCTTAATATTTGTCGCTTTTATATTCATCAAAAAGTATGGCGTATTATTATCTCGCAAGCTTAGGACTTTCTCAAATAGAACCCTAAAATCAGTATCGGTTTTCGCTGTTGCAGCACTCAGAAGAATTTCCTCCTTGGTCATATCTGAGTCAGTCAAAAATTGTTTATACTTCTCGAGCGTAGCGCGAGCCTTCTTAATATTTGTTTTTAAAATTCCAGCTTTCCCATCTCGATACAGACCCACCAGACGCTTGATCGCAACGTCATTTCCTTCAGACGCTGCAGCTTCCAGAATCTTCACTGCGTTGGTTGAGCTTTTGGATACCCCGAAGCCCCAAAAATTTGCGTTGGCCAAAGTCCAAACCGCATCCTTATCTCCCGCGACTATAGCCTGCTTTAATAAAGCAATACCTCTTTTCTGATCTGACAGATTTCCGAGCTTCTTGTAAATGTGAGCCTCTGCCAAGGCCCTAAGCGCACCTCTCGCGCCGCTCTCAACAGCCTTTGTGTAGTAGCCTATCGCCTTCTTATTGCTTTTCGGAACGAAGGTGCCATCGCGATATCCATCTGCAAGACGTAGAAGGCCGCTTGTCTCACCTGAGGTCACAGCTCGTTCAAAGAAGGATTTTGCAACGCTCACATCTTTTTGCAGGTAAACACCTCGAAGATATAAATCTCCAATTGTCATATAGGACTGAGCATTTCCTAAATTAGCCGCTTCAGTTAGCAGTTCAATCGCCTTCGGCGTATCGCGCTTCCGAAAATTGCCAGCCAAATATATTTCAGCTAAACGCTTCTTTCCGTCAGCAATATTTGCGTTAGAAGCCTTTTCATAGTACTCAATCGCCAGATTACCGTTTTGCGGCAATAGAGATCCATTTCGGTATATGTCGCCTAGTTTCACGTACGCGTAGTAGTTTCCAGCGGAGGCTGCCTGTACATAGTAGTCTACAGATTTCGACGGGGGGCCATCAGGTGCCATACCGCTTGCGTATATGTCACCAAGTATCGTCAAGACGCTACCGTTACCTATGGCAGCTTCTTTAATCAGTTCGGTTCCCAGACTGGCGTCCTTGGATATTCCATCACCAGAAATCAAGGCCCGAGCGTATTGTACTTTTCCCCACAGCTGACCAGCCTCCATTGCCTCCTTAAAATACTGCACTGCGATATAGGGATCCTTTGCAACGAGACTACCGTCTCTATAAATCTCGCCGAGCCGCACAAGCGAATATTTCTCGCCAGCATTAGCTGACTGTTTATAATATTCTATTGCCGCCTTTCCGTTAACCGGCAACAATTTCCCCTGCGAAAACGCGTCACCTAACGTTCTTAGCGCGGCAGCATTTGCACTTGAAATACTCTTAATGAGGCTAACACCTAGATCGACGTTTCGAGATACGCCTTGACCACTCAAATAGGCCTGCCCAAGTCGCAAAGTTCCAGCTTGGATCCCAAGTTCAGACGCTTCCTTATAGTATGAAAATGCCTTCGCCAAATTGATTGGTACAATGATCCCGTCGCGGTATGTGTCCCCGAGCTTTACAAGGACAATGCTATTTCCAGCACCAATCGCTTCCTCGTAAAAGGATATGGCCTTAGCTGCGTCGAACTGATCATTTGCGTCACTCGCATAGATATCTCCCAAAGCTGCCAATGCCACACCGTTGCCAGGTGCTATACTTTGTATTAGGGCAACTCCCTTCCCGACATCACGCGCCACGCCCAGTCCACTAACATATGATTGCCCTAACCGAAGCTTTCCTATCGCGCTGCCAATGTCAGACGCCTTCTGATAGTATGAAATTGCTTTCCCGAGATCCTGCTGAATTTGCTTACCATCACGGTAAAGGTCGCCAAGTCTCACAATCGCATTCACATTTCCTGCATCAGCAGACTTCTGAAATAGCTCCAGCGCCTTTTGAACGTCTTTTGGGACAACATCACCAGTCAAATAAATTTCTGCCAATAAACTCGATGCAGAGCCGCTTGAAGAAGCTGCCTCGGAAATCAAAGCCAGTCCTTTATTGACGTCCGGAAAGACTCCCTGTCCGTAAATATAGGCCTGACCAAGGCGTAGATTACCTTCCGGCAAACCCAGATCGGATGCGCGTTTATAAAACGAAATAGCTTTCTCATAATCGCTCGGAACTACGATCCCGTCCCGATAGATGTCCCCAATACGAATGAGGGCTATTCTCGCACCTGCGGCGGCGGCTCTCGTGTAATATTGGATCGCCTTCTGGCTGTCCGGATGCAGGAATCTTCCATCAGAATAGAGATCACCAAGTATCTGAAGGGCGCTGTTGCTCTTATCTGAATTGGCTTCAATCAACGCAACGCCCTTCGGAACATCACGAGGAACTCCGAAACCTCTAAGATAGGCTTGTCCAAGAGCTACCGTTCCTGCAATCTGACCGGCCGTTGCAGCCATCATATACGATCGCGTTGATTTCTCCGCATCGACAGGGACTAGCTCACCATCGCGGTATATCGAACCTAATCGAAGCATCGCCGTTGTGTCCCCCGCAGCAGCCAGGGATTCATATAGTGCGATACCCTTCGATACGTTCCGGAACGGCCCGCGATCTAGATAGAGATCCGCCAGCGCCTTCCGTGCATAGGCGTCGCCTTTTTCAGCGGATACTCCCAATTCTTCCAGAGAACTTTGATCGCCTGCCCTTGCGCTAGATATTAAATCATCTAATTTCTGGGGTCTATTTTCAGCAGCTAACGCGATAGACATCGCTGTCGAAGCTAACAAAAATAGCAAAACCTCCAACAATACCAACTTAAAACCACCGATATAATTTTTCATGGCGATTAAAACCTTCTACGCGGCTTCATTTCTTACGAATATATTGCTGTAACGGAAATATTATCCGATCCAGAAATCCAGTTTTTGGTATATCTGCAAGCTAGCGCCAGCACCAATGCTCAGTCAACATACAAACCATCCTTAATCTTTCGGTAGTCCTCCCCGTGAATAAGGGGCTTCAAAAGTAGAATTTTCTCAGGCTTGATGCTCGAGGAGATTTTGATGAAGAAGAACAGATTTACGGAAGCCCAGATCACGGCCGTGTAGCGCCAGGCGGAAGGTGGCATGCTCGTGCCCGACCTGTGCAGGTAGAACGGCATCAGCACCGCCAGCTTTAACAAATGGCGTGCGAAGTGTGGCGGCACAGACGCTCGATGATGAGTCAGATGAAGGCTCTTGAGGACGAGAACCGACGATTGAAACGGATGTATGCGGACTTGAGCATGCAAGCCGATCTATTGAAGGAGGCTCTCGGAAAAAATGAAGCGGCCATCTCAGCGCCGAGAGTTGGCCGAGAAAGCAGTGGCGCAACGCGGTGTGAGCATCGCGCTGGCATGTAGGATTTTTGGCGTCAGCGAGACCTGTTATCGGTATAGCCCTCACCGCAATATCGACAACGATGAGATCGCCGATCTGTTGCTTGGGCTTGTGAAGATGAAGAAGTCGTGGGGTTTCGGCCTGTGCTTTTTGCATCTGCGCAATGTCCTGGGACACCGCTGGAACCATAAACGAGTCTACCACATCTACCGTGAGCTTGAACTGAACCTCAGGATCAAGCCTCGTCGGCGGTTGAAGCGGGAGAAGCCGGAAGAGTTCGCGGTGCCCGATGCACCGAATACAGTCTGGTCGATGGACTTCATGGCGGATCGCCTGGCTGAGGGTCGTCAGTTAAGGCTCCTGAACGTCTTGGACGACTTCAACCGCGAAGGCCTAGGCATCGAAGTCGACTTCTCGCTGCCTACCGAACGGGTCGTGCGCAGTCTGAACCAGATCATCGAATGGCGGGGCAAGCGTAAGCATCCGGTGAAAGCCGCGGTTCAGGCCGCGTGAGCACTCAGCGTCTTGGGTGTCCAGATCCAGAGAAGCAATTGCTCCAGCCTGCTGATCGGCGTGTCGGCAATGTTGGCGAGAACGTCGGCGAGCCATGCTTGTGGGTCGATATCATTGAGCTTGGCAGTCATGATCAGCGTTGCCATGAACGCGGCACGATCGGCACCTCGATCCGATCCGGCGAAGAGCCAGATGATATGACCGTCCTTGGTGGGGGCAGCGATCCCTCGCAAGATGTTTTAGCGCCAGAGGGGCGCTAAAACGGAAGGGAACGATCATGGAAAAGATGACAGCATATGTCGGCCTTGACGTCCATAAGGATACCATCGCCGTTGCGGTAGCCGAGGCCGAACGAAATGGCGAAGTCCGATCGTGGGGCACGATTGCGAATACACCAACTTCAGTCGACAAGTTGCTCAACAAGCTTCGTGGCAAATATGCCGAGCTGGAGTTCGCTCATGAAGCCGGCCCGACCGGTTATGGGCTCTACAGAACGCTGCATGCCAAGGGTGCGAAATGTATCGTTGTCGCTCCATCGATGACTCCCAAGAAGCCCAGCGACCGGATAAAGAATGACACCCGCGATGCATCTATGTTGGCGCGATTGCTTCGTGCAGGTGAGCTGACTGCGGTGTGGGTACCGGACGAGTTGCATGAAGCGATGCGAGATCTTGCGAGGGCACGACAGACTGCCTCCTACGATGTTCGAAAAGCGCGACAGCGAATCCAGAGCTTTCTGCTACGTCAGGGAAGACAGTTCGGCGCGAAAAGCTGGACCTATCGGCACAGGGTCTGGCTATACGACCAAAGCTTTGATCACATCGCTCAACAGATTGCCTTCCAGAGTTATCTCAATGCACATGAGCAAGCTGAAAGCCGCCGGAAAGAACTCGACGAACAGATCGTCGAACTGATACCGCATTGGTCATTGGCCCCTATTGTCGAGGCGCTTCAGGCGCTGAAGGGTATTGGGGTCGTAGTGGCAGTGGCGTTAGTCGCGGAGATAGGCGACTTCATGCGCTTCGCTAATCCTCGTCAGCTGATGGCCTATCTCGGCCTGGTGCCAGGAGAACGGTCAAGTGGTAAATCGCTTCGGCCGCGCGGAATAACCAAGAGCGGAAACATAACGTTACGCGCACTTCTGTTCGAAGCAGCTTGGTGTTACCGCAACAGGCCGAAAGTAGGGCAGTGGTGCTGGACGCGAATGCCGGAGACCCAACAGGTCATCAAAGATATAGCCTGGAAGGCTCAGGTCCGATTACATGGCAGGTATCGCAAACTAATCTCGAATGGGAAGCGAAGCCAAGTTGCGGTGACGGCAGTCGCGCGTGAACTACTCGGGTTCATTTGGGCAGTATGCCAACATGTTCAGCCTAGCGAGCTGAAACCAGACCTGGAAAAATGAAGCGACGAACATAGAGATATAAATCTGCCCGGCATGGTCAGGGCATCGGGTGCGGTATGGAGAATCCTCAGGCAAGTTGGAGGGGCGATCATCGATCCCCGCAGCCAGAACGAGGCAGCCCACGACGCATGGTCACAACTGGGATAACCAAACCCCAGAATGAGAGTTTGAGCGACCGTCGATAATTCTTACCCGATGCTCTGTCCCTGCTGGGCTCCACACATTTTGGCTACGCGCAAGCGGGCGGCGATTTCGCCTACCCTTTATTGTTGACGAACGGTCATGAGATGACTTCCTGCCGAGTGCAAAGCCTCTGAGCGCGCGCTCGGCGGCGTTGTTCGTGAGACAAATCCGGCCGTCTTCGAGGAATGACGTGAAGCCATCCCAACGCTTGAGCATGTAGTCAATTGCCTCGGCGACGGGAGAACTGCGCGACAGCTTTGCCCGCTCGGATTGGAGCCAACCATGCAGTTCTTCGACGAGTGGTTGGCTGTCGTGGCGACGGCGGACCAGGCGCTGCTCGGCGGCAAGACCGTTGATCTCCCGTTCGATGTCGAACAGGGTGTCGATCCGTTGGACAGCCTCAAGCGCCAGCGGCGAGATCGGCGTAGCCTTGCTGCCACGCTTGGCGTTCGTGGCAATATCGGCCAGCACGAAGAACTTGCGGCGTGCGTGTGCCCAGCACAGCGCCTGCGTCAGTGGCGCGGGATCGCGATTATCTTGAACAGCGGATTATACCCGCCATAGGCATCCGCCTGCAGAATGCCGGTGAAGGTCTTCAGGTGGCGCTCGGGATGCTCCTGCCGCCGGTCCCGCAAGGCATAGTAGACGGCGGCGGGCGGTGACTGTCCGCCGAATGGCCGGTCATCCCTGGCATAGGTCCAGATGCGGCCCGGCCCGTATCGGTCTTTTCCTTCGCCAGGATCGGCACGGTCGTGTTATCACTATGCAGACGCTCGGCGGCCAGAACATGCGCCTCGATCAGAGAATGGATTGGCTTGAGGGCCGCAGCGCACGCGCCAACCTGGTCGGCCAGGGTCGAAAGGCTGAGATCGATCCCCTCACGGGAATATCGTTCGCTTTGACGGTTGAGTGGCTGGTGCTGGGCGAACTTCTCGAACAAGATCATTGCCAGAAGGTTGGGCCCGGCAAAGCCGCGCGGTGTCACATGGAAGGGCGCTGGGGCTTGCGTGATCTTCTCACATTCACGGCAGGAGACCTTCTCCCGCACGGTCTGAATGACTTTCCACTGACGAGGGATGACCTCCAGGGTCTCGGTGACATCCTCGCCGAGCTTCGACAGCTTGGCCGAGCCGCAACAGGGGCAGCTCGCCGGGGCGACGATGACGACACGCTCTTGCGGCAGATGTTCGGGAAAGGGCTTGCGTGATGGGCGCTTGCGCTCGAAGGCCCCGACAGCCGAGGGGCTGGCTGCGATCTCCGCTTCCAGTTCATCTTCGCCGGCATCAGCTTCTAGTTCTTCGAGTTGCAGTTCCATCTGTTCGAGAAGCAGCGCCTTGCGCTCGGAACGGCTACCGTAAAGCTCACGGCGAACCTTCTCGATCTCCAGCTTCAGCCGGGCGATCAGCGCCTCAGAATGCGATACGAGCGCTTTCGCGCTGGCGGCCTCTGCTCTGGCCGTCGCCGCTTCTGCCTCGGCAGCAACACGCCGCGCGCGCTCTTCAGCCAGAGCAGAAAGTGCACTGGCGAGATCATCAGGAAGCTGTTGGGCCGCATCGTTCATGGACTGATGGAATCATATTCTGAACTGCCCCCCATTTCGACCGGACATTCGGCATAAGCAGAAAGGCTCAAGCACAGGCTTGAGGACAGGCTTATGTCTAACGAATATCGACACGTTGAATTGCTGACGGATGAGGTCCGCCGTAGACGGTGGACAACCGAGCAGAAGCTGACGATCATTGAGCAGAGTTTCGAACCAGGCGAGACGGTGTCTTCTACCGCTCGCCGCCATGGCGTTGCGCCCAATCTGCTTTATCGGTGGCGCAGGCTCTTGAGCGAAGGAGGAACTGCTGCCGTGGATTCTGACGAGCCGGTCGTCGGCAATTCGGAAGTGAAAAAGCTGGAAGACCGCGTCCGCGAGCTGGAGCGCATGCTCGGTCGCAAGACGATGGAGGTCGAAATCTTCCGCGAAGCTCTTTCCAAAGCAGACTCAAAAAACATGGATATCGCGGCCGATCTTGTTGCCGAAGGACGGTTCCCGATGAAGGCGGTCGCTGACACGCTGGGCATCTCCCGTTCCAACCTCGTCGGGCGGTTGAAAGGCAGATCAAAGCCACGCGGGTCTTATCACAAGGCCGAGGATACAGAGCTTTTGCCCATCATCCGCAGGCTTGTGGATCAAAGGCCGACTTATGGCTATCGGCGGATCGCCGCGCTCCTCAATCGCGAAAGGCGAGCCGCCGGTCAGCCTGATGTCAACGCCAAACGGGTTCATCGCATCATGGGCAACCATGCGATGTTACTGGAGAAGCATACGGCCGTGCACAAGGGTCGCATCCATGATGGTAAAGGCATGGTCATGCGCTCAAACCTGCGCTGGTGCTCGGATGGTCTGGAGTTCGCCTGCTGGAATGGCGAGATTGTCCGTCTCGCCTTCGTCATGGATGCCTTCGACCGGTAGATCATCGCCTGGGCGGCAGTCGCCAACGCGGGCATCTCGGGCTCCGACGTGCGCGACATGATGCTGGAGGCGGTCGAGAAGCGGTTCGGGGGAACACGAGCCCCGCAGGCCATAGAGCATCTCTCCGACAATGGTTCGGCTTATACCGCGAAGGACACGAGGCTGTTCGCTCAGCCGCTCAATCTCACACCTTGCTTCACGCCGGTGGCCAGTCCGCAGTCAAACGGCATGTCGGAAGCCTTCGTCAAAACCCTGAAGCGGGACTATATCCGTATCGCAGTACTACCGGACGCCGAAACAGCGCTCCGGCTCATCGACGGATGGATCGAGGACTACAACGAAATCCATCCCCATCCCGCGCTCAAAATGGCTTCCCCTCGCGAGTTCATCAGGGCAAAATCAAACTAGTCGACATGTCCGGTAAAACGGGGGGCACTCCATATTCGCTCCCGCCATTCCACTCTTTTGCTCACCCCGCCGAGGTCGGCCGCCAGGTTTTTTGCGGCATTCGCCAGTCGATCCCCTCCAGCAAGTAGCCGAGCTGCGCAGGTGTGACCACCACCGTTCCATCGGCCGCCGACGACCATATGAAGCGGCCCCGCTCCAGCTTCTTCGTGAACAGGCAGGCTCTCTGGCCATCATGCCAGATGACCTTGACCAGGCCGCCGCCACGACCGCGGAAGACGAACAGGTGTCCACACATCGGATCGCGCTTCAGCGGCTCCTGCACCATCAGCGACAAGCCGGGAAAGCCTTTACGCATGTCCATATAGCCTGTGGCCAGCCAGACCTTCACACCAGCAGGAACAGGGATCATCGCCGACCCAGCACACAATCGAGAATGCGGCCAAGTGCCTTCGTGTCGATGTCGCTATCCACGCGGACCCGACGACCGCGGCCCAGATCAATCGTCACATCGCTGCGCTTGCGGCGCGGTTGCGGTGGGGCGGGCAGCTCCGAGGCAGCGGATTGGGCTGCCGGCGCGGCGTCCGAAACGATCACGGGCACCAATGTGCTCGACTCTTGCCTCGGGGGCTACTCGATCAGGCAGAGTTCCTTGCGCCACCGAAAGAGCTGGCTCACGTGGATGCCAGCCGACCGCGCAATCTCGGAAAGAACCGCACCAGGCTCAAGGCAGGC